>WNGG01000520.1_pt1 | contig 41756 bp, 35 predicted proteins | sample 5400661 | NCBI WGS metagenome assembly WNGG01 (sample SAMN13153372, study PRJNA577476) | soil metagenome | isolation source: 100 cm soil or saprolite under Garry oak tree replicate 1 | place: USA:California | collected 2016-06-15 | reverse complement strand
CCCTTCGAACGGCGGGAAACCGTCGTCGGTGTTCACCATCAGCACCGCTTTCGCTCCGGCCTGCTCGCCGAAGATCGCCCGCGCCACGCGGGCGCAGGTGCCGCGCTTGGTGACCACCAGCTTGTCGGTCACTCCGGCCGCCGTGTACTCGGCGGGGTCGCAACCGAGCGAGGTGGTCCCGTCGGCGTTGCGCAACACCACGACGGAAAGGGTCGTGCCGTCCGCGAAGGTGGCGCCGTTCGAGTTCTGGAGCGTGACGCTCGTGCCCGTTGAGAGCGTGGCCGTGGCGCCGGGGAACGTGGACGTGGAGTCCATCGCGGCGACGCTGATCGCCTTCTCTCCGGTGGCCGGCGAGCCGGTGATGTACGCGTTCTGGCCGCTGTTGCCGGCCGAGGCGACCACCACCACGCCGGCCTCGACCGCATTGGTCGACGCTTCGGCGCTGGCGTCGTCCACCTCGCCGAAGAGCGAGCCGAGCGACATGTTCACCACCTGCATGTGGTTCCGGACGGCCCAGTCGAGCGCGTCGACGACGACGTTCGTCGACCCGACGCATCCGAAGACACGCACCGCATAGAGATCGGCGAGCGGGGCGACGCCCGGACCGATGCGGAACTGCGTGCTCGGGGTCGCCGCGTTGTACGGACCGGTGAACGCGGACCCATTGGCGCGCACCCCGAAACCGGCGGCGGTGCCCGCCACGTGGCTGCCGTGTCCGTTGCAATCGAGCGGGTTCGGATCCGGCTTGGGCGTGTTGAACTTCGGATCGTCCGAAGAAGCGTTGTAGTCGTCGCCGACCAGGTCCGTGCCGCCCTTCACCTTGGGTGCGTTGGGGCCGAAGAACGCAGGATCGGCGGGCGAGGTGCTGGCTGCGAAGGCGGCGTTGAACGCCGCTGCCGTGCCCGGGCCGGCGAAGTTCGCGTGCGTGTAATCGATGCCGGTGTCGATGATGGCGACCCGGATGTGCTCTCCGCGGAAGCCGGGATTGCCGCCCCACACCGCCGGCGCGCCGATGAACGGCACGCTGATGGCGTTGTCGAGCTTGTACACGGCTACGGGCTTCACTCCGACGACGCCGGGCAGCGTCGCGAGGGCGGCCAGCTTTTCGGCCGGAGCCTGGACCTTGATGCCGTTGAGGGCGTTCTGGAACTTCGCCAGGACGGTGCCTCCGTTCGCTTCGATCAAGGAGTGCAGCGCGTCCTGCTGGCTGCGCAGCTCGTGCTCGATCGAGCGCTGCTGCTCGTCGGAGATCTGCTTGCCCGGCGCGCGGCTGCGAACGACGGCGACGGGATCGCCCGCCATCTTGAGGACGAAGGTGACGCGCCCGGCGATCGGCGGCACCGCTGGGACGAATTCGATAGCGCCTGGCAATTCCAGGAAGCGGCTGGCCGGATCGGCAAGCGGCGCGCCCGTGGCCGGCACAGCTCCGGCGAGCAACGCAGCCGCAGCAAAGAGCGTACGTGTGGACGTCATCTGGGATTCCCCCCGAATCGAATTGGAGAACGCGGAGAACGTGAGAAGAGCGTTTCGAGCGGTGCAGGTGGAAAAAGGTAGGATGGGAGGCGCCTGTATAGGTGCTGAGCGTGCGAGCAGTCAAGACCTCTCCCGCCCGCTTGTAGGGTGCCGATCAGTCGTCGTCGCGGCCCCGCTGCACGCTCCGGACGGCCGCGTCCGCGTTCACCAGGCCGAAGCCGGTGAACCGGTTGATTCGCTCCGGCGGCGCCGCGAAGACGGTGCCGGTGAACGTGCTTCCGCTGTCGAGGGTCACGGCGACGGTCATCCCGCGGAACCGGTCCGGATCCTCCCGCGTCGAGCCCTGGAGCGGATGGAACACGGACATGCCGAACTTGAACGCGTCGCCGGCGCCGAACGTCCCCGCCTTGAAGGTCAGGGTCAGGGTGGTCGCCGTCCGCGTGAAGGAGATGTCTCGGGCGGTGACGCCGGTCGCCGGGCCTACGTGGAACCGGTTGGCCATCCCGCTCCAGGTCAAGCCGATCCTCGAGGTGTCGAACACCACGGACTTGATGGTCCGCGAAGTGAACGGCTGCACCGCCAGGCCGAAGTACCGGTTCCAGCGGGTCCAGTCGCCGTTGGCGGAGAAGGCGACCGGTCCGGCGAAAGCGGCGGCCCAGCTGCGATCGTTCGGCAAGGAGATGGGCGTGGCCGTCCGCTGCAGGGTCCGGTACACCTTGTCCGGGTGGATTCGGCCCCGTCCGCCCGCCGCCTGGATGACCAGCGCAGCCACTGCGGCCGCGTCGGCGGCCGCGGCGCTGGTACCGAAGAAGTTCGGGGCTCCCGTTCCATCTGGATCCGTCGACGAGAGCGGACCAGGGGGAAAGAACGTCGTGTCCACGCCGTCCGCGGCCGTGACCTGCGGGGTGAAGCGCACCTCGGGTTCCTCGAGACGGTCGCCGTTCCTGTCGAGGAAGATGGTCGCCGGGCCGGGCGAGCTGAAGTCCTCGGGGAAGTGGGGGGTAGAATAGAACGCGGCCGCCACCCCCTGGGCGCCGCGCGCCGCCGCGTGGCCCCAGATGGACGACGCGCCCTCGCCCGCGAACGGCGCCAGTCCGTTGATGACGACGTGCTTGATGTGGCGGGCCGGCCCGTCGTTCATCTTGCCGATGAGGAGCTGGTAGTCGCTCGCGTTGGCGCCGCCCTGGATCTCCTTCGGGGAGGGCACGATCGCCGCCAGCTCGATGGCGGCGTCCACATTGGCCGCGGTGTTGTCGTCGTGCGTGTAGAAGACGGTCTTGCCGTGGTCCGGATCCATGAAGTTCCCGGCCGCGTCGAAGACGTAGATGTTGTAGTCGGTCCGGACCTTGCCCTGGAAGAACGGCTCGTCCCACTGGAAGTCGATGACGTTGTCGCCCGCCGTGGTGATCAGCTGGGCGATGGTGGGCGAGAGGCCGTGGCCGAAGTTGTGGAAGCTCTTCGGCCGCAACCTGGCCGGGATCTGGCCGAGCTTGACGTTTTCCCGCCCCGCCGCGACCAGCGCCTGCGCCTCGGCGAACGGCACCGGGCGGTAATCGGCTTCATAGGCCTCGATGCCGTTGTTCATCGCCGAGGAGAAATACGCCGCGCCATCCTTGTGCACCGCGTCGGCCGCCTGCGCCACGATCCCGTCCGAGAACATGGGCTCGTCGAAGTAGATGACGTCGTCGACGATCACGTCGGCGTGGAACTGGCTGCGCAGCGCGAGGATGTTCTCGGCGAACTGCAGCTCGCCGTTGAAGGCGCTGGCAAAGCCCAGCTTGGCGCCGGGCGCCACGTCGTGGACGAGCTGCAGCATCGCGCGGCCCTCGTCCGTGCCGGGACCGTTCTCACCGGTGATCTCCTGCAGGACCGTCACGTCGGGCGGCAGGTCGCGCGTCTTCACGTCGTCCGCGGCGTGGATTTCGCACCCGACGTCATCCGGCTTCGTCGGGTCGGGAGGCGGGCACGCATCGTAGCTGTCGGACAGCGCGCCGACCCGCACGCCGGTGCCGTCGATGCCGCGCTTCTGCACCACGCGGGCCTTCTGCAGAGCCACGGCCTGGCTCCGCACCGATCCGGCGCTCGCGTGCGGCCGCAGCTGCGCGCGGACGTTCTGCACGCCGGGCACGGAGGCGGCGGCTCGCGCCGAACCGAGCGGGAGATATCCTTCGGCGAAGCGGGGGTCGATGCTGCTCGTCGCGGTGAGGCGGAATCCCATCGCGGAGAGCTCGGGCAATACCGTATCCAGCGCGACGCCGTCGGCCACGTGCAGCTTCACCACGGGATCGCCGCTCCGGTTGGTCAGGTGCAAAGACAGGAGCAGCGTGAGGTCCGGATCGCCGCTCTCCCACCGTGCGACCATCTGGGAGAGGCTTCCGCCCAGGGCGCCGGGCGCAGCGGCCGCCGCCTTGGAGACGCAGAGAATCAATCCGGCGATCCCGAAGGTCGCCGCTCGACCGGGCTGCCTCATCATCCTCGCCTGCGCTGGGTAGGGCTCGTCCCCCCGGACGCTGCGTGCGCGAGAAGCCTACCGGCACCCACAGGGTTGCGGCAAGGCGCCGCGTCCAGAATGCGACGATACGGGCGGCAACCTCGCGAAAAAACAGGGCCCCGGGCACCGTGGATGCCCGGGGCCCCATCGGTCTGGAACGCTCCCTATTGGTTCGGCCCGGCGTCCGTGAAGGTCCGGATCGCGAACCACAGCGGTGCCTTCAGCGCGTTCCCGCAGCCAGTCACGGTCAGATCGCCCCAGTACTGACCGTCGGGCGAGGTCTTTGCCGTGCTGACGGTCACCGAGACCGTGGCCGACTGGCCGGCGCCCAACGTGACGCTCGATGGCGTGACGCTCGCGCTGGCGGCGGTGCCTGTCACGCCTGCGGTGAAGGTCAGCGCCGCAGTCGCGTTGCAGGTTTGCTTCGCGTTGGTGACGTTCGTGATCGTCACGTCGATAGTCTTCGACTGACCCGAGGTCGGCTCGATCTTGCGGAACGAGAGCGTCGCTGGAGAGAGCACCGCAGAGACCTTGGTGGCCGCCGCTAGATCCACCACACCGCCGCCGCGGTTCTGCGGATTCGTCGTACCGAGCGCCGTCGGTCGGCTCGCGGTATCGACGAGCGCGCTCTTCACCATCGCCGGCGTCCAGTCGGGGTGCAACTGCCGCAGCAGCGCCGACGACCCAGCCACATGCGGCGTGGCCATGCTGGTTCCCTGGAACATCTCGAACTCGCCGTGCAGGACGGAGGACAGGACGTTCACGCCCGGCGCGCACACGTCCGGCTTGATGTCCAACAGATTCGCCGGTCCCCGGCTAGAGAAGCCGGCGAGGAAGTTCTCGTTGCTCGTCAGCACCTCCGCGAAGGCGGTGCCGTTCGCGCTCGCGCTCGTGCTGGAGGCGGCAGCGGTCCGGATCGCGCCGCGGTCGCTCAGCCCCAGCATCACCGCCGGCGTCGCGGGCTGGTCGGGCGTGCCGTCCTGCCCCATCGCCGCCGGATCGCCCGGCGCATTGTTCACCACCAGGACCCCGGCGGCGCCCGCGTTGCGCGCGTTGCGGATCTTGGTCGAGAACGTGCAGACGCCCCGGTCAATGACGACGATCTTGCCGGTGTGCGTTCCGGCCGGGACCGGCGTGCAGGCCTGGGTGGCCGCGCCTGCCGCCGCGCCTGCGGCGGTGCCGTTCCAGTTCGCGAGCTGCGCGGTCACAGCCGGGTCGAAGGCATTGAAGTCACCGACGGCCGCGCCGAACGTGGTCGCGCCGACGGTGACGTTGATGCCGAAGAAGTGGTTGTTGGTCGACGCGCACGCGGTGATCGCGTCCGCGGCCTGCCCCGGGCTCTCGACCGTGTTGACGCCCGGCCCGGAGTTGCCGGCCGCGATCGCCACCACCACGCCCGCCTGAGCCGCGCGGTTGCTCGCCACGGTGAGCTGATCCTGGAACCCGCGGATCCCGCCGCCGAGGCTCATGTTGATGACGTCCATCCCGTCCTTGACCGCGTCCTCGATCGCCTGCGCGATATCGTGCGAGGTCGCGCTGCCGGTCTGTCCGGGGAACACGTTGTAGTTGCCGAGGAACGCCTTGGGCGCGACACCCGTGAGGCCGGTCACGGCCGGGAACTTGCCGTTCGCCGGAGCCGTCGTGCCGTTCACGCCCGCGATGGTGCCGGAGACGTGTGTGCCGTGGTCCTGGAGCGCTCGCGCCGTGAACGACCCCGGCTTCCCGGTGAAGTAGACGCGCGCGACGATCACCTTCCTGCTGGTGAACTGCTGGTTGCCGGGATCGAACTTGGGGAACCCCGCCGGCGGCGTGAGCGTGCTGTCGGTGAGGAACGGATGGGTCTGGTCGATGCCAGTGTCGAGCACGCCGACCTTGATGCCCGCGCCTGCCTTCGCGACGCCGCCGACCGCCGTCCAGGCGGCCGGCGCGTTGATCACGTCGACGGAGCGGTTCATGGTGGGCGCGTAGGTCAGGCTGGGCTCGACCAACGTGACGCCTGGGCCGGCGCGCAGAGAATCGAAGCTTGCGCCGTTCAGCTGGACTCCGAAGCCGTTGAGGATGGTGTCGTACTCGCGCAGCACCTTGGCGGGTGAATTGGTCGCCTTCAGCCACTGCTTGAAATCGTTGCGCGCGTGCGCGAGCGCCGCCTGGTACTGGCCGTTCGCGCCGCTGTTGAAGTCGATCTTGCCGTTCTTCGCGCGCGTGACGCCGGGCCAGGCGGCCAGAGGCGGATCCGCGAGGATCACTATCGCGTAGCCGTCAGCGATTCCCGTGGCGGGAAGGCGCCCGTCGGAGTTGTTTACGACGGCGTGTGCAGCCGCCGCGGCGAAAAGGACAGCGAGGAATGCGTTCACAGAACGCTGGCGCATTTGAAGGCCCCCTTGAGGTGTGGGTGCGGGGTTCTCCGACAAGGGGTGGGGTCTCGTCAAGTCGGACCACAGCGGCGAACGGGCACCGCCGCACTGGTCCGCAGGCGCTCGCTCGCTCGAGGACCGGAAGCAGACAAGGTCCGCGAGGAGTTCCGTGGACTTGTGTCGGCCGCCCCGCGGCCCATGCTACAGGCCGCGCAGCGCGGAGCGCGCGCGAGCGAGCGCGAGCCCGAATCGACCGTCCGGCGACTCGAACCAGCGCTCCGGCGAGAAGCCCGATTCGTCGAGCAGGTGGAGCACCTGGTCGCGGGCGAACCGGCGCGAGATCTCGGTGCGGATCCCCTCGCCGCGCTCGAGCTTCAGTCTCCCGCCCAGGCGCCCGAGGTCCACTTCGAGCGCGCGCCTCGCCACGAGCCACATCTCGATCCGCTGCCGCTCGACCACGTACGGCGCGTGATGATCGAACTCCTCCGGATCGAACCCGCTGCGCGCCAGCGCGTTCACGTTGCGCAGGATGTTGCGGTTGAACTCCGCGGTCACGCCCGCGGAATCGTTGTAGGCGGCGTGGATGACGTCCGGGTCGGTCACGAGATTGGCGCCGAGCAGCAGCAGGTCCCCCGGGGCGAGGTGGCTGCGCACGCGCTCCAGCAGCCTGATCGCGTCGGGGTCCTCGTCGTTGCCGATGGTGCCGCCCAGGAAGAGCGCCAGCCGCGGGCCGCCGCCGGGAGCGGGCGGCAGGCGCAGCTCCTGCGTGTAGTCGGCGAGCACCTCGTCCACGGGGATCTCGGGGCGCGCCTGGGCGAGCAGCTCGCGCGTGCGCGCCAGGGCGTGCGCGGAGATGTCCACGGCGACGTAGCGCGGGCGGCCGCCCAGCCGCAGCGCCGCCTCCAGCAGCGCCACCGTCTTCGAGGCGGCCCCGCTGCCCAGCTCCATCATCTCCGACAGCGCCGCGCCGCCGGCAGCCTCGACGATCGGGCGGGCCTGCTCCAGCAGCAAGGCGCGCTCGGTCCGGCTCGGGTAGTACTCCGGGAGCCGGGTGATCTGCTCGAACAGCGCCGAGCCCCGGTCGTCGTACAGGTACTTGCAGGGGACCTCGCGCGGGGTCCGCTGGAGCGCCTCGCGGAGCTCGTCGAGCGCGGCAGCCTCCGCATCGACGCTCACCAGCGTCGCCGTCCGGGCCGGCTGGTCTCCGCCGCCCTGCGCCTGCTCGAATCGCCGCATCTACAACCCTCCCGCGCAGCGCACGCCGGCAGGGATCTCCCGGAACCCCGGCTCGTACCAGTTGCGGAAGCTTGGACGCTTGAGGCGCAAATGCGTTGCCCAGCTGCCGCCGCGGATGATCTTGTGACTGCCGAACCAAGGCGTGGAATAGCCCTCGTACGGATAGGCGCGGAACCCCTGGTAGGGCTCGAACCAGCTCGAGGTCCACTCCCACACCTGCCCGCATCCGGGCAAGCCGGCGCGGCGCGCCGTCTCCCACTCGGCCTCGGTCGGCAGCCGCGCCCCGCGCCAGCGCGCGTACGCGTCCGCCTCGAACCAGGAGATGCAGCTCACCGGGTGATCGGGCGGGGCGTCGGGCCACCCCAGCGGCTTTTCGACCGCGTTCGTGGTGCGCCAGCGCCAGCCCTCCGGAGTCCAGTTGCGCTCCTCGCCATAGCCGCCCGCCTCGACGAAGTCGCCGAACTCGCGCACCGTGACCGGGACAGCGTCGATCCAGAACGGCTCCAGCCGGACCCGATGCGCCGGGCGCTCGTTGTCGTACGCTTCCGGGGCATCGTCGCTGCCGATGGACGCCGCCGCGCCGCCGGGGAACTGGAGCCGCGCGGGCTCGCGCACCTCGGCCAGCAGGGCTCCGCGCTGCAGGCGGCCGTGGAACAGCGCCGCGATGACCTGGACGTGCTCCGCGTGCTGCAGCTCGTGCTGCGCGAGGTGGCGGACGAGGAAGTCCGCCGGCAGGCCATCGATCACCGGCGCCGGCCGCGTGCGCAGCCGCTCCCGGACCCTCTCCAGCACCTCCGCGAGCCAGGCACGCAGCTCTTCCGGCGTCGGAAGCTCCGCGCGGGCCGGCTTCGCCGTCTGCGTCGGATCGAAGAATCCCCCGAACCGCTCGCCCGCCGGTTCGCCCGACAGCAGCCATCGAGCCTGCATCGCCGCGACGTGCCCCAGGTGCCAGCCCACCGGGCTGTAGGCGGGCGACGGGCGCTCAGCCCACCGCTCGGGCGGCAGGCGGGCGGTTGCCTTGAGCAGGAACGCGCGCGCCTCCACGAGCTGGGCGGCCGGCCCCTCTCCTTTCGCACCCTGCGGAAAGCTCACGTCAAGGCCTCCACTCGCGGTTCGCTCCCCCTCAACGCCACGGCGAGGTGGCCCGCCGGGACCTCCCGGAAGCGTCCGATTCCCTGCCCGTCCGGCCAGAGAGGTTCCGACGCCATGCACCAACCTAGCTCGCGACCGCCGGACGGGCCACCCGCGGAATACAGAGTCGCGGGCGCCAGGCCGATCGCATGCCGTGCCCCGACCAGCACCTCGCCGTCACTGGCCAGGAGCGTCGCCACGGCCGTGGAGTTCGTTTGCGAACAGATGCGCTGCAGTCGCTGCAGCGCGGACCGAACGGCGTCCGGCAGCGAAGCCGCGCCCCGATCGAGCGCGTCGAGCACGAGCGCGAACAGCCCCTCCGAGTCGCTGCCGCCCTGCACCGCCTGGTACGCGGCGTCTCCGAGCCCCTCGCGAAGCAGGCGCGCGGGCCCGCGCTGCCAGCCGGTGACGAATCCATTGTGGAGGAAGGCGACGCGGCCCCGCGCGAACGGCTGCACGCAGCCCAGCTCGTAAGGGATCCCCGGCGTCGCGCTGCGGACCGCCGCGAGCGCGGCCGTGGCGTGCAGCCGCTCGCAGACCAGCGGCAGATTGGGATCCGCCCAGATGGGCTGCGCGCTCCTGTACAGCGCCGGCTCGGGACGGCCGTCGCCGAGCCAGAGCGCCGCGCCCCAGCCGTCGGCGTTCACCGTCCCGCTCGTCATCTCGCGCGGCCGGTAGCTCTGCGCGTAGAGCGAGTGCGGCGGCTTCTGCACGAGCTCCGCCGGGGCCAGCGGCGGCCCGATGTATCCCACCATTCGGCACATGCCACGTCAGGCTGCCCCGAGGAGCGGGCGGGCGCAAGTCACTCGGGCGGAGCCGGCCGCAGCCAGGACACCGCGATGGCCACCGCCAGGATGCCCCCGATGATCGCCAGGGAGGTGCCGGTGGGCAGGTGCACCCATCGGTAGAACAGCATTTTCAGCCCGACGAACAAGAGGATGGCCGCCAGCCCGGGCTTGAGGTACCGCACCCGCGCCAGGGCGCCGCGCACAACGAAGTAGAGCGCCCGGAGTCCGAGGAGGGCGCAGACGTTGCTGGAGAAGACCAGGAAGGAGTCGTCGGTCACCGCGAACACCGCCGGGATCGAGTCCAGCGCGAAGACGAGGTCAGCGGTCTCCGCGGCGACGAGCGCGAGGAGCAGCGGAGTCGCGTATCGCCGCCCGTCCTTGCGGACGAAGAAGTTGGGACCTTCGATGGTGTCGATCATCGGCAGGTGCTTGCGCACGAACCGGACCACCGGGTTGTCCGCCGGGGAGCGCTCCTCCCCCTCCCGGTGGAGCGCGATCTTGGCCGCCGTGTAGACGAGGATGGCGCCAAAGATCGCGATGACCCAGCGGAAGCGGTGGACCAGCGCCACCCCGGCGAGGATCAGCCCGCCACGCAGGATCAGCGCGCCCAGCACCCCCCAGAACAGCACCCGGTGCTGGTAGTCCGGCGGGATGGCGAAGCTCTGGAAGAGCAGCACGAACACGAAGAGATTGTCGACCGAGAGGGATTTCTCCAGCAGGTATCCGGCGAAGAACTCCAGGCCGGCCTCGCCGCCGTAGCGGCGCCACAGCCAGGCGCCGAAGGCGAGCGAGAGCACGATCCAGAAGACGCTCCAGCCGATCGCCGCGCGGAAGCGCTCCCCGTGGCCGCGCCGCGAGGAGAGGTAGAGATCCAGGCCGAGCAACACCAGCACGCCGGCGAGGAAGCCCACCCACAGCTCGGGTGAGTCGATGTTCACCGCTCCGCCGCCGAGGTGCTGCGGACTCACGCGCGCTCACCCCGACCGCGAGGAGTGGAGCGGCTCTTCTGGCGCAGGACGATGCGCACCGGGACGTGGAGCTGGAACCGTTCGCGGAACCGGTTCACCAGAAACCTCCGGTAGGACTCGTCCACCGCCTGCGGCCGGTTGCACTGGATGGCGATGCTGATCGGCCGGACGCCGACCTGCACCGCGTAGGAGAAGCGCACCGGGTATCCGCGCCAGAGCGGAGCGGGATGCTCGTCCTGCGTGCGCTGCACCCAGTCGTTCAGCTCGGGGGTCTTGAGGCGCGTCGCGGCCTCGTCGTGCAGCTCGGCGGCGAGGTCGAGGACGCGTTGCACGCGCGTGCCTTCCAGCGCGCTCACGAACAGGAGCGGGGCATAGCCGACGTGCTGCAAGTGCCGGGCGGCCTCCTCGCGCAGCCGCTTGGCCTCGACTTCCTTGTCGCGCACCAGGTCCCACTTGTTCACCGCCAGGATCACCGCGCGGCCGCGCTCCTCCGCCTGCGCCGCGATGCGAGCGTCCTGCTCGACGCCCAGCTGGGTGGCGTCGGTGAGCACCACCACCACGTCGGCGCGCTCCACCGCGCGGAGCGCGCGCTGGGCGCTGAAGACCTCCACCTTGTCGGTCACGCGCCGCTTCTTGCGCAGGCCCGCGGTGTCCACCAGGACGAAGGTGCGGCCTCCGTGCTGGGTCGATTCCTCCGCCGCGTCGCGGGTGGTGCCGGGCATGGCGGAAGCGACGAAGCGCTCCTCGCCGAGCAGCCGGTTGAGCAGCGTGGACTTGCCCACGTTGGGGCGTCCGACGACCGCCAGGCGCACCGGGCCGCCGGGACGCGCTTCCGGCCGTTCCTCCGGCTGCGCGTCTTCCTCCTCCGAGCGCGGGGGCAGCTCCAGGGCCGCGGCATCGAGCAGCTCCGACACGCCGCGGCCGTGCTCGGCGCTCAGGGGGAAGACGTCGAAGCCGAGCGAGTGCAGCTCGCCCAGGTCCAACGCGTCGGAGCGGCGGGTGGAATCGACCTTGTTGGCGGCGAGGAGCACGGGCTTGCCGCCTTTGCGGAGCAGCGCCGCCAGCTCCCGGTCGGCGCCGGCGAGCCCCTGCTCCGCGTCGACCACCAGCACCAGGACGTCGGCCTCGCGGATCGCGGCGTCGGCCTGCTCGCGGACCGCGCGCACAAGCTGCTCCTCGGCCTTGGGCGTGAACCCGCCCGTGTCCACCACGCGGAAGCGGCGGCCGGCATGATCGGCCTCGGCGTATTGCCGGTCGCGCGTCACTCCCGGCGTGTCCTCCACGATGGCGAGCCGGCGGCCCACGATGCGGTTGAAGAGCGTCGATTTGCCCACGTTGGGCCGTCCCACCAGGGCCAGGAGCGGGAGCATCCGCTTACGCGCTCACCACGGCGAGCCGCGTGCGCGGAGCGGGCGGCGCCGGGTGAGGGGTGGCGTCGATCACCGCGACCTCGGCGCCGACGAGCGCGACGAGCCCGGCCCGCTCGACGCGGACACGGACCAGGTCTCCCACCGCCGAGGCCCCGGCGAAGTGGACGGTCCAGTTCTCCCGGGATCGGCCGAAGCGCTCCCCCGGGACCCCCGGCTGCGTGCGGGCGCTCTCCACCAGCACCTCCACCTCGCCGCCCGTGCGCGACCGGTGGCGCAAAAGCGTGCGCGCCTGCTGGAGCCGCTGCACCTCCTCGAGGCGGCGGGTGGCGACGGGGCGCGGGACCTCCAGCCACTCCGGGCTGCGCTGCGCGGCCGCGCGCTCCTGGGAAAGCCGCAGCGCCGCCGCGGTGTGCGGGCGCTCGCTGAACACGAAACTGAAGAGGTTGTCGTAGGGGACGCGACGCAAGAGCGCGAGCGTCCGCCCGTGCTCCTCCTCGGTCTCGCCCGGGAAGCCGCAGATGATGTCGCTGGTCAGCGCCACGTGCGGGCAGGCGGCGAGCAGGCCCGCCACTCGGTCCTCGTACTCGGCGACCGTGTAGCGCCGCCGCATGCGCTCGAGCACCGTGTCCGCGCCGTGCTGCACCGGCAGGTGGAAGTGAGGCATGAGCTTCTCCACCTCGCGGAAGCAGCCGGCCAGCTCCGGCGAGAGGTCCATCGGATGGCTGGTGGTGAAGCGGATGCGCCGCAGGTCCGGCACCGCGGCGACGCGGCGGATGAGCTGCGCGAAGCTGCACCCGCCCGAGTAGGAATTGACGTTCTGCCCGATCAGGGTGACCTCGCGGACGCCCACCGCGGCCAGCGCCGCGACCTCGCGCACGATCTCGCCATACGGCCGGGACACCTCGCGCCCGCGCGTGTGCGGCACCACGCAGAAGCTGCAGACGTTGTCGCAGCCCTTGGTGGCGGTGACGAACGCGGTGGCCTTGCCTCGCGCGCCCTCCGGGTCGGCCTGTGGAAACACGTACTCCTCGGACGGCACCCAGCCGGTCTCGACCCCACCCTGCTCCGCCAGCTCGGCGATGCGCGCGATCTGGTCCGGGCCGAGCACGAAGTCGACGTACGGAGCCCGCTCGAGGAGCCCCTCCTTCTCTTGCTGCGCCACGCAGCCGGCCACCCCGATGCGCGCGCCGCGCTGCGCCTTCACCATCCGGTACCGGCCCAGCGCGGAATAGAGCTTGTCCTCGGCCTTCTCGCGGATGGCGCAGGTGTTGAGCAGCACCAGGTCCGCGCGCTCGGCGGCGTCCGCCGGGAGCCAGCCGGCCCGGAGGAGGGACTCGCCCATGCGGGCGGAGTCGTGCTCGTTCATCTGGCAGCCGAAGGTGTGGATGAAGTAGCGCTTCTTCACGGCCGGAGGGGATATGTCAGAGGCACTTTGGCCCGTCAATGCAATCGGGCAGCGGTTGACGCGGCGCCCGTTCCTGGGCCACGCTGCGCCCCCGCTCGGGAGCAGCGCCCGCCCGCCCGGAGGAGCCAAATGCGTTTTCTTCTCGCCGCCACTGCCTGCATCGCACTCGCTGCCCGCGCCGACGGCATCGACCGCGACAGCCTGCTCAGCGAGGCGCCCGCGGTGCCCACCAAAGGGACCGTGCGTCTCAGCGGGATCACGACCGGGACCAGCGACCAGGGCGGCGTGAACGGGACCCAGGGGCAAGCCAACATCGCGGGCAGCATCCTGTGGACGCCGGTCGAGAACCTCGCCGGCGACGTCGGCATGTACTGGCAGGTCGGCGCCAACGGGCCTTCCGCGCGGGTGCGTTACCAGATCCTCTCGCAAGCGCGCACAGGTATCGACCTCTCCGCGGGAGCGCGCTTCAAGACGGTCGGTTTCCATCCTGACGAAGGCGAGGTGGAGCTCCTGCTCCTCGCCGGCCGCCGCTTCGGGAACGTCGAGCTGGTGCTGAACGGCGTGTTCGGTTTCGAGACCGGGGGCGGGAACGGGAAGGACGTGGAGGCAAGGGCCTTCGCAGGCTACCGCTTCACCGAGGACGTGCGCGCGGGTCTGGACGGGCGGATCCAGGGCGAAGTGGCGGACGAGGAGACGCCGGCTCCGGGCACGCCGCCGAAGACGGGCCGCGATTACGACCTGACCGCGGGGCCGGCGGTGTCGTGGATCGTGGCGCGCAGCCTGGGCAGCCTCCTGCACAACGTCCAGGTGCAAGGCCTGGTCGGGGTCGCGCAGCCGAAGCGCACCGACACGACCGCCGCGGTCGGCATCGTCTCGGCCAGCATCGATTTCTAGAGTTTGGCGGCGGCGCGTCCGACGATGCGGCGGCGCTCGTCGTCGATCCCGCGCCGCGCCGCCGAGACGGATTGGACCAGCTCGGGATCGGCGGTGCGCGGCGAGCCGGCTCGAAACGGCGGTGCCGGGTCGTACTCCATCCCGAGCTGGATGGCCTGCGCCACCTTCTCTCCGCGCAGCTCGGCCGCGAGGCGCAGGCCGAAATCGATCCCGGCGGTCACCCCGCCGCCCGTCGCGCGGTTGCGGTCGATGACCACGCGCTCGTGAACCGGCATGGCGCCGAACGCGGCCAGCAGATCGAGGCTGAGCCAGTGCGTGGTGGCGCGGTACCCGCGCAGGAGGCCGGCCGCGCCCAGCACCAGCGCCCCGGTGCACACCGACGTCACCCAGGCGGCGCGCTCGGCTTGCGCGCGCAAGAATCGGAGCAGCGCCTCGTCTTCCATCGCGGCATTCACGCCGGGGCCGCCGGGCACGCAGAGGACGTCGAGCTGCGGCGTATCGGAATACCCGACGTCGGGACGCAGCCGGAGCCCGGTGTCGCTGCGCGCCTCGCCCTCGCCGACGAGCAGCACCTGCGCGTCCGGGAGCCGCCCGAACACTTCGTACGGTCCGGTCAGGTCGAGCTGGGTGAGGCGCGGAAAGAGCAGCAGGCCGATGCGCGTCGTCATCGTCCCTCCGGATAGCCGGCGCGGCGCAGGCCACGCGAGGTCTGCGTCCAGTCCTTCTCCACCTTGACGTGCAATTGCAGGAAGACCTTGCAGCCGAGGAGCTTCTCGATCTGCTTGCGCGCCTTGGTGCCGATCTCCTTGAGGCGCGCGCCGCCGCGACCGATCAGGATCGCCTTCTGGCTGTCGCGCTCGACCAGCACCGTCGCCGAGATGCGGGTGAGCCCGCGCGGACCCATGGCGCGCTCGGACTCGTCGAACTCCTCGACCACCACCGCCGCGCTGTAGGGGACCTCCTGCTCGGTCTGGTGCAGGATCTGCTCGCGGACGAGCTCGGCTACCATTTCGCGCTCCGGCACGTCGGTCCACTGGTCCTCGGGGAACAGGGGCGGCCCTTCGGGCAGGTGGCGCGCCACCGCGTCGAGCAGCCCCTCCACGTTCTCGCCCGTGAGCGCCGACAGCGGGTACACCTCGGTCCAGTCGTGCTCGCGCCGCCAGCGGTCGATGAGCGGCAAGAGCTGCGCCCGCGGCAGCGCGTCGATCTTGTTGATCACCAGCAGCGTGGGCTTCTTGGCCGCCTTCACCTGATCGAGCGCCCTCCGGGTGGCCGCGTCGATGGCCGGGCTCCCCGCCTCGATGAGGAACATCGCCACGTCGGCCTCGTTCAGCGTCTGCAGCGCCTGCTGCACCATCCGAGCGTTCAGGCCCCCGCGCGCGGAGTGGAGTCCGGGAGTGTCGAGCAAGGCCACCTGCGCCCCGGGCCGCGTGACCACGCCCAGGATGCGCGAGCGCGTGGTCTGCGGCTTGGGCGAGACGATGGCCAGCTTCTGCCCGAGCAATCGGTTGAGCAGCGTGCTCTTGCCGACGTTCGGGCGGCCCACGATGGCCGCGAAGCCCGCCCGGTGCGGTCCCGGCGGCGCGGCCTGCGGCAACTCAGGGCGCCTTCTCGCTGCGCACGATCTCCACGTGCTGCAGCGCCACTTGCGCGTTCCCGCCGCGGGCGATCTTGGGCACCAGCTCGAACCCCTTCACCACCTCGCCGAAGATGGTGTGGCGGTTGTTGAGGTGCGGGGTCGGCACCTCGGTGATGAAGAACTGCGAGCCGTTGGTGTTCGGCCCCGAGTTCGCCATCGCCAACAGGCCCGGCTTGTCGAAGTGGCGCCTGCTCTGGAGCTCGTCCTTGAAGCGGTAGCCGGGATCTCCGGTGCCGGTGCCCAGCGGATCCCCGCCCTGGATCATGAAGTTGGGGATGACGCGGTGGAAGACCGTCCCGTCGTACAGCTTCGCGTGGGTCTTGGCGCGCGTGCGCGGGTCGGTCCACTCCTTGGCGCCGGTCGCGAGGCCGACGAAGTTGGCGACGGTCTCCGGGGCGTCCTTCTCCAGGAGCCGGACGGTGATGTTGCCCTGGCTGGTCTGGAAGATGGCGTACAGGTCGCCCTTCCCCTGCGGCATGCCGCTGCTCGGATTGGCCATGGTGGTGTCCTGTGCTTTCCCTTCGGGTTGACCCACCGGCTTCACCGCCGCCGCGGTGGGCTGCTTCGGTTTCGGGGCGTTCGTCTCGGCTCTCGCGCTGTCCTTGCCACCTGCGAGGGCGAGGATGGCGAGCAGGGGCAGGATGGTTCGCATGCGCGTGTCGACTCCTGGCAAGGGCGCGGAGACTAAAACACCGGCAAGCCCGCGTCGAGCGCCGCTTTCGCGGCAGCCTGCTCGGCTTCCTTCTTGGTCCGGCCCGAGCCGCGGCCGAGGGCGGCGCCCTGGAACTGCACCTCGACCTCGAAGGTGCGCGCGTGCTGGGGACCGGGGGCGTCGAGCACCTGGTACACGGGCCCGGCGCGGTGCACGCCTTGGAGCTTCTCCTGCAGCTCGGTCTTGTAATCGCGTCCGAGCAGGCCCGAGGTGGCCGCGTCGAACAGCGGAGCGAGCAGGTGGTCCAGCACCTCGAGCGCGCTCTGCAGGCCGCGCGACAGGTACACGGCAGCCACCACCGCCTCCACCGCGTCGGCGAGCAGGCTCTGCTTCTCGCGTCCGCCGGTGCGCTCCTCCCCGCGGCCCAGGAGCAAGAGCTCCCCCATGCCCAGCTCGCGCGCCACCTGCGCCAGCGACTCCGCCTTGACGATGCACGCGCGCAACCGCGTCAGGTCGCCCTCCGCCGAGAGCGGGTGCCTCTCGAAGCACCGCATGGAAACGGCCAGGCCGAGGACCGCGTCGCCGAGGAACTCGAGACGCTCGTTCGATTCCATGACCTCGCCCGCGAGGCGGCGCTCGTGCACGAAGCTGCCGTGCCGCAGCGCCTCGAGAGCCACCTCCTGCCGCAGGCCGCCCTCGGGCAGGCCGAGCCGGGAGGTGAGCAGCGCCACTCGCTCGGGATCGGTCAGCTCGGCCATTCCGGGCGAGCCTATCCTCGCGCCGCCTCCTCCGCCACGCTGTACGGGTCGAGATCGCGTCGCGCGATGCGCAGCGCCAGCTCGTCGATCTGCGCTCCCTGGGCGGAGAGCCGCTCCACGGCGGCGCGCAGCAGGCGGTCGCGCAGGATCTCGATCAGCTCGTAGCGCGCGCGCTGGGTCTCGCGCTGCAGCAGGCCCGGGCCGCCCTTGAGCAGGCGGTAGTGCGCCTCGATGCCGTCCCACAGCTCGCCGATCCCTTCTCCCTGGGTGGCGACGCACTTCACGATCGCCACCTCGCGATCCTTCGCCGACAACTCCATCATCTGGCGCAGGTCGCGGACGGTGCGGTCGGCGCCCTCGCGGTCGGCCTTGTTCACGCAGAAGAGGTCCGCCACCTCCAGGATGCCGGCCTTGATCGCCTGGATGTCGTCGCCCAGCCCGGGCACCACCACCACCACCGTGGTGTGCGCCAGCCGGCAGATCTCCACCTCGTCCTGGCCGACGCCCACGGTCTCGACGATCACCACGTCCTTCCCCATCGCATCGAGCACGCGCACGCAGTTGCCGGTGGCGCGCGACAGGCCGCCGAGTTGCCCCCGGGTGGCCAGCGAGCGGATGAACACGCCCGGGTCGAGCGCGTGGTCCTGCATGCGGATGCGGTCGCCGAGGATCGCGCCGCCGGTGAAGGGGCTGGTCGGGTCCACGGCGATCACGCCGACCGTCTTGCCCAGCCTGCGCAGGTGCGCGATCAGCCGGTCCACCAGCGTGCTCTTCCCCGCGCCCGGGTTGCCGGTGATGCCAATGAGCTGCGCCCGGCCGGTCGAGGGGAACAGGGCGCGCAGCTCCGCCTCGGCGGTGGGCTGCGCGTCGTCGATCAGGCGCATGAGGCGGGCGGCCGCCCGCACGTCGCCCTGCAGGACGCGGTCGGCGAGGGCGCCCATCAGGCCTTCAGGAGGTCCCGCGCGATCACGAGCCGCTGCACCTCGCTCGTACCCTCCCCGATGGTGCACAGCTTCACGTCGCGGTAGATGCGCTCCACCAGGAACTCCCGGGTGAAGCCGTACCCGCCGTGGATCTGCACGCCGTGGGCGGCGGCGCGGCAGGCGGCCTCGCTGGCGAAGAGCTTGCCCATCGAAGCCTCGGTCGTGTAGGGCCTCCCCGCGTCGCAGAGCGCCGCCGCGCGGTGCACGAGGAGGCGCGCGGCGTCCAGCTCGGTGGCCATGTCGGCCATCATCCAGCGCAGCGCCTGGAAGTCCGCGATCGGCTTGCCGAAGGCCTTGCGCTCCTTCGAATAGGCGACGGACTCCTCCAGCGCGCCGCGCCCGAGCCCGACGCTGAGCGCCCCGATGGTGATCCTGCCCTTGTCGAGGATCTGGAGCGTGTCGACGAACCCGTGGTCCACCTGGCCCACCCGGTTCTCGTCGGGGACGAATACGTCCTCGAGGATCAGCTCGGCGGTGTCGCTGGACCGCATGCCCAGCTTCCCGTGCAGCGGGCGCTGCGAGAAACCCTTCATCCCGCGGTCGAGCGCGAAGGCGGTGATGCCCTTCCGCCGCTTCTCGGGGCTGGTCAGGGCGAGCACCACGAAGACGTCGCCCACCGAGCCCTGGGTGATGAACATCTTGGCGCCGTTCAGCACCCAGCCGGCCCCCTTGCGGACGGCGCTGGTGCGCAGCCCGGCCGCGTCCGAGCCGCTGCCGGGCTCGGTGAGGCCCCAGGCGGCGAGCTTCTTCCCGGAGGCGATGTCGGGGATGTAGCGCCGGCGCAGCTCGTCGGTCCCGAACCGCAGGATGTGCGAGGTGCCGAGCCCGTTGTGGGACGCGACGGTCAGCGCGAGCGACCCGTCCCAGCGGGCGATCTCCTCCACCACCAGGGCGATGCTGACCGTGTCGAGCTGGGAGCCGCCCAGCTCTTCGGGCACCGCCATCCCCAGGAGCCCCAGCTCGCCGAGCTGATCGACCACTTCGCGCGGGAACCGCTCGTCGCGGTCCCATTCCGCCGCATGCGGCTTCACCTCGCGCACGCAGAAGTCCCGCACCATCCCGACCAGCTTGCGCTGGCTCTCCGTCGGCTCGAAATCCATCGTCTCTCCTGAATTCTCCGTATCGCCTGTCGCCCCGCAAATCCACCCCAAACGATCTGCTCCCCACCCGACAGCAGGACCGGTTCGGTTTTGGTTAGACGGGGGTGATGCTGCGGCGCTTCGGAGTGCGGGGGCGGGTGCGCTGGGAGGCGGCGGCGAAGCGGGCCACGATCTCGGCGCGGAGGCGGTCGCCCGGCACCACCGTTTCCAGGACCTGTTCCGAGGCGAGCTTCAGGATGTCGATGTCCGCCTTGTACTCGTCGCGGAGCTTCTGCACGTAGGCGGCCCGTTCGGACTCGGGCTTCTCCTGGATCTTGTTGTAGTAGACCGCGTTGACGGCCGCTTCGGGACCCATCACGGCGATCATCGCCTGCGGCAGCGCGATGGTGGCGTCCGGCTCGAACCCCGGCCCACAGAAGGCGTAGAGGCCGGCTCCGTACGCCTTGCGGACCACCACGCACAGCTTGGGCACGGTGGCCTCGCTGACCGCCATGACCATCTTGGCGCCGGCGCGGATGATTCCCTCGCGCTCCACCTTGGTGCCGATCATGAAGCCCGGGACGTCGGCCAGGTAGAGGAGCGGCACGCCGAACGCGTCGCACAGCCAGATGAAGCGGGCCGCCTTGTCCGCGCTGTCGACGAACAGCACGCCGCCCTTGTGCTTGGGCTGGCTGGCCACGATGCCCACCGGCTTGCCGTCGATGCGGGCGAAGCAGGTGATCACCTCGGGCGCGAACAGCTTCTTGATCTCGAAGACGCTGTCCGCATCGACCAGCTCGCGGATGAGCGCGAACATGTCGAAGAACTTGTTCTGGTCGGGCGGGATCAGCTCCTCGATGCGCTTGCCCGACGAGGCGGGCGCGAGCGGCTTCGCCACCGGCACGGGCGACTCGAAGTTTTCCGGAAGGTACCCGAGGTAGCGCTTGCCCGCCTCGATCGCCTCCTCCTCCGTCTTCACCAGCACGTCGCCGCACCCCGAGACGGTGCAGTGCATGCGCGCGCCGCCCAGCTCCTCCAGCGTGACCTTCTCGCCGATCACCATCTCGGCCATGCGCGGCGAGCCCAGGTACATCGACGCGTTGCCCTCGACCATCACCACGATGTCGCAGAAGGCGGGGATGTACGCGCCGCCCGCGGCGCTCGGTCCGAAAAGCAGGCAGACCTGCGGCACCAGCCCGCTCAGCTGGCACTGCAGGTGGAAGATGCGGCCCGCCCCGCGCCGGCCCGGGAACATCTCCAGCTGGTCGGTGATGCGCGCCCCGGCGGAGTCGACCAGGTAGACCATCGGGCAGCGCAGCTTCAGCGCCTGCTCCTGGATGCGGACGATCTTCTCCACCGTGCGGCGGCCCCAGGAGCCGGCCTTCACAGTCGAATCGTTGGCCATCAGCGCGACCAGCCGGCCGCCGATCTTCCCCAGCCCGGTGATCACCCCGTCGGCGGGCAGCTCCGGGTCGGTGGCGTTCGCGAGCGCCCCGTCCTCGACGAAGCTGCCCTCGTCGAGGAGCAGCCGCACGCGCGCGCGGGCGAAGAGCTTCCCTTGCTCGGCGTTCTTCTGGTGGTACTTGGGCGCCCCACCCTTCTCGATGCGCTGGAGCTCCGCCTTGATCTTCGCGTCCGAGGACATGGCGCGCGCCTTGTAGCAGAGCGCGCCCCCCGGCGCTAACCGGATGGCGGGCTGGCGGCGGAACGTCCGCCCGCTCGCGGCGCGCCGCGCCGCAAGCTTGAGAACACCGGGCGCTGCGGTACGATCGGCCGGCATGCCCAGGCGGAAGCCGCGCGAGGGCGGCGACACGGCCGTCGCGACGGAGAAGAAGACGCGCACGGCCCGGCCGCGCCTGTGGCGCGTCCTCCTCCACAACGACGATTTCACCACCATGGAGTTCGTGGTGAAGGTCCTCACCGAAGTGTTCAACAAGACGCCGGCCGAGGCCACGGATCTCATGTTACAGGTGCATCATCGTGGCGCGTGCGTGGCAGGCGTGTACACTCACGAAGTGGCGGAGACCAAGGTCGCGGCGGTGGAGCAACTGGCACGGCAGGCAGAATTTCCGTTCCTCTGTACGATGGAGCGGGAGGACTAGTCGCCGCCGATGGGGCGGCGCTACGCTGATTGGCGTCGTGGAAGCGGGACGAAGAGGATGGCGCTGAGCATCACCAAGGAACTGGAGTCGACGCTGGGTCTGGCCTTCGCGGAGGCCAAGGCTCGGCGCCATGAGCACGTCACCCTGGAACACCTGCTCTACGCGCTGCTCCGCGACCCGGTCGCGGCCCGCATCCTGCGCGCCTGCGGAGCCAGGCTGCCGGAGCTGCGCCGCGAGCTGGAGCAGCACCTCGACGAGTCCCAGCCGTCCTTGCCGCGCGGCGCCGACCGCGAGCCCGAGCACACCCAGGCGTTCAAGCGGGTGCTGGAGCGCGCCGCGCTGCAGGTCCAGTCGAGCGGCAAGGAGCAGATCGACGGCGGCAACGTGCTGGTCGCCTTCTACCGGGAGCGCGACTCGCACGCCGTCTACCTGCTGGAGCGCCAGGGGATCACCCGCCTGGACCTGCTCCGGTACATCTCCCACGGAGCGCTCAAGGTCCGGGACCCCTCGGCGATGCGGCAGTACGAGGAGGGCGAGCCTGGGAGCGATCGCGAGCAGCACGCGCACGACGACGAGGACGAGGAAGCGCCCGCCGACGATCCGCTGGGCGCCTACTGCGTCGACCTGGTCGCCCGCGCCGCGGCCGGCAAGATCGACCCATTGGTCGGCCGCGTCGCCGAGCTGGAACGGACCATCCAGATCCTCTGCCGGCGCCGCAAGAACAACCCCATCTTCGTGGGCGAGTCGGGGGTGGGAAAGACCGCCATCGCCGAGGGCCTGGCCCTGCGGCTGGCGGAGAACGGCGTCCCGGCCGTGCTCAAGGGCGCTCCCCTCTACGCGCTCGACCTGGGCGCGCTGCTCGCCGGCACCAAGTTCCGCGGCCAGTTCGAGGAGCGCCTCAAGGGGGTGGTGAAGGCCCTCGCGCAGAAGCCCGGCGCCATCCTCTTCATCGACGAGATCCACATGCTGGTCGGCGCCGGCGCGACCAGCGGCGGCTCGATGGATGCCTCGAACCTGCTCAAGCCCGCGCTCGCGGACGGGTCCTTGCGCTGCATCGGCTCCACCACCTTCCACGAGTTCAAGGCCAGCTTCGACCGGGACAAGGCGCTCGCCCGACGCTTCCAGAAGATCGAGATCCTCGAGCCCTCGCACGACGAGTCGGTGCAGATCCTCCAGGGCCTCAAGTCGCGGTACGAGGAGCACCACGGGGTGAAGTTCAGCGAGGAGGCGCTGAAGGCGGCGGTGGAGCTGTCCGCCAAGCACCTCGTCGACCGGCACCTGCCGGACAAGGCCATCGACGTGCTCGACGAGGCGGGCTCGCTGCAGCGCATGCAGCCACAGGACAAGCGCGTGGCGGTGATCGGGGTGCCCGAGATCGAGCAGGTGGTGGCCAAGATCGCGCGCATCCCGCCCCGCAGCGTGTCGGCGGACGACAAGACCGCGCTGAAGAGCCTGGCGCCCGAGCTGAAGAAGGTCGTCTACGGCCAGGACGCGGCCATCGAGGCGCTCGCTTCGGCCATCCTCCTCTCGCGCAGCGGCCTGGGCAGTCCTACCAAGCCGATCGGCAGCTTCCTCTTCAGCGGGCCCACGGGGGTGGGCAAGACCGAGCTGGCCCGGCAGCTCGCCCGGATCCTGGGCGTGCCGCTGATCCGCTTCGACATGTCGGAGTACATGGAGAAGCACACGGTCAGCCGTCTGATCGGCGCGCCTCCCGGCTACGTCGGGTTCGACCAGGGCGGGCTGCTCACTGACGGTATCCGCAGGTCGCCGCACGCGGTGCTGCTGCTGGACGAGATCGAGAAGGCGCACCACGACCTGTTCGATCTCCTCCTCCAGGTCATGGACCACGCCACGCTCACCGACAACAACGGCCGGGCCGCCGACTTCCGGCACGTGGTGCTGATCTTCACCACCAACGCCGGCGCGCGGGAGATGAGCTCCGGCCGGATGGGCTTCGGCGCGGGGGGACGGCCCGACCTGGTGGTGGGCACCGGCGCGGGCGACTCGCAGGTCAGCGTGGACGGCGGGCGCGGAGCGGGCGCCGCCAAGGCGGCGATCGAGCGGACCTTCAGCCCGGAGTTCCGCAACCGCCTCGACGGCTGGATCGCGTTCAGCGGCCTGCCGCGCGACGTGATCCTGCGGGTGGTGGACAAGCAGGCCGAGGAGCTGCGCGCGCAGCTCCGCGAGAAGAACGTCGAGCTGCAGCTCTCCGAGCCGGCGCGGAACTGGCTGGCGGATCACGGCTTCTCGCCCCAGTTCGGCGCCCGCCCGATGGCGCGGCTGCTCCAACAGGTCCTCAAGAAGCCGCTCGCGGAGCGCATCCTCTTCGGCGACCTGCAGGGCGGCGGAACGGTGGTGGCCGACGTGCAGGACGACCGCATCGAGCTGCGGCTGCTGGGCGCCAAAGCCTGACCATCCGCTTTGGGGGTGTCTTCCCCCGAGTTCCAGGCGTTCTCGGAAGCCCGCCGTCCCTCTAACGCGGTGCGTTCCGCGCCGGGACGGGACGCACCGCGTCAAACAACGAGGCGAGAGTGACCAATGACTACCGCCCCTTCCAGCGGGGCGGGCGCTTCTCCGCGAAGGCGGCCAGCCCTTCCAGGCGGTCCTCGCTGCGCAGCGCCTTGTCGTAGTGCGCGCGTTCCCGTTCCAGGGCGGCGTCCAGCGCCAGGTCCCAGGCCTCCTCCAGCGCGGCCTTCGCGGCCGCGACGGCGACGGGCGCATTGGTGGCGATCTCGTTCCCGAGTGCCACGGCGGCGGAGACCGAGTCGCCGGCGGCGCTGATGCGGTTCGCGAGCCCGATCTGCAACGCCTCCTCGGCGTCCACCCGCCGCGCGGTCAGCACCAGGTCGCGCGCCCGCCCCAGCCCGATGAGCCGGGCGAGCCGCACCGTCCCGCCACCGCCCGGGATGATGCCGATGCGCACCTCGGTGAGCCCCATCTGCGCAGCGGGATCGAGGACGCGCAGGTCGCAGGCCAGGGCCAGCTCGCAGCCGCCCCCGAGCGCCAGCCCGTTCACCGCGGCGATCCAGGGCTTCGGGCAGCGCTCCACCTCGCGCAAGCCGGCGTGCAGCTCGACCAGCCACCGCCGCACGTCGTCCTCCGTCCAGCCCCGGCGCTCCTTCAGATTGGCGCCGGCCGAGAACGCGCGGTTGCCAGCGCCGGTGACGACCACCGCGCGCACCCCGCCGTCCGCCGCCGCGCGCCGCGCCTCGGCGGCCAGCTCGGCGACCAGCGCGCGGGAGAGCACGTTCATGCGCGCCTCCCCGTCGATGGTCAGCACGCGGACGGGCCCGCGATCCTCGCTGCGCAGCTCGGTCATGGTCAGGTCGATCCGGCGGGGCGCGCCTCGCCGGGAGTGCGGCGCCCGAGCGCCGCCTGCAACCGGCGGCCGGCCAGCTTGTGCCCGATCAGCTCCTGCGCCAGCGCGCCCGCCTCGATCAGCTTGCCGAGGTCGACCCCTGAGTCGATGCCCATGTCGGCGCACATGCTGGCCAGGTCCTCGGTGGCGAGGTTCCCCGCCGCGCCGGGAGCGTAGGGGCAGCCGCCGGTGCCCCCGATCGAGGTGTCGTAGGTGGTGACCCCCATCTCCAGGCCGACCAGGCAGTTGGCGAGCGCGGTGCCGTGCGTGTCGTGGAGGTGGAGCGCCAGCTGCTCGGACGGGAGCTCCTTCAGGAACAGCTCCAGGATGCGGCGCGTCTGCAGCGGGTTGCCCACCCCGATGGTATCGCCCAGCGAAAGCTCGCCGCAGCCCATGTCGCGCAGCTGCCGCGCGATCTGCAGCGCCCGCTGCGGGTCGACCGCGCCTTCGTACGGACAGCCCCACACCGTGCTCAGGTACGCGCGCACCGTCAGCCCGGCCTTCCGGGCGGCGGGGACGATCTCGCGGAAGTGCTGCAGGGACTCCGCCACCGACTTGTTGGTGTTCTTCTGGTTGTGCGACTCGGTCGCGGACATGAACACCGCGACCTCCTTCAGGCCCGAAGCGATGGCGCGCTCGAGACCGGTGCGGTTCGGGACCAGCGCGCTGTAGCGCACGCCCGGCAGCTTCGGCGCCCGCTGAGCCACCAGGTCGGTCTCGGCGAGCTGGGGGATCCAGTCGGGCCGGACGAAGCTACCCACTTCGATGCGCGTGACGCCCGCCGCGGCGAGCGCCGCGATCAGACGGACCTTGGCGTCGACCGGCAGCAGCGCCGCCTCGTTCTGCAGCCCGTCGCGGGGGCCCACCTCGTAGAGCGTGACGCGGGCGGGGTACACGGTCAGCTCCGGGCGCTCACGTTCGTGCGCACCCACTCCGCGATCGACCGGGTGGTGGCCCCGGGGGTGAAGATCTCCGCCACGCCCATGCCCTTGAGCGGCTGGATGTCCGAGTCGGGGATGATGCCGCCGCCGAACACCACCACGTCCTGGGCGCCCTGCTTCTTGAGCAGCTCGATCACGGCGGGGAACAGCGTCATGTGCGCGCCGGACATGATCGACAGGCCGATCGCGTCCACGTCCTCCTGCACCGCCGCGGCGACGATCATCTCCGGCGTCTGGTGCAGGCCCGTGTAGATCACCTCGAAGCCCTCGTCGCGTAGCGCCCGCGCGATGATCTTCGCGCCGCGGTCGTGGCCGTCGAGCCCCGGTTTCGCGACCAGGATGCGGACCTTGCGTGCCGTGTCGGTCATCGAGGGAAAGATAACCGATGCCTGGCTGGCCAGAAAGCTCCCGGACGCCCTGGACAGCCTCTTCTACTTCTCGAGCAGCGCGATCAGCTGCGGAGTCGTCTCCGTCAGCGGCTCGTGCAGCCGCACGAAGCGCAGGCCGGCGACGTACGCGAGCGCCGCGAGCGTCTGGGGCGGGTAGTAGCGGATGTGGAACTCGGCGGAGAGGACCTCGCCGGACTCGAGCCGCACCGTCTTGCGGACGTGGTCCACGGCGCCGTCGAAGCGCCCCTCTTCGGCGACCTTCCCCAGGCCGGGGACATCGTGCTCGGTGCTCGCGTGCGGATGCGCCGCGATCCGCAGCGGGTTGTCCGTTGTCAGGACCAGCGCGCCGCCGGGCCGGAGCACGCGTGCCGCCTCGACCAGCGCCAACGCGGCGTCTTCCTCGGTGCCGAGGAACATGGAGCTGTAGAAGCAGAACGCGGCGGCCAGGCTGCCCTGGTGGAAGGGCAGCGCGCGCAGGTCGGCGCGCACCAGCGCCGCGCGGGGCACCTCCGTCCGTGCCTCCGCCAGCAGCAGGCCGCTGCGGTCGACGCCGGTCGCGCGGTGCCCGTACTGGACGAGCTCGCGTAGATGCCGGCCGTACCCGCAGCCCAGGTCGGCCACCGGCTTGCCGGGCTCGACCTGCGCCAGTTGGAGCGCGGCGTGCACGTCCTCCTGCGCGAGGCGCCGGGGGGCTACCCTTCGAGTCGTTTCCAGGAAGATGCGATCGGCCTGGCTCATGCGCGCCGCAGCGCCCCGGCGGGCGGCTCGACCCACTCGTCGGCCCACCGCTCGAGCCCGCGCACCACGCGGCCCAGGGCCTCGCCCTTGCGCGTGAGACGGTACTCCACCCCCACCGGCGGCCCGGAGAGGACGCGCCGCTCGACCACGCCCGCCTCTTCCAGCTCCTTGAGGCGCTCCGACAGCATGCGCTCGCTCACCACCTGCAAACGCTCCTCCGTCAAGAGGGCAGCCTCAGAAGCTGCCTTTCTCGCGGTAGGCGCCCCAGACCTTGCGGAAGACGTCGGAGACCTCGCCGAGCGTGCAGTAGGCCTTCACGGCGTCGAGCACCGCGACCATGAGGTTTTTTCCCTCGTCGCGGCACGCCGCTTCCACCGCGCGGAGCTTCTCCTGCACGGCGGCCTGGCTCCGGGATCGCTTCACCGCCAGCAGGCGCTCGATCTGGTCGTGCGCGACCTCGTCATCGATCTTGAGGATGGAGATGGGCTCGTCCCGCTCGGACTTGAACGAGTTCACCCCCACGATCTTCCGCTCGCCGCTCTCCACCTCGCGCTGGAACTGGTAGGCGCTCTCGGCGATCTCGCGCTGCGGGTAGCCCTCCTCGATCGCGCGGATGATACCGCCCAGCTGCGCGATCTTGTCGAGGATCTGCAGCGCCCGCTTCTCCGTCTCGTCGGTGAGGTATTCGACGTAGTAGCTGCCCGCCAGCGGGTCCACCACCCGGTCGACGCCACTCTCGTGCGCGATGAGCTGCTGGGTGCGCAGCGCCAGCCGGACCGAGTCCTCGGTGGGCAGCGCGTACGTCTCGTCGAGGGAGTTGGTGTGCAGCGACTGCGTGCCGCCCAGCACCGCCGCGAGCGCCTGCAGCGCGGTGCGCACCACGTTGTTGTACGGCTGCTGCGCGGTCAGCGACACGCCCGCGGTCTGCGCGTGGGTGCGCAGGCTCATGGAGATCGGCTTCTTCGCCCCGAACCGGTCGCGCATGGTGCGGGCGTAGATGCGGCGGGCGGCACGGAACTTGGCGATCTCCTCGAAGAAATCGTTGTGCACGTCCCAGAAGAAGCTGAGCCGCGCGGCGAAGTCGTCCACGTCCATGCCGCGCTTCACGCACTCCTCGACGTACCCGAAGCCGTCGGCGAGCGTGAACGCCATCTCCTGCACGGCCGTCGCTCCGGCCTCGCGGATGTGGTAGCCGCTGATCGACACCGGGTGCCACCTGGGCATGTGCTTCGCGGTGTACTCGATCATGTCCACCACGATGCGCGTCGCCGGGCGGGGACCGACCACCCACTCCTTCTGCGCGATGTACTCCTTGAGCACGTCGTTCTGGATGGTGCCGCCCAGCTTGTCCTGCGAGACGCCCTGCTTCTCGGCCACCGCCACGTAGCAACACAACGCGAAGAGGGCGGTGGCGTTGATGGTCATGCTGGTGGTGACCCGGTCGAGCGGGATGCCGCTGTAGAGGATCTCGAAGTCCTTGAGCGTCGAGACGGCGACGCCTTCCTTCCCCACCTCGCCGCGCGCCATCGGGTGGTCGGCGTCGTAGCCCATCAGGGCCGGCATGTCGAAGGCGGTGGAGAGCCCGGTCATGCCGTGCCCGAGGAGGTACTTGAACCGCTGGTTGGTGTCGTCCGGCGATCCGAATCCCGCGAACTGGCGCATCGTCCACAGGCGGCCCCGGTACATGGTCGGCTGCGGTCCGCGCGTGTACGGGAACCGGCCCGGGAATCCCACGTCGCGCTCGTACTTCTCCACGTCCTCCGCGCTGGGGTTCCCCGCGTCGGTGGGGGTCAGGATGTCGGGGATGGGGATGCCGGAGTCGGTGTGGAACTCCGCGCGCCGCACGGGGCTTTTCGCCACCGCCCGCGCCAGATCCTCCTTGCGCCACCGCTCCTCCTCGGCGTCCAGCCGAGCGAGCGGGTCCTGGTCCTTCGGATGTCTCATGAAGGCGAGATAACACGCGATCCGCCGACCGACCAGCAACGCGCCCGAGGGCGTGTTCAGCGAGCGCGGAAACTGCCCGGGGATCGGGTCAGTCCTTGAGCACGTCGCGCGAGATGACCAGCCGCTGCACCTCGCTGGTGCCCTCGTAGAGGGTGCTCGCGCGCACGTCGCGGTAGTGGCGCTCGACCGGGAACTCGTCGATGTACCCGTAGCCTCCGTGTACCTGCACGGCGGCGTCGCAGACGCGGTTCGCCGCCTCGGTGGCGAAGAGCTTCGCCATCGACCCCTCGCGGGAGAACGGCCGGCCTCGCTCCTTGAGCCCCGCTGCATGCAGGGCGAGCAGCCGGCCCGCCTCCATCTGGGTATCGCAGTCGGCCAGCATGAACCGGATGGCCTGGAAGTCGCCGATCGGCTGCCCGAAGGCGCGGCGCTCCTTCGCGTACTTTACCGAGGCCCGCAGCGCCGCGATCCCGATGCCCACCGCCTGCGAGGCGATCCCGATGCGCCCGCCGTCCAGCGCCGCCATGGCGATGGGGAACCCGTGGCCATCCTCGCCGAGGAGCTGGTCTTTGCGGAGGCGCATGTCCTCGAAGGCCAGCGAGACGGTGGTCGAGGCGCGCAGGCCCATCTTGTCCTCGTGCTTGCCCAAGCGCAGGCCGGGCTGGCCGCCCTCGACCAGGAACGCGGAGATCCCGTGCGACCCGGGCCCGGGTTGCGTGCGCGCCCAGACGATGATCACCCCGGCCCGGTCGCCCGAGGTGATCCACTGCTTCTCGCCGTTCAGCACCCATCCCGCGCCGTCCCGCCGCGCCGAGGTGCGCAGCGCCGCCGCGTCCGAACCGCCGGACGGCTCGGACAGGCCGAAGCTCCCCGCCGCGAACCGGCCGCTGGTCAGCTCGGGCACGTACCTCCGCCGCTGCTCCGGCGTGCCGAACTTCACGATCGTCTCGCCCACCATGTTGGTGACCGCCATGGTGACCGCGGTCGAGGCGCAGCCCTGCGCGATCTCCATCATCGCCAGCGCGTAGGCGACCGCTCCCGCCTGCGCTCCGCCGTACTCCTCGGGGATGTTGACGCCCATCATCCCCAGCTCGGCCAGCTCGCGCAGCTGCTCGGCCGGGAACCGGCCCTCGCGGTCGAGCTGCGTGGCGACGGGCGCGAGCGAGCCCTGCGCGTACTTGCGCGCGGTCTCCTGCACCAGCCGCTGGTGCTCGTCGGGCTCGAACATGGGGCGCGGACACTACAGCGCGGGGCCCTCGCACGCAGCAAAAAAGCCGGTGCGCCGTCCCCTACGCTACTTCTCCAGCGCGACCGCCTGCGGAGGAAGCGGCCCGGGCCGCGAGACCACCCGGTACATCTTCTCGAACTCGAGCGCGAGGCCGACGAGCTGCTTGCGCAGGAGCGCCCGGTCGATCAGCACCCCGTCGCGCGAGATGAGGCCGAACTCGCGCGCCACGGCCAGCCCCTTGTCGGTCAGCGACCAGCGGGCGTGGCCCTCCTCGCGCAGCACGCCAACCCGGACGAAGTCGTTGATCGCCCGCGCCAGTGAGGTGTGCCACCGCGCCAGCCGCCGCTCGAGCGGGTTCGATTCCCAGTCGCGCGCCGAGAGTGACACGATGTCCCGGATGTGCACGTAGATGTCCGAGATGCCCGCGCCTCCGCCCCCGAACAGCATGGCCGAGAGGAGCGGACCGCAGAACGTCTGGCGGGGCGTGAGCCGATCGGGCACCTCCGCGCCCGCGGCCCAGCCTTCCTTCTGTGCTGCACCTTGCACGGCCATTGACCCACCCCCGTGGCGTCCGTCAGGCCCTATCTGAGCAATGCGTTGGAGATGACCAGGCGCTGGATCTCGCTGGTCCCCTCGTAGATCTCGGTGATGCGCGCGTCGCGGAAGTGCCGCTCCACGTCGAGCTCCTTCGAGTACCCCATCCCGCCGTGGATCTGGACGGCCTTGTCGGCCACGCGGTTGGCAGCCTCGGAGGCGAACAGCTTGGCCATGCTCGACTCGCGCGTGTAGCGCGCCCCGCGGTCCTTGAGGCTGGCGGCGCGCAGGGTGAGCAGCCGCGCGGCCTCCAGCTCGGTGGACATGTCCGCCAGCATGAACTGGATGGCCTGGTGCTGCGCGATGGGCACGTCGAAGGTCTTGCGGACCTTGGCGTAGTCGCGCGCTTCCTCGAAGGCGGCCCGGGCGATGCCGATGGCCTGCGCGGCGATGCCGATGCGCCCCCCGTCGAGGGTGCTCATGGCGATCTTGAAGCCCTCGCCCTCGGCGCCCAGCCGCTGGGCGGCCGGGACCTCCATGTTCTCGAAGAAGATGGTGCAGGAGGGGCTGGCGCAGATGCCGAGCTTCTCGTCGGCCTTCTGCCGCAGGAACCCCGGCGTGCTGCTGTCGACCACGAAGGCGGTGATGCCCTTGGTCCCCTTCGCGAGGTCGGTCATGGTGAAGAGGACGATGGCGTCGGCGACGGGGCCGTTGGTGATCCAGTTCTTCGTGCCGTTGATGACGTACCTGTCTCCGTATGTCTCCGCCGCGACCGGCTCCGGCCCGGGCAAAGGCGTTGCCGTCGCCCTCCGCTTGCGCACCGCGGTCGTGCGCTGCTCGGCCGCGTCGCTGCCCGCCTGCGGCTCGGTGAGCCCGAAACAGCCCAGCTTGTCGCCGCTCGCGAACGGCTTCAGCCACCGCTCCTTCTGCTCGGCGGTGCCGTACTTGAGCACCGGGTCGCAGTAGAGCGAGTTGTTCACGCTCAGGGTCACTCCCACCGAGGCGCAGCCGCGGGAGATCTCCTCGATCGCCAGGGCGTAGGCCACGTTGTCCATGCCCGCGCCGCCCTGCTCGGCCGGCACCGCCACGCCCGCCAGGCCCAGCTCGACCGCCTTCTTCACCGCCTCGGCGGGGTAGCGATGCTCGCGGTCCCACCGCTTGGCGTTCGGCCGCAGCTCCTTGTCCGCGAAATCGCGGCAGGTGTCTCGCAGCAGCTTCTGCTCTTCGGTCAAATCGATCTGCATGAAGGGATCGAGGCGGAAAGCTGGGGCGATGTGGGACTTCCCATATTACACGGGTGCCCGGCTTCCGCCAACCGGGTCGGTCAACCGGAGGATGTGCGATCCAGGATGCCGCAGTGCGGCACCCGCGAACGGCGCCCTCAGCCGGCCTGGGCGAGCAGGTTCCTCGCGATCACCATGCGCTGGATTTGCGAGGTGCCCTCGTAGATCTGCAGGAGCTTCGCGTCCCGCATCAGTTTTTCCACCGGGTACTCCTTGGTGTAGCCGTACCCGCCGAAGATCTGGACAGCGTCCGTGGCCACCGCCATCGCGCTGTCGGCGCCGAACGCCTTGGCGTAGCTCGACTCGATGGCGTCGAGCTTCCCCTGGGCGATGCTCCACGCGGCCTTGAGCATCAGCAGGCGGGTGGCTTCGTACTTCATCGCCATCTCGGCCAGCATGAACTGGATCGCCTGGAACTGCGCGATGGGCTGGCCGAACGCCTTGCGCGCGAGCGCGTAGCGCCGGGACTCGTCGAGCGCGCGCCGCATGATGCCGGTCGCGCCGGCGGCGATCCACGGCCGGGAGCGGTCGAAGGTCTTCATCGCGATCTTGAATCCCTCGCCCTCGGCGCCCACCAGGTTCGCGCGCGTCAGCTTCACGTCCTCGAAGAGCACGTCGGTGGTGTTGGAGGCGCGTTGCCCGAGCTTGTCCTCCTTCTTGCCGACCGAAACGCCGGGCGTATCGCGCGGCAGCACGAAGCAGGTGATGCCCTTGTGCCGGTCCTTCGGGTCACCGATGCGCGCGAAGGTCGTGTACCAACTGGCGTAACCGCCGTTGGTGATCCAGCGCTTCTGGCCGTTCAGTACGTACTCGTCGCCGACCTTCCGGACGTTGGTGCGCATGCCGGCCACGTCCGAGCCCGCGTCCGGCTCGCTGCAGGCGTAGGCGGCGAAGATCGGCGCCTCGGTCAGCGCCCCGAGGTACCGCTTCTTCTGCTCCTCGCTGCCGGCGAGGATGAGCGGCATGGCGGCGAGGTTGTTGCCGGCCAGCGTGGTCCCGACGCCCGCGCAGCCGTAGTTGATCTCCTCCATCATGAGCACGTGGTCGGTGCAGGAGAGCCCCAGGCCTCCGTACTCGGTGGGGATCTCGACGTTCATCAACCCGAGGGCCCAGCCATCATTGCAGATTTCGCTGGGGAAGGTGCCGTGCTCGTCCAGCTTCTGTGCGACCGGGATGATGCGCTCGCGGGTGAACTTGCGCGCCGTGTCCACCAGCCGCTGCTGCTCGTCGGTGAGTGAGAAGTCCATGGTGCACCTCACCCTACTTCACTTTCCCACGAACCTGGCGGGCCTCTTTTCCAGGAACGCGCGCATCCCCTCGGCGCGGTCCTGGGTGTCGAAGAGCAGCGCGAAGGTCTCCGCCTCCTGGCGGTTCGCCGCCCGGAGCGGGATGTCGTAGCCGCGCTCCACCAGGCGCTTCGCGCGGGCGACGGCGAGCGGCCCGCGGGTGGCGATCTTCTCCGCCACCTTCCGGCAATGCGCCATCAACTCCCCGCGCGGGAGGACCGCGTTGACCAGGCCGATCTCCAGGGCCTGCTTCGCATCCACCATGTCGCCCGTGAAGATGATCTCCTTCGCGCGCAGCTTGCCCACCAGGCGCACCAGGCGCTGCGTGCCCCCGAACCCGGGGGTGATCCCCAGCGTGACCTCGGGGAAACCGACCTTCGCGTTCTCGCTGGCGTAGATCATGTCGCAGGCCACCGCCAGCTCGAGACCGCCGCCCAGCGCGTACCCGTTCACCGCCGCGATGGTCGCGCAGGGGATGTCCTCCAGCATGGCGGTGAGCAGGTGGCCCAACTCGCTGAACTCGCGCGCGGTCCAGGGCGTCATCGGCGCCATCTCGGAGATGTCGGCCCCGGCCACGAACGCCTTGTCGCCCGCGCCGGTGAGGATGAGGGCACGGCTCGACTCGGCCGCTTCGCGGACGGCCTGCAAGAGCTCGCGGAGGGTGGCGCTGTTCAAGGCGTTGAGCGCTTTCGGCCGGTTCACGGTGAGGGTCGCGATCGGCCCTTCGCGCGACACCTGGATGTTCTCGTAGGCCATCGGGGACCTCAGTAGGAGTAGAAGCCGCGCTTGGCCTTGCGGCCCAGCCAGCCCGCGTCCACGTACTGGCGTAGCAGGGGAGCGGGCCGGTACTTGTCGTCGCCCAGCCCCTCGTGCAGCACCTCGGCGATGTAGAGGCAGGTGTCCAGGCCGATGAAGTCCGCCAGCGTGAGCGGCCCCATCGGCACGTTGGTGCCCAGCTTCATCGCGGTGTCGATGTCCTCGGCGGAGGCGAGGCCCTCTTGCAGCGCGAAGCAGGCCTCGTTGAGCATGGGGATGAGGATCCGGTTGACGATGAACCCGGGCATGTCCTTCGAGAGGACGGTGGTCTTGCCCATCTTCTCCGCCAGCGCGCGGGTCGCCGCGTAGGTCCCGTCGCTCGTCTGCGCCCCGCGGATGATCTCCACCAGCTGCATCACCGGCACCGGGTTCATGAAGTGCATGCCGATGACGCGCTCCGGCCGCTCGACGCTGGCAGCGATGCGGGTGATCGGGATCGACGAGGTGTTCGTCGCCAGGATCGCATCCTGCCGCAGCGCGCGCGAAAGGTCCTGGAAGACCTTCTTCTTCACCGTTTCGTTCTCGGTCACCGCCTCGACCGCGAAGTCGGCGTGCGACGCGTCCTGGGCGGAGGAGGCCCCCTTGATCCGCGCGACCGCCGCCTGCGCCTCCTCGGGCTTCAGCTTGCCCTTGCCGACCGCGCGATCGAGCTGGGCGCGGATGCCGGCCAGGGCCTTCTGCACGAGGTCCGGGTTCACGTCCAGGAGCACCACCGAGAGGCCGCTCTGCGCGGCGACCTGCGCGATCCCCGCTCCCATCTGCCCTGCGCCGACCACCGCCAGCGTCTTCACGTCCACGGCGTCGCTCTCCTGTGAATCGTCGCCGCCGATAGGGGCGGCGCTACGCTTTTCACAGCGCGGCACTGTAGGCCCGGATCGCCGGGAGTCAATCGCCGCGATCCGGCACTTCCACGCCCGCCGTCCGCTCCTGTACGCTCCCGACGTGGAGCCGCGTGTCTTCCAGGGCATCGTCGACGACGCGGCGGCGATCTGCGGCGCCCTGCTCGCCGAGCTGCGCGTGCGCCGCGACCTGTTGGGCGAAGACGGCGTGGAGCTGGGCCTCGCCGCGCTCGGCGGTACGCTCGCCACCGGCAAGGCGCGCCGCGAGCAGACGGCGAAACGGCTGCGCGAGCTGGCCGACCGCGCGCCGGTCGTCGAGGCGACCGACGAGAAGTCGCTCCGGCTGTCGCGCGTCGCGGCCGAGGTCTCGGAGACGCTGGAAGTGGGGTCGAAGATCGCCCCGGTCGAGCTGTGGTGCGCGGACGTCCCCCTGCTCCTCGACGGCGAGCGCGCCGGCGCGCTGCGCCTGTGGATGGATCGCGAGCCCCGGCGGTCGCTCTTGCGCGCCCTGCGCGGCCTCGGGCACGAGGCGGCCGCGCAGCTCGGGCAGGAGCGGGAGCGGCTGCGGGCGCTGCGCGACCTGGCCGCGGCCCGGCAGCACCAGGCCATGCTCGCCGCCGGCGCAGCCCGGCTGCGGCGCGAGACCGAGATGCCCGAGGTCATGCGCACCGTCGGCGAGGAGCTGCGCAGGCTCGGCTTCGAAAGCGCGCTGCTCCTGTCGGAGGCGCGGGGCCTGGTGATCGCCCACCTCTCGCTGCGCGGTCCGGCCGCCTCCAAGGCCCTGGAGCTGCTCGGGTTCAAGCGCATGAGCGAGCTGCGGGCGGTGCCGGTGGATCCGGCGCGCTCGCCCATGCTCGCGTCTCTGGTGTCTTCCCCGGAGCCCGTCATCGAGGTGCAGCCCGGCCCGCTCTTGCGCGCGCTGCTCGGGCGCCGCGCGCCGCGGGCGGTTCGCGAGAAGCTGATCGACGCGCTGGGCGCCCACGACGTGCTCGCGCTGCCGCTCCGCGGCGCCGCCGACGCGGCGCTGGGGATCCTCATCGCGTGGCCGCAGCACGGCGGCGAGCCCGACCTCGGGGCCCTGAGCGCCTTCTCGTTGCAAGCGTCGCTCGCGCTGGAGCGGGCGCGCATGCGCGAGAAGGTGCGCGAGCAGGCGCAGATCATCGAGCGCGCGGTGGAGGAGCGCACCGGCGCGCTGCGCGACGCGAACGAGCGGCTGCGCGAGGCCGACCGGCGCAAGGACAACTTCCTCGCCAACGTCTCCCACGAGCTGCGCTCGCCCCTGGTCACCATCCTCGGCTACACGGACCTGCTCCTCGGCGACAAGCTGGGGCCCATCTCCGACCGGCAGCGCCAGTGCCTGCAGATCGCCCGCAACTCGGGCCGGCGCCTGCGCGCCTTCATCGAGGAGCTGCTCGACTTCTCGCGCTTCGAGCTGACGCGCGACACGATGACGCTGCACCCCTTCTCCATCAAGGAAGCCGTGGCCCAGGCGGTCGCCGGATTCGCGCCGCGCTTCCTCGAGCGGCGGATCAGCGTGCGCCAGCGCGTCGCCCGCAACACGCCGCCGGTGCTGGGCGATCGCGAGCGCGTGCTGCAGGTGCTCACCAATCTGATCGCGAACGCGGAGCGCCACCTGCCCGACGGCGGCCGCATCGTGGTCTCCGCCGAGCCGAAGCCGGGGTTCCTGCTGGTCTCGGTCCACGACAACGGGACCGGCATCGCGCCCGAGCACCTGGAGAAGATCTTCGACCGCCTCTACCAGGTGGGCGACGTGAAGACGAGCCGCGCTGCGCGCGAGGCGGGCCTCGGGCTGGGCCTGAACATCGTCAAGTCCATCGTCGACGCGCACGGCGGCGAGGTGGGCGTGCAGAGCACGGTCGGGAAGGGCTCGACCTTCTCCTTCACCCTGCCGCTCGCCGACGTGAAGAACCTGCCGGAGATCACGCCAGCACCTGTTCCACCACGGAGTTGAGTCGACGACTTTACCTGCGATGCGAGGCTCTTCGATCCGGCGCCTTCGGCGCCTCTACAAGGGGGGTCTCGCTCCCCCCTCGACCCCCCAACAGATCACGGTCAACCGAACGGTGCTCAGCGCGCTGCCACCACCGCATTGCCGTCCTTGCGCAGCTCCACCGTGACCCGGGTGCGGCGCGCGGTTCCACCGGTGTCGATCAACATGACGTCCACCTCGACGGGGCCCGGCTGCGCGCGCACCGTCAGATGGAGCGTGGCGGGTGCGCCGGCGGGGCCGTACTTCTGGTCGAAGCGCATCAGCGGGTGGCCGTCGCGCGCGACGGTGACGTCCACCTCGACGATCTGCCCGGGGAGCGCGCCGGTGAGGTCCAGGTCGAGCCCCAGATCGCGCGGCCGGCGCAGCTCGGACCAGAGGAGCAGCCCGCCGGCCAGCAGCAGCAGGAACCCGAGCCGCAGGAGCAGCCCGCCCCGTCCCCGGGGCCCGGTCACGCTCCCTCGTCCTCCTTCTCGTCCTTCTTCTCGTCCTTCTTGCGCGGCCTGACCCGGGCCTTGATGTGAGGCCCGCCGCTCGGCTTGAGCTGCACGGTGGCGTTCACCTCCAGCGTGACGCTGGTCAAGAGCTTCCAGATCTCCCGGCTGAGCGTCTCGCTCTCCAGGAAGCGGCGGACCTCCTGGGTCACGATGCGCGTCACCTCCGAGCGGGTCTTGTCCGCCTGAGCGGCGAGGAACGCCAGCGCGTCCTTGGGCAGCTTCATCTCGCCGACCAGGTTGCGGATGCCCTCCTCGGTCATGAACAGCGCGCCCACGCCGGTCAGGACCGCGCGCCGCACGATGTCCGGCACGAACCCCTTGGCCTGCTCGTCGGGCGGGTCGCCTTCTCCCACTCTTCGCCCTCCCAGGAGTCAGTTCCGTTTGCCGAGCTGGATCAGCGGCTTGTGCCCCCGCGGCACGGCTTGCAGGTTGGCGACGGCGACCCGGTCCGCGACGTTCTGCGCGATGCGCACCAGCGCCTGCGATTCGGCGAGCTCGGGGTGGTCGGCGACGACGGGACGTCCTTCGTCGCCGCCGGTGCGCACTGCGAGGTTGATCGGCACCCGCCCGAGGAAGGGCACCGCGAGCTTCTGCGCCGCCGCCTCCGCGCCGCCCTTCGAGAAGATGTCCGTCTCCTGCCGGCAATGCGGGCAGATGAACCCGCTCATGTTCTCGACGAACCCGAGCACCGGGATGCTGACCTTGTCGAACATCGTCTTCGCCTTGATCGCGTCGGACAGGGCCACGTCTTGCGGAGTGGTCACCACCACCGCGCCCGAGACCGAAACTTGTTGGGCGATGGTGAGCTGAATGTCGCCGGTGCCCGGCGGCAGATCGAGGATGAGGTAGTCGAGCTCGCCCCAGCGCACGTCCCGGAGCAGCTGCACCAGCGCGCCGTGCAGCATGGGACCGCGCCAGATCATCGCCTGGTCCGGGTCGACGAAGAAGCCGATGGAGATGACCTTCACTCCGTACGCGGTGAGCGGCTCGACGCTCTTGCCGTCGGCAGAGTTCGGGCGCGCCCCGTACAGCCCCATCATCAGGGGAATGCTGGGCCCGTAGATGTCCGCGTCGAGCAGGCCCACCCGGCACCCGAGCTCCGCCAGCGCGACCGCGAGGTTCACCGAAACGGTGCTCTTGCCCACCCCGCCCTTGCCGCTGCCCACCAGGATGACGTTGCGCACGCCCGGCACCAGGTCGGTGCCCCCGCGCCCGGGCGCCCGGGGCACGTCCGCGGTGAAGGCCACCTCGACGCGGGAGAGCTGCAGGGGGGAGAGCACCGCCCGGACCGCCTCCTCCAGCCGCGCCTTGTGCGGCGAGGCGGGCGTGGGGAGCTCGAGGCGCACGCGCGCCGCGTTGCCCTCCAGCATGTCGACGTTCTTCACCATCCCCAGCTCGCCCAGCGTGCGGCCGGTCGAGGGGTCCTTCACCGCGTGCAGGGCGGCGAGGATGGCGTCGGAGCTGGCCAAGGTGTCCTCCGGAAGGAAGGGCCGGAGTAGATGCTTGCCCGGCCCGGCAGTGTCAAGGCGCGCGCAAGAGGGGCCTGCCAGGGCGTTCTGGCGTGCGCTTTCCCTGGTGGAGCACCACCCGGCCGTTGACCACCACCGTCTCGACGCCGGGCGGGTACTTCTGCGGCTGCTCGAAGGTGGCGGTGTCCTCGATCCGGTCCGGGTCGAAGACGACCAGGTCGGCGTACGCGCCGGGCCGCAGCACGCCGCGGTCCCAGACGCCCATCCGCCGGGCGGGCAAGGAGGTGATCTTGCGGACCGCCTCCTCCAGCGTGAACAGCTTCACGTCCCGCACGTAGTGACCCAGGATCCGCGCCATGGTGCCGAAGGCGCGAGGATGGGCCCCCTCGCCGCCGAAGGGACCGTCCGCCGCCCGCGCCCCGTAGTCCGTGTCCGCCGCCACCCAGGGCTGCCGCAGCGCGGTCTGCACGTCCTCCTCCTTCATGCTGAAGCGGGCGACGCCCACCTTGCCCCGGTCCTGCAAAACCAGTTGCATCAGCGCCAGCTCCGGCGAGAGCTCCATCTCCCGCGCCACCTCCGAGAGGCGCTTGCCCATGAGCTTCTTCAGCCCGGGATCGACGCACGAGACGAGCAGGATGCTCTCCGCGTCGAGGTCCCTCCCCGTCTCGCTGGCGATCCGATCGCGCAGTGCCGGGTCGCGCAGCCGCGCCACGAGGTCGTCCACCCCGCCCGCGTTCACCCAGTCGGGCAGCGAAGCGTGCAGGCCGTTGGCGGAGGCGACGTACGGGTAGGCGTCGGCGGTCACGTCGATGCCGCTCGCCCGGGCCCGCTCGATCCGCGCGACCACCTCCTGCATGTGACCCCAGTGGGATCGGCCGACCTTGAGGTGCCAGATCTCCACCGGGATCGAGGCGGCCCGGGCGATCGCGAACGCCTCGTCCAGCGCTTCGAAGATCCTCGCTCCCTCGCTGCGCAGGTGGGTCGCGTAGAACCCTCCGTGCTTCGCGGCTGCCTGCGCGAGCGCGATCAGCTCGTCGGTCTTCGCGAACGAGCCCGGCTGGTAGATGAGGCCGGTCGACAGGCCCAGCGCGCCCTGCTCCATCGCCTCTTCGACGAGCTGCTGCATCCGCGCGAGCTGCTGCGCGTCGGGCTGCACGTCGCCGAAGCCCAGCACGACGCCCCGGACCTGCGCCGCGCCCACCATGACGCCGACGTTGATCGCGGGCCGCGCCCTGCGCAGCCTGCGGAAGTAGCCACGCAGATCCGTCCAGTCGACCTTCAGGCGGTACTTGCGCAGCCAGTCTTCCTTCTCGTGCACCCAGGCGTCGTTCATGGGCGCGGGAGAGATGCCCTCGCCGGTCAGCTCGCTGGTGATGCCCTGCCGGATCTTCGACTCGGCGCGCGGGTCGACCAGCACGCTCAGCTCGCTTTGACCGAGCAGATCGATGAAGCCGGGCGCCACGGCCAGGCCTCGCGCTTCGACGCGCTTCTTCGCCTGGGCTGCCGACAGGTCCCCGATCGCGGCGATGCGGTCGCGGCGGATCCCCACGTCGGCGCGCACCCACGGCGCGCCCGTGCCGTCGATCACGCGGCCGCCCGAGACGACCAGGTCGTAGCGCGGCGCGGCGGCGAAGAGGACGAGGAGCAGCGCGATCATGTCGCCGGCGCCACCACCACCACGCCCTCCTCGCCCACTGCGCCGTCCACCACCGCCTTGACCGGCAGCATGCGCCGGGCCAGCGTGGCCAACGAGACCAGCCCTTCGGTGACGTTGCTGGTGGTGAAGTGGCAGGTCGGCGCGGTGCCCGCGCGCGCGCCCAGCCCGGCCGCGCACAGGATGGCCGGCACGAGCAGCCGCTCCGCCATGCGTCCTTCCAGAGCGCCGCCCGCGGCGAGGAACCGCCCGAGCCGCTCCGCGACGCGCTCGCCCGCCTCTTCGGGAGGCGGCGTCGGCTGGGGTCCGAGGAGCGCCGGACGCTCGCGGCGGGCGCCGAGCGCCGAGGCGGTGAAGATCGAGTTCTCGAACTCGGCCACGGCGGTGAGCGCCCAGCGGCCACCCCGCGAGCCCTGCGGATGCGGCAGGGGCACGCGCTCGGGTTCGGCGATCACGCCGTGCGCGCGCAGCTTGCGGGCCGCCGCCTGCGCCGCGCGGAGCGGGTCGTCGTCCCGGCCCTGCGCCGTCGCCGCCACCACGCTCACCTGGCGCAGGATGCCCCGGTGCACCAGCTGCAGGGGCGTCAGCGCCGGCGCGGGATCGAAAGAGGCGATCACCTCGCCGTTCTCTCCGTCGAAACCCGCCAGCGGCAGCTCGAGCGAGACCTTGAGGCCGAACCGGGCCGCGAGAGGGACCCAGCCCAGGCGCAGGTCATGGAACGTCGCCTGCCCCTCGCAGTGGTTGGGCCCCGACAGGCGCAGCTCGCTCGGCCTGCCGAGCAGCGCCAGCGGCCAGGCGAGCGCCCAGATGGCGCGCGGCACGGCGCCGTCTTCTCGCAGGTCGAGCACGTGCACGCCCGCGCGGGCGTGGCCGAGCGTCAGCTCGACGGGCCCGGTGCGCCCGAGCGCGGCGCGCGTGGCATCGACCGTCGCGGCGTCGCCGATGCGCGCCGCGGCAATGACCAGCGCGGCGTCCGCTCCGTTGAGCGGGCCCACCAGCCGCAGCGGCGCGCCAGTGGCGAGCGCGAGCGCAAGGGCGCCGTCCAGCAGCGACGGCGCGGTGGCCTCGCCGAGCTCCACGGGGGGCCGCATGGCGCGGCACTCTAACAGGCTTCGGGGGGGCGGCTGGCCGCGGCCGGCTGCCGGTTGGCGGTTTGCCGACACCCGTCGACGAGCACGTTGCGCAAGCCCGCCGCCAGCGCCGCGTCCACCGCGGAGCGCACCTCGTCGGCGCGGACCGTGCGAGCGACGATCGGGAATCGCCGGGCTTCGTGGACGGGACGATACTGGGAGAGCACGTTCACCCAGAGGTCCGGCGAGATTGCGGCCACGATGCGCATCACCTTCTCCGGGGCCGCCATGCCGTCCGGCAGCACCAGGTGGCGGACCAGCACGCCCGAGGTGGCGAGACCGCCGTTGCCGATGCACAGCGTCCCCGCCTGCCGGTGCA
>WNGG01000518.1_pt1 | contig 41815 bp, 43 predicted proteins | sample 5400661 | NCBI WGS metagenome assembly WNGG01 (sample SAMN13153372, study PRJNA577476) | soil metagenome | isolation source: 100 cm soil or saprolite under Garry oak tree replicate 1 | place: USA:California | collected 2016-06-15 | reverse complement strand
TGAGCAGATGTATCTCAGACGACATCGACCCGAGATCGATCACCGCACTGATATGTTCTGTGTCGGCATTCTCGGGTTCATCGCACTCACCGGCCGTCATCCATTTAGGTTCCCGCCTTTCGGGACCCCTGACGAGTACCGTCAGCGCTTGCTGGCCGGAGCCGTGGACATGGCTCCTCTGCAGGCAGTTAACGCGAACCACGCCTTTCAACAGTTTTTCATCAGGATCCTGGCGGCTGCACCGAACGGTCGGTTCCGCCACTTTCGGATGGCCTATGCCGCGCTGGAGGGATGCGCGTGAGCTTCTGGATTCAGCATGGGTATGGGAAGGGCGACAAGATTGCGAAGCTGGCTTCTGCTGGAAATCTCGACGGCGTAATTCTGAGCCCGGCAGATGAGCCCGTAGATGCTCTCAAGGCCCAGGTTGACGAGCTGACAGCCGGGGACATCGGGGTCCTCTTGGATCCGCAACTGTACGTGCACACGATCTCCGGCGGCACAGGGCGCTGTCACGAACTCCATGGACTTGACTTCGACGACGTCCATTGGTCTGCGGACCCCAAGACGATTACTCGTCATGTCCGGAGGGTTCTTAAGGCAAACGAGCGACTCGGGATAAGACTCATTTGCGCGCCGACTCCGATTCAAGGGAGTTTCGGCGACACGTGGACGCCGCTCGCTCTTCAGTACGCGCGTGCGGTAAGTGAGGAAGTCGGCGCGGATCGAACAATTGCCTCAGTTGTGGTCGACGAAAGTGCGCTTGGCCAGCCTTGGGCCGACATCGAAGACTGGCTCGACGCAGCGACCAAGCTAGACGTTGCAGGCTTCTACTTGGTCGTTGTTCGCCCGGGGGGAACCTACCCTCTGTCTTACGGCACGAATCGGCTCGCGCAATTGCTGCGGCTCATCCACCGGCTCGCCGTCATCAACGAGTATCGGGTCCTCCTCGGCTACTCGGATTTCGAAGGTCTCGCCGCGAACGTTTTTGGGGCGGAAATGGCGACTGGCTGGTTCTACTCGCAGCGGCGTTTCACCGAGACCAAGTGGCGGCATCCAAAGGGAGGCGCGCCGACGCTGCCTCGATTCACGAGCGACATGTTGATGAGTCCGCTGCTCGCCGACGAGGGCAGGGTACTTCTGCGTTCCGGTTACGAGCGAGAGGTCAACAGTCTCTCGTCTGAACGGGCTCGGCTAACCGCTGGCTACACGATTTCGCAATCGAGAGCACAACATCTTCGAGTCATGGCACGACTATCGAAGCGCACTGCCGATGGAAACCTCGACGCGCGGCTCGCCGGTTTCGTGAAGACGAGCCGTCAGGCAGAACGGCGACTACGCGAACTTGCGCAAGATGTTCTACCGACGGGCGTGACTTATGCCAACTCGTTGGCAGTCTTGTCTGCGGCAGCAGAGGGGGCTGCAGAAGCGGAGGGAATCGGGTCACTTTGACGTTCCAGATGCCGCGCCACTAGTTCGGTGATCCACAAATCAGCAGCAAGTGGGACGGATCGCGTGGGCGACTTCCGGACCCACGCCAACGCGCCAGTTTGATCGACGATGGCGAGGCCGAGCCGATGGACATCGAGATGTCGTCTTGGTACGCGTCTGGCTACGCTGGCCGGAACAAGTAGCGCCGCCCGGTGAAAGATAGGGCGGCGAAGGAGAAGCTGGCCGAGTCCCGATCGCCAGTCTGCGATCTTCGCCTCTATCAAGAGCGTGTCGCGAACAGGAACCTTCGGTGAACTGAGACGAGTCCAACCGGAAGAGCCGAGTCGGCGCGCAATAACACGGACGTGATCCGGAGACAGTCCGGGCGGCACACGCTGGGCTGGCCGGAGCATCGCCGCAGCGACTCGAGCGTCGGTCCAGGAGCGTAGGCGCAGACCACGGGCACGCCACGCGCGCAATCCCCTTGGCGAAACTACCGCAACAAGGGCATCGGGTCGCCCGAATCCAAGCTCAAGTTCCGTCAAGACGACCGAGCTGTACCCCCGGCCGGGTGCGAGGAGCGTGTTCGGTCGCTCTACTGCGCGGGCAACAAGGAGTCCCTCTGCTTTAGCGACACCGACGCTCGATCCTATCCGCGGTTGGGCGAGGACCATTGATCTGTTCGAGTATCGACCACGGCTTGCTGATGCGCCGGACGTCAGTTCAGCCGCCGCGGGCCGTCGTCGTCTTCGATCTTCCGCCCACGCCAGTACCTGATCTCGCCCCGGCGTCCTCCACCGGGTCGCGGACGATCGAGATCCTGCGTGAGGATGTACGCGCCGGCCCCGCAGAACAGACCAACCCACATCACGATGTCGTACGCCTCGAGCTGATAGGCGATCGTCTCGCCCGCGGCGGCGACCGCGCAGATGAGAAGGAGCCGCCAGAGAGCCTGGGTCACGAGCGGCCGTTCCCCGGCATCGAGAGGAAGGAGGCCTCTTTCGCCCAGGCACCGCATTGCGCGAGCTCCTCCTTTGTGACCCAGCCGTTGCGCACGGCGAGACGAAGCTCGTCGCGGAGCGTCGTCTCGAGCATCTCGGGGCCGTCGGTGTTGAAGGAGAAACGCACCTTGTGCTTCTTGAAGATAGCGATGTACTCGCCCAGCTCGTCGGCGTCCTTCACGATCTTCGAGTCGAGGTTCGACGATGGACAGATCTCGAGCAGCACGCCGCGCTCGGCAAGCCGCTTGCACAGCGCCGCGTTCCGCGCCGCGTGTATGCCGTGACCGATGCGATCCGGCTCGAGATGCTCCAGCACTTCGTCGACACTTTCCCAATCCTCATCTTCGCCGGCGTGCACGGTGACGCCAAGTCCCGCTTTACGCGCTTTCTTGAAGAGGGCGGCGTAATCGCGGTAGCGGAAGTCCGGATTCTTACCCCCGGCGATGTCGATGCCGACGACGCCGCGGTGGCGGTACGCGATCGCCTTCTCGAGGATGATCGAGTTGAGCGTCTGGTCGAAGGTCCGGTCGAGGCAGAAGATGAGCCCCGCCTTCACCGGATATTCGAGAAGCGCTCGGTCGAGGCCGCGGATCGACGCCATGATGATGTGGTCGAGATCGCGCTCGCCTCCGCGGTTTCGCTTCATCGGGTTGTAGCGCAGCTCGAGGGTGGTGATGTTCGCCTTCCGATAGGCGCCACCGACGACCTGGAAAACCGATTGCTCCACCGCTAGCGGGCTCGACTGGATCAGCTCGGTCCAGTGATAGAGCGCGAGGTAGTCCTCGAACGACTTCTTCGTTTGCTTGCGTACCGTGATGAGGTCGACGAATTCCCAATAATCCTTGGTCGGTAAGCGGATGCCCTGCTCGTGTGCGATCCCCCACATGGCGGCGGGATCGACCGCCCCGCCGAGGTGAACGTGAAGCTCGGTCAGCTCGTCACCAAGGGGATGCGGCATTTGGAACGAAGGCTAGCTGAGGTGAGACGACGGCCGAGTCACGCGGCAGCCCCGCCGCCATGGACCGCAGCTGCTTCACGAAGTCATAGCCATTGAGGTTCGGCATCATGAGATCGACGACGACCAGGTCGGGTTTGCGATCGATCCGCGCCAGACCCTGCGTGCCGTTCTCGGCGAGGACGACCTCATGACCGGCGCGGGTGAGGATCTCGCGATAGAGGTCGAGCATCACCGGGTTGTCGTCAATGACAAGGATCTTGGCCACGAGATGAGAGTCTCCCGCAGGGTGTTTTCGCGAGCCTAGGGTGGATCGGCTTCGACCAGCCGAACTTCGATTCCGCTGGGCTCCGGCCGTGATTCGCCGGGGGTTGTGGGCTAGCCTCCCTGCTCTCTGGTCGGCGGACGGCGGACTCGGCGGCGCCGGCGCGGACGTGACGGAGCGCCCTCCGGGTGATCCCGCCAGACGATGTGCCCGTCATCGTCCGCGGACGCGATTTGGACGAGCCGGTCCCAGAACTCGGCCCGCCGGATGTCCTGCTCGGCCTGATCGCGGCTGACGTCGCGCTCGAGCATCACGTCACAGTCGTAGGGGGAGCCGACGACCTTCCACCCGTTCTCGGTCAGGAGATCGAGGAGACGCGCGATCTCGGTGAGGCGCTTCGGCGTGTCCGCGACGTACTCGCGCAGCCATCCGGAGTACGTGCGCTTGCCGCGATCGGCTCGATCGAGCTCGTCGCGGACCGTTCCGAACACGTGGATCAGGATGTACGTCGACGACGACGCCACGTCGGGGAGTTTAGCCGCGCTCCTCTACGAAGCGGTAGCCGCCGTCGGAATCCTTGGCGATCACGACGAGAGCACCGTTCTTGAAGCCTGTCTGTCCCTTCAGCGCGGGGCAGATCAGGTGGTAGTGCTCGTGCTCGGGCGGCACGCACTCGCAGCGCTCGCTCTTGATCTCCGCGTCAAAACGGCGCGCGCCGATGCGAAGAGCCACGCGCTCGCCGGGGCCTGGGAACAGCTTCCAAGCGTCCTTGGTGATCAGGATGCGAGTCTTTCGAACGTCTTCGCCACTAAGCCGGTGTCGATAGGTCGATCGGGAAACACTCATCTGTCTGACATATTTTCGCATGAAACGCGACCGTCTGCTCGCGCCAAAACAGGCTCGACCGCTTGACGCGCGTGCTAGGGGTCGCCCGCCACAGCGAGGTCTGGGTCATCCAGAAAACGAGCGAGGTGCATGACGCGCGCGCTCGATCCGGCGGAGCGGAGACCGGCCGCGATCTGGAGCATGCAACCCGGATTCGCGCTCACGACCACGTCGCAAGAAGCGTTGAGGATTTTGCGCACCTTGTCCTGCTGCAGCTCCCGCGATATCTCGGGATGGGTCAGGTTGTAGATGCCGGCGCTGCCGCAACAGCGCTCGGGGTCCTCGATGTCGACGAGGGTCACGCCGTCGATGGCCCGAAGGAGCGCGCGGGGCTGGGCCCGGACGCGCTGCCCGTGGGCGAGGTGACAGGCGTCCTGGTACGCCACGCGGACTGCCCGCCGGGTGCGCGCCGGGACGGGCTTCACGACCTCGCTGACATCGCGGACCCGCGCCGCGAACGCTTTCGCGCGGCCGGCCCAGAGCGGGTCGTCGGCGAGGATGTGCCCGTAGTCCTTCAGGTGCGCGCCGCACCCCGCGGCGTTGACGACCACCTTCGCCTCGCTACCGGAAAAGGCGTCGACGTTGTAGCGGGCGAGCTGGCGCGCGCGTTCGCCGTCGCCGGCGTGCGCGTGTAGCGCGCCGCAGCAGGTCTGCTCCTCGGGGACGCTCACGACATGACCGTCCCGCTCGAGAAGCCGCACCGTGGCCCGCTCGGTCTCTCCAAACGCCTCGCGCATGATGCAGCCCGCGAACACGTTCACGTCGGCGCCCGGATGGTCGACGCCGCGGAAGGGGGCGCCCTCGGACGGCGCCGCCAGCGACGCCGCCCAACCGAGACGGCCGGGCAGCCGCGCGGCGAGACGCGCGAGCCCGAGACGCGCCCCGATGTCGGCGACGCGCGCCGCGATCGCGAGGCGGCGCGGACGGGCGACCGTGTCGAGCGCCGCGCGCGCGAACGCGCCGCCAGCTTCCCGCTCGCGCAGAACCTCGCGCGCTCCTTCCATGATCCGACCGAACGGCACGCCCGACGGGCACGCCGTCTCGCACGCGCGGCAGACGAGGCACGCCTCCAGATGCCCGACGGCCGTTTCGCTCGGTGCCGCGGGAGTCGCGATGACGGCTCGGATCAGCTGGATGCGTCCACGCGGCGAATCCGCCTCGTCACCCAGCACCCGATAGGTAGGGCAATCGTTGAGACAGAGCCCGCACGAGATGCAGGTGGCGAGATCTTCAGGACTGACGTGGCTAGAGGAGAGAGCGATGTCCGTAGCATACGGACGATGGCGATCGGCGCCGCGAGCATCGCGACGCGACTGCGCGAGGTCATTCCAAGCGAGCGCGTCATCGACGACCCGTCGACGCTGCTCCCCTATTCATACGACGCCTCGTTCTGGTCGCTGCGGCAGCAGCGCACACCGAGCGCCGTCGTCGTTCCCGAGACGACGGCGGAGGTCGTCGCCGCGGTACGTGTGGCGAACGAGACCGAGACGCCGATCGTGCCGCGCGGCGCGGGCACCGGGCAGACCGGCGGGGCGATCGCGCCGGAAGGCGGGATCGTCATCTCCTTCGCGCGAATGCGGAGGATCATCGAGATCGATCGCCGCAACCTGCAGGCGATGGTCGAGCCTGGCCTCGTCTATTTCGACTTCCAGAACGCCCTAGCCGATCAGGGCCTGTTCTTTCCGCCCGATCCCGGCAGCGGACGAGCCTGCACGCTCGGCGGGATGGCCGCGAACAACGCAAGCGGACCGCACGCGGTGCGCTGGGGCACGACGTCGGCCTACGTGCTCGGGGCGGAGGTCGTGCTCGCGGACGGCTCGGTCATCACGACCGGTGGCGTCCACTCGAAGGCGCTCAAGTCGTCGAGCGGCATCGACCTCACCAAGCTGTTCGTCGGCTCGGAGGGCACGCTCGGCATCTTCACCCGTCTTCGTCTCCGCGTTCAGCCGCGGCCGCCGGCGCGCGCCGTCATCCTCGCCGGCTACAGAGCGCTCGAGGACACCGTCGCGTCGCTCGACGATCTCTTCGAGGCGGGGATCCTTCCATCGACCGCGGAGCTTTTGGACAAGAGCGCCGTCGATGCGCTCCAGCTCTGGCGGCCCGAGCTCGACCTGCCCGCGGGCGAGGCCGTCCTCTTCATCGAAGTGGAAGGCACGCCCGAGCAGGTCGCCGCGAACGTGCGCTACACCGACGGCATCGTCCGCAAGCGCGCCACGGTCACCCGCTTCGCGGAGGACGAGAAGGAGATCACGCGCCTCTGGGCCGGGCGCAGCGGGCTCGCCGCGGCGACGGCGCTCGCGCATCCCGGGAAGCACCGCATCTTCGCCGGCGAGGATCTGGCGGTGCCGCTGTCCGAAATCCCGCAGACAGTGCGTCGCGCGCGCGAGATGGGAGCCGAGCTCGGGATCGCGGTCGTCTTCTACGGGCACTTCGGCGACGGCAACGTGCACTCGGCGATCCTCGTGAACCCCGATGATCCCGACGAGGTCGGTCGCGCCGACGAGCTCGCCGATCGGCTGCACAAGCTCGCGATCGAGGTCGGCGGCACCGTGACCGGAGAGCACGGCACCGGCGCGGTGCGCGCTCGTTACATGCGCGCTGAGCACGGCGACGCGCTCGACGTGATGAAGCGGATCAAGAACGTCATGGACCCCAAGGGTTTGCTGAACCCAGGAAAGATCTACCCCGAGGGCTGACGAGGGCCCTTGACGGGAGGTCTACTGTCCCTCGGTCCATTCGATCAATGGGGAGGAATAGCGATGAGTGGATCGAGATTCGGGCGCCCTCTGGCAAAGGCTGGGCTGGCGGCCATCGTGGCCGTCGCACTGTTGGCACAACCCGCGGCCGCGACGGAACCATCGAGTGGGAGCGGCACCTTCGTGTTCACGAGCATGACCCCGACCGGCGCGCGCACCGCGGACTCCAACACGATCATCACGGCGACCGCCACAGGTGCACTCTCTGGGGCGCTCACCGGAACGTTCACGGACGAGCTCCGGCAGGTGCTCCACGCGGACGGGACGAGCGAGTTCCATGGAACGCTCACCTGCACATGCACCGTCCAGGGTATGAAGGGCACGGTCGTGCTCCGGTTCGAAGGATCGGGGACCGGCGGATCCGCGGGTCAGTTCACTGTTGTGAGCGCCAGTGGGAACCTCGAGGGTCTACACGGTCAGGGCACTTTCGCGCAGACGAGTCCCGCCGTCGCGGGGACCTACGAGATCAACATGCATCGGGATCCCTAGCAGTCGCGTCGTTCTCTAGGGTGGTCTGGGGCGCCCCGGCGGCGACGCATCGTCGGGGCGACCTCGGCTAGAGGTAGCCGTAGTCGGTGAAGACGAGCCGGAGGAACGCGAGCCCGCAGAGCGCGACGAGCAGGATGCGATGCGAGAGGATCGCGCGGGGATTCTCTTTCGCGACGATCGCGACCTGACCCCAGAAGAAGAGCACGAGGCCGATCTCGGCCCACATGAACGCGGCGTGCTCGTAGCCGATCCCCGTCCAGCGGTACGGCTGCATCATCGTCCAGTTGAGCAGGGCGTTCGCCGCCTGATACAGATGCAGAAAGATCGTGATGAGCCCGCTCGCGAGGAGCGGCCCTGCGACTTCCGCTATACGGGGCTTGCGGCGCCACGCGAGAAGCTGGCCGACGATGAACACATTGACGAGCGGGATGAGGATCGCATCGCCGATAAGAGCCGAGGTGTACGAGAGCGTCGTGCGATAGGTCGACGCGATCGGGTCGTCGTGCCACCGGAGCCAAGCGCTGCCCGCGGCCTGCACGAGAAAACCGAAGAAGCAGGTCAGGAAGAAGACAAGGCCCAGGAAAAGCCAGGGTCGTTCCTCGACCCGCGCGACCGTCCGCGTCATCACCCCCGTAGTATGGCCGCCCGATGCACGACGTCGTCATCCGCGGGGGCACCGTTTATGACGGCGAGGGCGGTCCACCGTACGCGGCCGATGTCGCGATTGATGGCGATTTGATCGCCGCGGTCATGCCGGCGATCGGAGATAGAGGCCACCGCGAGATCGACGTGACGGGTCTCGCGGTCGCGCCCGGGTTCATCAACATGCTCTCGTGGGCGATCCCGTCGCTCATCGCCGACGGGCGCGCGCAGAGCGATGTGCGCCAGGGAGTGACGCTCGAGGTGTTCGGCGAGGGATCGTCGATGGGTCCGCTGACCGACGCGATGCGCCGCGACCAGATCGAACGCCAGGCGGATATCAGGTACGACATTCCGTGGACCACCCTCCGACAGGGGCTCGATCACCTGGTGCGGCTTGGCGTTTCAGTCAACGTCGCGTCGTTCGTCGGGGCGACCACCCTTCGGGTGCATGAAGTCGGTTACGACGACGAGCCGGCGACACCGGATCAGCTCGAGCGCATGCGCCGCCTCGCGCGCGACGCCGCGGCGGAGGGCGCGCTCGGTCTCGGGTCCGCGCTCATCTACACACCGGGCACGTTCGCTTCGACCGACGAGCTCGCGGCGCTGGCCGAGGCGACGGGCGGAACGTACATCTCGCATCTCCGTAACGAAGGAGATCGTCTCCTCGAGGCGGTCGACGAGCTCATCGAGATCGCACGCCGGGCTGGGGTGCGAGGCGAGATCTACCACCTGAAGCAGGCCGGCAAGGCGAACTGGTCGAAGCTCCCGGCCGTGATCGAACGCGTCGAGAAGGCACGGGCCGGGGGACTCGATGTCACCGCGGACATGTACCCATACGCCGCGGGCGCGACCGGCCTCAACGCGTGCATGCCGCCGTGGGTCCAGGAGGGCGGCTTCCGCGCGTGGCTTACGCGCCTGCGCGATCCCGCGGTCCGCGAGCGCGTGGCGCGCGAGATGCGCGTGCCCGGGAAAGACTGGGAGAACCTGTACCTCGCCGCCGGCGGACCCGATGGCGTTCTCCTCGTGTCCTTCAAGAACGATGCGCTCAAGCCGCTGACCGGAAGGACCCTGATGGAGGTCGCGCGGATGCGGGACAGATCGCCTGACGAGACCGCGATGGACCTCGTCGTCGAGGACGAGAGCCGCGTCGGCGCGTGCTACTTCATCGCGTCCGAGGACAACCTGCGCCGCGAAGTCGCGATCGAGTGGATGAGCTTCGGCTCAGACGAGGCCGCGCCCGCACCCGAGGGCGTGTTCCTGCGGTCGAACCCGCACCCGCGCGCGTACGGCACGTTCGCGCGACTGCTCGGGCACTACGTCCGCGACGAGGGGCTCGTGCCGCTCGAGGAAGCGATTCGTCGGCTCACAAGCTTTCCCGCGCAGAACCTGCGTCTTGACCGGCGCGGCCGCATCGCGCGCGGATATTTCGCTGACGTCGTCGCGTTCGATGCGGAGAAGATCGCCGACCACGCGAGCTACGCCGACCCGCACCGCTACGCCACCGGCGTGGTCGACGTGTTCGTCAACGGCGAGCAGGTGCTGCGTCGGGGCGAGCACACCGGGGCTCGGCCCGGTCGCGTCCTAATGCGCGGCGTCTAGTTGCTCCGCCATCCAGTCCGCCATCGCGGGGCGGTATTTGTACGGAATGTTGTTGCAGACGTGGTTCCCCTCGGGATAGAGGAGCAGCGTCGCGTTCGGCGCCTCGCGCACGATCCGCTCGGCCTGCTCGGGCGGGAAGAGCCGATCCTTGCCACCGTGAATCACGAGGAGCGGGCACCTCACGTCTTTCAACACGCCGCGGAGCGTGAGGGCCTTCGATCGCTCGAAGGCTTCCGCCTCGTCGCGCGACTGCGTATAGAAGACGTAGCCACCCTTCGTCAGCGGGTTCAAAGCGGACCAGCATTCGGAAAGGTCGTACGGGCCCGCGAGCGCGACGATCGCGCGCAGGCGTTTCTCTCTCGCGGCCGCTCGCGGCCCGTAGATGCCGCCCATGCTGATGCCCATGAGTCCGACGCGCCCGAGGTCGAGTTCGCGCTCCGACTTGATGAGATGGTCGAGGAGCGGCGTGATGACGGTCGACCAATCCGGACGGATCGGGAAGCGCGGCGCGTTCTCGCCCTGGCCGGGGCCGTCGACGGTGAGCGTCGCCACCCCGCGACGTAAGAAGTCGTTCTCCATCGCGTAGAGCTCTTCCTTCACCGAGTCGAGCCCAGGGACGAGGATGACGAGTGGAGGATGCAACGCGCCCCGCGGCGCGCGGAGTATTCCGGGGATGGCGGCGCCCTCGAAGGGGGCTTCGATCCGCCGACCGGGAGGGTCGAGGCGTGGCATCGCTTTCGCGTACGTCGTCACCGTTCGCTCGCGAAGCTCGTCGTGCAGGCTACGGTCCTCGAACCAGAGGAACTTGCCCAAGTGGTAGCACCAAGCGGCCCTTTGATACGCCTCGGTCGCCGTGACAAGGTGGCCCGAGCGTTCCGCGTCGTCGGCGATCGTGCGATGCTCGTTGCCGACCCGCTTCCAGTTCGGCGCCCAGTCGCGCCATTCCGTCGTCGCAGTAAGGACCCGATCGAACTCGTTGGCATCGATCCCGTTCGCGACGAATCGCGGCTTCCAATGGCCGGCGGCAAGCTGAACCCGGTTCGCTGTTTCCGTCGTCATAGGTCGGCGCGCTCGAGGCGCTCCGCGACCGCTGCCAGGTAGCGCGCGGCGGTCGCGCCGTCCGCGACGCGATGGTCGACCGAAAGCGTCAACGACGCGATCGGACGCACCGCGGGGACGCCATCCTTCGCGACCACGCGATCGGCCACCCGACCCACGGCGAGGATCGCGGCCTCCGGTGGATTCACGATCGCGACGAACCGATCGATGCCCATGGTCCCGAGGTTCGACACGGTGAGGACGGACCCAGTGAGCTCGTGCTCGGCGAGTTTGCCCGCGTGTGCATGCTCCTCGAGCCGCTCGCGCTCCGCAGCGAGCTCGCGGAGGTTTTTTCGGTCGGCGTCGCGGAGGACGGCGACGAGCAGCCCGTCCTCGAGCGCGATCGCGACGCCGATGTTCGTCGCATCGCTCGTCACCAGCTCGCCGTCCTCGATGCGCGCCCGAAGCCGCGGATGGTCGCGAAGCGTCTTCGCCGCGGCCGCGACGATGACGTCCGTGTACGACGCGCCGGCTGCCTTGCGCTCTTCGTTGGCCGAGGTCATGTCGACATCGCGCGAGATTGAAAACTGCGGCTGTTCGCGGACGCTCTTGGTCATGCGCTCCGCGATGGCTCTGCGCATCCGCGAAAGCGGTTCTCTCTTTTCCTTTGACAAAGTTGTGGGCGACGACTTTGAGAGTTCGGCCGCAGCATCAACATCCTCCAGCGTCACCCGACCGCCGGGACCACTGCCCGTGACGCTTCCGATGTCGACGCCGAGCTCCTGTGCCCGTTTGCGCGCGGCCGGCGACGAGCGGACTCGGTCGCCGTCCGCAGAGGCATAGAGGGGCTGGACTTCCGAGGGCCCCCGCCCGGCGGTGGGGCCTGGGCCCATGGGGGCCTGGGCTCCGCCGGGTAGAGAGGGTTTCGGAAGTCCAGCCCTTCCCGGTTCCTCGGCGGACAGAGGCTCGTCCGCCGTCTCCGTGATGAGCGCGATGACCGTGGCCACAGGAGCTGTGGCGTCGGCGGGGTAGAGGATCTTGCGGAGGGTCCCGGCGGTCGGGGACTCGACTTCCATGGTCGCTTTGTCGGTCTCGACCTCGAAGAGGATGTCGCCGGCGGCGACGGCGTCGCCCTCGCGCTTGTGCCAGGCGACGATGCGGCCCTCGTCCATCGTGAGCCCGAGCTTCGGCAGGATGATGCGCGTGACGCTCAGGCGACGAGCTCCTTCGCGACGCGAACGATGTCATCGACCTGAGGGACGACGGTCGTTTCGAGGTGCTGCGCGTACGGGATGGGAGTCTCGAGCCCGGCCAGACGCCTCGGCGGCGCGTCGAGGTCGTCGAACACCTCCTCGGCGACCATCGCCGCGATCTCGGCGCCGTACCCACCGCGCTTGATGGCTTCGTGTACGACCAGAAGACGATGCGTCTTCCGCACCGAGCCGAGGACCGTCTCACGGTCGAGTGGCACGAGGGTACGCACGTCGACCACCTCTGCGGCGATCCCGTCCTCGGCGAGCTTCGCCGCGGCATCGAGCGAGAAGAGCACTTCGCGTGACCAGGTGACGATCGTGAGGTCCGTTCCCTCTCGCTTGACGTCGGCCTTCCCAAGCGGCACGAGATGCTCGCCCTCCGGCACCTGCCCCTTTGTCCGGTAGAGGAGCTTGTGCTCGAGGAAGATGACCGGATTGTTGTCGCGGATCGCCGCGGTGAGTAGACCTTTCGCGTCGGCCGGAGTTGACGGCATGACCAGCTTGAGGCCGGCGATGTGCGCGAACCACGCCTCGAGCGATTTCGAGTGCTGGGCCGCGTTCCCCCGGCCCGAGCCCCCCTGAGTCCGGAGCACCATCGGGACGCGGGCCTGGCCGCCGAACATGAAGCGGTTCTGCGCGGCCTGGTTAACGATCTGGTCCATCGCGAGCCCGGCAAAGTCGACGTACATGAGCTCCACGACCGGACGGAGCCCGGTGAGCGCGGCGCCGACGGCCGCGCCAACGATTCCGATCTCGCTGATCGGCGTCTGCCGGATTCGCGTCGGTCCGAATTTGTCGAGAAGGCCGGCGGTGACCTGGAACGCGCCACCGTGCTCGGCGATGTCCTCGCCGATCACGATGACCCGCTCGTCCCGCTCCATCTCGAGCCGAAGCGCGTCGCCGAGCGCCTCGTTGTAGAACATCTCGCGCGTCGCGGCGGGAGCGCGGGCCTCAGTCGCTTGCATACACGTCCTCGGGCAATTTGATCGGCGACGCGAGTGGTCCCTGGTCGGCCCACCTGACCGAGCGATCGATCTGCGCGGTGATCTCGCGGTCGATCGCGTCGAGGTCAGCCGGAGTGGCGAGCTTGTCCGCGATGATCCAGGCGCGAGCGTCGGCGATCGGATCGAACTGTTTGCGCCAGCCCTCGATCTCGTCCTTCGTCTGGTATTTGCGCGGATCTCCGTAGTAGTGCCCCTCGTGGCGGTACGAGTCGGCGACGATGAACGTCGGCCCCTTGCCGGCCCGCGCGCGCGCCACCGCTTCACCGGCGGCCGCGTGGACCGCGCGGACGTCGCGGCCGTCCACGTGCATCCCCGGCATCCCGTAGCCCTCGGCCCGCTTGGCGATGTCCTCGACGGCGAAGGCACGCTTCACCGGCAGGCTTTCGGCGTACTGGTTGTTCTCGCAGACGTAGACGGCCGGCAGCTTCCAGATCGCGGCGAGGTTGAGCGACTCGTGGAAGGTGCCCTGGTTGACCGCGCCATCGCCGAAGAACGAGACCGCGACCTGGTCAGTCCCGAGCTGCTTCGCGGTGAGCGCCGCGCCGGTCGCGATCGGAATGCCGCCGCCCACGATCCCGTTCGCCCCCAGGTTGCCTTTCGACGTGTCCGCGATGTGCATGGACCCTCCGCGTCCCCGGCAATATCCGGTCTCGCGGCCGAGAAGCTCGGCGAACATCTTTCCGAGGTCCGCTCCCTTCGCGATGCAATGCCCGTGGCCACGATGCGTCGAGGTGATCCAGTCCTCGTCGCGCAGATGAGCGCAGACGCCGGCGGCGATCGCCTCCTCGCCGGCGTAGCTGTGGATCGTCCCCCAGATCTTGTTCTCGCCGAAGAGCTGCGTGGCGCGCTCCTCGAAGGCGCGGATCGTCCGCATCACGCGGTAGAGGGCCAGCGCGGTCGCACGGTCGATCCCGCTCATGACTCGGCCCTCGGGTGGAGCATCACGCGGATCGCGCCGTCGCGGCGCTCGGTGAACGTCCGCCACGCCTCGACGAACGAGCGAAGCGGGAAGTGATGCGTGACCAGGCTCGTGACGTCGATCTTGCCGTCGGCGAGCAACGCGAGCGCCCGACCGGACACGCCCTTGGGGTTCGCGAGCGAGCCAAGGACATCGAGGTTGCCGCGGACGATGGTCGAGAGATCGACCCCGGAGAGCTCCACGCCGGTTCCGGTCGCGCCGCCCAATACGACGCGGCCGCCGCGGCGCGCGAGAGCGATCGCGTCGCGTGCGGCCTCCGCGGTGCCCGCGAACTCGACGACAAGATCCGCCGCCCCCCGGAGTCGCCCCACGTCCGCCGCATCAATGACCTCATCGGCCATGTCACGGACGCGCGAGAGTCGGTTGCCCCGCCCAACGAGCGTCACGCGTCGCGCTCCGAGCGCGCGAGCGAGCTGTGTCGCGCACAGGCCGATCGCGCCGGGGCCGATGACGATGACGGTCTCGCCCGCGGCGATCCTGCCCCGTTCGAGTGCCCAAAGCGCGACGCCGAGGTTGTCCGTCCACGCGCCCTGTTCGAAGGTGACGTGCTCCGGAAGTTCGTGCAGCGCGGCGATCGGCACGGCCGCGTACTCGGCGAGGCCGCCGCCGATCGTGAACCCGACATGGGCATGACCGGTCTCGCGCTTCCCGTAGTTGAGACAGAGGGTGTACATGCCTTCGCGGCAGCGATCGCACATGCCGCAGCCAACATGCACCTCGACCCCGACGCGAGCACCCGCGGCGAACCGCTCGTCGCTCGAAGCCGCTACCTCCCCAGCGAACTCGTGACCGGGCACATGCGGAAAACGTGTCGCCGGGAACCGGCCCGCGAGTATCTTCGCGTCGGACGCGCAGACCATCGACGCCCGGACGCGAACGAGGACCTCGCGCGGCGCCGGGCGAGGAGTCGGGACTTCCTGGACCGCGAACGCGTCCTGCGCCGTGAAGACCACGGCCAGCATCGTCGCCGGGATCTCGGCCGGGCGGGCGGCCTCGCCGAGCGCGCTCGTCATGCGCGCGGCCGGCCCGGGTAGCGGTCGATCGAAACGAGCTGGTCCAGGGGCAGGCGGTCGATGGTCGGGGCCTCGGCTGCGTGGCCGAACGTGAACGTCCCGAGGAACGTCCATGACAGCGGGACGTTGAGGATCTTCTTCGCCTTCTCCGTGATCCAGTGTTGTACGAAGACACCTCCGTATCCGAGCGAGTGCGCCCGCAGCCACATCGCGTAGATCGACATAGCCGCTGCCCATTCGAATCCGTTATCGGCGTGCACGTTGGTGAGGCTCTTCGCGGGGTCCGCGACGACGGCGATGACCTCTGGAGTCTCGAGATCGTTGACTCTGCCACTCGAGCCGTCGGGACTGAAGATCGGATCCCAGTACGCCGAGAGCGCTTTCGACTCCTTTGCGAGCTCCTGCAGCTCACGCTTTACCGACGAGCTCTTCACCCATATGAAGCGCGCCGGCTGGCGATTTGCCGGCGACGGCGCCCACCTCGCGGCCTCGAGGATCTCGTTGACGTCGGCATCCGGCACCATACCCGGCCTGAATTCGCGGACCGCGCGACGCGTGCGGATGAGTGCGCCGATCGAGACGCGAGCCTCGACGGTCACCTCACGGCTCCACTATGACTTTCAACGCGCCGTCGATCCGCTCGTTGAACGTCCGCAGCGCTTCCGCGAACTCGGACAGCTTGAAGTGATGCGTGATGAGCCTGCCTGCGGGGATGCGCCCGTCGGCCATCAGCGGGATAACTTCCTCCATCGTGTTGCGGTTCGCGCGCACGCCGTAGAGATCGATCTCCTCGAGGACAACCTTCTGGAAATCCACGGACGACGGCTCCTTCGGGATGCCGGTGAACGCGACCCGGCCGCCCTTTCGGACCATGCCGATCGCCTGGCGAACAGAGTCCTTGGTGCCGGCGGAGTCGACCGCGACGTCCGCTCCGAGGCCCGCGGTCAGGCCCCGGACCCGGGCCACCGGATCAGCGTCGTGGTAGTCGACTGTCTCGAAGCCGAGCTCCTTCGCACGATCGAGCCGTCTCCCACCGCCCACGACGATGCAACGCGCGGCGCCGAGCGCTCGAGCGCACATCGCGGTGAGGATTCCCATGCCACCAGAACCCACCGCGACAAAGGTGTCGCCCGGACTGATGCCAGGCCGCTTCACCGAGTGGAGGGCGATCGAAGCCGTGTCGCAGAGCGCGGCCACGTCGAGCGGCATCGATTCGGGAATCCCAAAGACGCTCTTGATGGTGTGGACCACGTAGGTCGCGTATGCGCCCTGCGTGTAATGGCCGTACTGACGGTGACCGAGATCCTCTCGGCCGTAGTTGAAACACAGGTTGTAGCGGCCGGTGCGGCACATCCGGCAATAGCCGCAGCCCGAGTGGCTCGTGCCGGCGACCCGCGTTCCAGGGGTAAAGCCGTAGCCCATCGCCACGTCGCCCGCCTCGACGACCTCGCCGGACCATTCGTGTCCGGGGATGAATGGATAGGCGCGCGGCCAGCGGCCCTTGAAGGTCCCCTCGACGATCTCGGCGTCAGTCCCGCAGATCGCGATCGCCCGCACGCGCGCCAGTACCTCGTTCGCTGCCGGGCGCGGGATCGGCACGTCCTCGCGGATCTCGAAGACGTGCGGTCCGGTGAGCACGAGCGCCTGCATCGTCGCGGTCTTCGGAAGCGCGGTCGTTCCGACGGCGCTCATGGCTGGAACGCCACCACCCGGCATATGCAGGCCTCGCCGTTGACCCAGCGCCACGGGAACGCGCCGACGTCGACCCGTCGCCCGGCGACCTCGGCCAGCTCGCCGCCAAGATTCTCGAGCATGGGGATGTTGGCCCTGGCCATGTGGTAGTGCACGTGCTCGAAGTCTTTCATCGGCAGGGTCTCGTCGATCGACTTTCCGCTCTGGGCCTCGTACTCCTTCACCAGGTCGGGGCGGAAGTAGCGGACTCGGACAAGGAGTGAGTGGTCCATCGACGCCAGATCCCCACCGAACATCCTCACGCCTTTCTCGACCAAGTAGTCGCACACCTCGGGCTGTGGTCCGGGGTGCCGATCGAAGTACGTGACGTCGTCGCGCGTTTGCTTCGTCCAGTTGTACCGGTCCCAGCCGGTGTAGAGCAGGACGATGTCCCCCTCGCGGATCTGCTCTCCCTTTGGCAGGCACCCGAGGACGTCCTTTAGCGAGTAGTAGGACCACGGCCTTGTGATCGGCCGCAGGTCGATCACCAGCGCCGTGCCGAAGAGGTCCTGGATCGGGATCTCCGCCAGGTGCTTCCCGGTCGGCCAGTAGTGGATGGGCGCGTCGATGTGCGTGCCGGTATGCATGTTCGTGCGCACCAATACGGTGCTCTTGCCGTCGCGATGATGCGTCGTGATGTCTGTCACCTGGATCGCCTCGAACTGCGGCCAGGTCGGCATCCGATCGCCCCACGGCTGGGTCAGGTCGACGAGCTTCACGAGTTCAATACGGGAAGTCCTTCACCCGGCCGAGCTGGTCGACGACCTTCTTTACGATGGTGAGATCGGTGACATCCTCGAACTTCAGGTCCTTCGTGATCTTCCCGAACCCCTTCTCGCTCGCGATCGTCCCTTCGATGTTGGCTTTGAGCAGGCCCTCGTTCTGCGGCCAGGCCTTCGCCTTCACCAGCGTGTCGAAGGTATCGGCGACCACGTCGGCCGATTCCTTCGTCTGGGTCACGCCGAGGTCGATGATCTTCTGCCGGTTCGCGGAGTCGTACATCGCGCGGTTCGCCCGCATGAGCGCGCGGATGATGCATTCGGGCGTGGCGGGATCGTCCTTCAGGACCTGCGTCGGGACGATGTACACGGAGTACTGGTAATCGGTCAGGACCTCCCACATGTTCGCGAGGACCGTGATCGTCGGCGTCTGCTTCTGCACCGTCTTGATCTGATCGATGTGCAAGACCGCCGTATCGGTCGTCCCAGTCGCGAGGGCCTGGACGCGCCCGGCGGTCGTCGTGGTGACGAACGTGACGTCCTTGGCCGGATCGAGGCCGGCTTTCTTCAGGATGATGCGAGTCATGACGTCGGCGAACCCACCGGGCTCCTGAACGCCCATCTTCTTTCCCTTCAGGTCGGCCATGGTCTTGATGCCCGGCCCGACCGCGAACGAGACGTCGACCAAGGGTGCGTACGTGTAGATGATCTTCACGTCCGCGCCGTTGGCGATGGCGTCCACCACCGGCTCGGTCGAGGTGCCCGCGAGGTCGATCGCGCCGGATGCGGACGCGCGCAGCGATCCGACGCCGCCGTCAAAACGCACGAGCTCGACCGTCAGATTCTCGTCTTTGAAATACCCGAACGCGTCCGCGACGTACGGCGTGAGGTGAACGACGTTGGGCGGCGTGACAGGCACCGCGATCGTGATCTTCTTCGCGGCGCAGACCGCCTTTGGAGCCGTCGACGCGGACGCCGCCGCGATGGTGGGCGTCGGGCTGCCGCCTCCTCCGCTGCCGCCTCCACACGCGGCCACCAAGGTCGCGAGAACGAGACCGATCGCCCCAAAACCGCGCGCACGCATATCCGAACTCCTTCTCATTGCTCTCGCTTCAGCCACGGCGCGATACGACCCTCGAGCCACTGCACAAAGCCCATCATCAGGATGCCCATCGTCGCGACGACGATGACCGGCACGAACATGCGGTCGATGCGGAAGACGTTCTCGTAGGAGATGATCAAATAGCCCAGGCCGACGAGGCCGATGAAGAATTCCGCGACGATCATTCCGATCAGTCCACGGCCGATCGCCAAACGGACGCCTGCGAGAACGTACGGCGTCGCTGATGGAAGGATCACGTCGGTCCACAGGCGTCGCTCGCTCGTGTTGAACGACCGAGCCACCTCCAGGAGCTGGCGGTCGACGTTGCGGACGCCTTGTTGGGTGTTGATGAGGATCGGGAAGACCGCGAACAGCGCGACGGTGGCGATGCGCGGCGGATCGCCCACCGACTTAAACGCCACCGCGATGAGCGGGACGAGCGCGACGGATGGCACCGAGTAGAGCGCCGACACAAGCGGATCGATGGCGTTGTAGACGAAACGCCAGCGTCCCGACGCTACGCCGAGCACGAGCCCGACCGCCAGCGCGACGGCGAGACCGCCGAACAGCTCGCGAAAGCTCTGACCCATCGCATCCTGGAGCTCACCATTCGCGACGAGCTCGAAGAACGCTCGGAAGATGTCCGAAGGCGGACGAAGGATGAGCTTGTTGAGCGTGGGTCCGAAGAGCTCCCAGACGCCGAGCACTACCGCGATCGCGCCCAGGCGCACGACCCAATCACCAGGCCGGAGTCGGCGCCAGCGGCTCGCGCGGATGGCCACGGCGCGCGTCTCGTCGACCTCGACCCCCACCCGATGGAACGTCATGCCGCGTGCTCCCGTAGCAGGCGCCAGCAATGTTCGCGAAGTGGGATAAAACGCGGATGAGCAATGACGCTTTGCACTGTGCGCGGTCGCGAGATGTCGACCTGGAAGAGCTCGCGCACACGCGCGGGCCTGGCCGAGAGGACCAGGATCCTGTCACCCATGGCTATCGCCTCTTCGATCGAGTGCGTGATGAACACCATCGTCCGGGGCGCGAGCTGGTAGATGCGGAGCAGCTCGTCCTGGAGGATCTCGCGCGTCAGAGCGTCGAGCGAGCCGAAGGGCTCGTCCATGAGCAGGATGTCTGGCTCGACCGCGAGAGCGCGCGCGAGGCCGGCGCGCTGTTGCATGCCGCCCGATAGCTGGTTTGGATACGAATGCTCGAAGCCGCGCAGGCCGACCATCTCGATGTACCGCGCCACCCGTTCCTGGATCGTGGCCTTGGGCAGACCGGCGAGCTCGAGACCGTACGCGACGTTCTCCCGCACTCGCTTCCATGGCATCAGGCCGAAGTGCTGAAAGACCATCGCCACTTTGCGGCTGGGCGAGTGCACCTCGGCCCCATCGATGACGACCCGCCCGTCATCGATACGGGCGAGCCCATGCATGCAACGAAGGAGCGTGGTCTTGCCGCAGCCGGAGGGGCCCAGAATGCAGAGCGTCTCGCCGTCACGCACCGCGAGATCGAGCCCCTCGAATACCGTGACCGCTCCCAAGGCGAACCGCTTCGTCGCGTGCTCGACCGAGATGCGGACCGTCGCGGCCATCAGGCAACCCTCCGGTCGGCGCTCCGCGGCGCGGCGGTCGACCCACGGACGACGAGCTCGGTATCGAGGAGCACATGACGGTCGGGGACGGACTCGTGCTCGAGGAGGCCGATCAGCATCCCCGCGGCGATCGCGCCCATCTCGCGCTGCGGTACGCGCGCGGTCGTGAGTGGAGGGTCGAGCAGGCCCACCATCGGGATGTCGTTGATGCCGACAAGCGAGAGATCAGCCGGAACGCGGACGCCCGCGTCGCGCGCGGCGCGTAGGGCACCGAGGGCGAGGAGGTCGTTGGCTGCGAAGATCGCGGTCGGCGCCACCCCAAGCAACTGCTTCGCCGCGACGTGGCCCGCATCCTCGGAGTAGGCAGCCGCTTCCGCCATGAGCGTCGCATCCTCGAGCAGGCCGTGGGCCCGCATGGCGTCGCGGTATCCCGCGGCACGTTCCGCCCCCGTTGTCGTGCTGAGCGGACCGGCGATGTGCGCGATCCGAGTGTGACCGAGACCGGCGAGATGAGCGACGATCTCGGACGCGGCGCGAGCGTTGTTGACCTCGACCGCCGGATCCCCCGCCACACGCGAGCCGCGATTCACCAGCACGAACGGAAACCGCTCACGGCGTACGGAGGCGAGCGTCGCGTCGGCCATGCGGCTCGTTGCGATGAGCAGACCGTCCGCCTGCCGCTCGCGCAGGACCCGAAGTGACGCTTTCTCGCGCTCGGATTCGTCGTCGGTATTGCAGAGAACGAGCTCGTAGCCGCGCTCGCGTGCCGCTTCCTCCGCGCCGCGGATGATCGGAGGAAAGAACGGATTGGTGATGTCCGGCACGAGCATCCCGAGGGTCCGCGTGCGCCGAAGCCGGAGGCCGCGCGCGATCGCGGACGGCCGGTACTCGAGCCGCTCGACCGCGGCCAGTACCCGACGGCGCGTTTCAGGGCTCAGCGGGAGATCGGCCCGGTGTAGAGCCCGGGAAACCGTCGACGGATGAACTCCGGCGAGGCGAGCGACATCACTGATCGTCCGGCGTGCTGCCGTCTGGTCCCCCAACGGAAATCGTTTGCGGAAGCTGTCGCCGAGGCTAGGACGGCATGCTCCGTCCGTCAAACCGGCCACAATCGCGCGCGATGTCGAGTCCCGTCCATCCCCGCCCGCTGGAGCAGCACGGCGTCGCGCTCGTCGGCCACACCGACCTCGACGGCCGCGGCGACGGGATGCAGGTCATGCGGAATGGCGACGTGCTCTACGTCGGTCACATGGGCGACTTCGGGGTCGGCACGAGCGTTGTCGAGATAGCCGACGCCACACGCCCGACGGTCCTGCGACAGATCCCGGTGCCGAAGGGAACCCATTCACACAAGGTGCAGCTCGCCGAGGGGCTCCTGCTCGCGAACCATGAGCAGTACCCCTATCGCGTCGGCGTCCCAGAGAGCACGGGCCTCCTCGTGTACGACGCGACGAAGCCCGCCGACCCGCGACAGATCGGCTTTCTGCCCGTCGACGGATTGGGCGTGCACCGCATCTGGTACGCAGGCGGCAGGTACGCGTACGCCTCGGCGCGTGAGACGGGTTACCGAAATCGCATCCTCATCGTCGTCGATCTCGCGGACCCGACGCATCCGCGCCTTGCCTCGCGCTGGTGGTGGCCGGGACAACACGACGGCGACGGCGAGCGGCTCGCAGACGACAGCGATGTCGGCGCACATCACGTCATCGTGCGGGGCGACCGCGCGTATGGCGGCTACTTCGACGCGGGCGTGGTGGTCTTTTCGGTGGAGGGCGATGGCGCGCTCGATCTCATCAGCTCGCTCTCGTGGGCCGAGCGATCGGGAGGTCACCCCCACACGCACACGGCGCTACCGCTCGGGGACCGCAAGCTCCTCGCGGTCACCGACGAAGCCATCGAGCCCGACTGCGAAGGCGCGCGCAAGGACATCCACCTTGTGGATATCTCGGACGAGACGCGGCCAAAAGAGATCTCGCGCTTCCCGGTCCCGGCCGGCGATTACTGCTCGCGCGGGTTGCGCTTCGGTCCGCACAACCTCCACGAGAACCGGCCTGGGACGTTTGTGAGCGACCGCATCGTCTTCGCGACGTACTTCAATGCCGGTCTCCGCGTGTACGACACCGGCGACCCCCTTCATCCGAAGGAGATCGCGCATTACGTCCCCGAGCCCCCGGCCGGGCAGCGGGCGATCCAACTGAATGATGTCCTTGTCGGTGTGGATGGGCTTATCTTCGTCACCGACCGCGTCCGCGGAGGCCTCTATATCCTCCGCCGGAGCTGACGCACAATCTGCGGGTGGCGCGGATCAGCTACGTCGACGTGGACAAGCTCGACGACGCGGAGCTCCGCGGCTACATGGAGCATGCGCGCCGGCTCGGAACGCCCAGGCCCGAGACGCAGGCCATCCGGTCGCACGTCCCGGCCGTGGCCCGAGCCTTCTCCCGCGCATGGGACCGGATCTTCCGGAACGGCGTCGTCGAGCATTCGCTCAAGGAGCTCTGCCGCGTCTACGTCTCGCAAACCATCGAGTGCAATTACTGAGGGTCGCAGCGGTCTCTCCGGGGCGGAGAGCAGGGGCTCACCGAGGCTGATTACGCGGACCTCCTGAACTTCGAGCGCTCCGACCGTTTCGACGCACGCCAGAAGGCCGCGCTCCTCTACACGAGCATGCTCGTGTGGGATCCCGCGGGCGCCGACGATCGCGTCTGGGCGATTCTCCGTGAGCAGCTCAGCGACCCGGAGATCGTCGAGCTCGGATCGTTCGTCGCGGTGACCTATGGCCAGCAGCGTGTCATCAAGACGTGGGGCGTCGGACACGGCGAGCTGCCGGGCGACCCGGAGGCGGGCCTGGCGTCCGCCCGGCCGGAGCCCTAGTGCGGCGCCTGGGCTCGACCGCCGATGAGATCCGCGCGCTGGTGCCGGATGCGCTCGCGAGCTGGCGCTACATACGCGAGAACGTGATCGAGCGAGGCGTCGCCGATCAACGCATAAAGGAGCTCTGCTACCGGTATCTGGCGAAAGACCCCGAGGTGCTGGAGTTCGCCCGCTTCAACGACCCCGCGCGTGCCGCTCTCGAATGGGCCGACGCGATCGCGTACGACTCGGATCGCGCCGGCGACGAGCTCTGGACCCGGCTGCACAACTGCTTCAGCGACCCGGAGCTGGTGGACCTCGGGTGCGCGATCGGTTTCGAGCTCGGTCAGCAGCACTGGCGGAGGACGGTGGGCCTCCCCCCGCGCGACTAGGCGATCTTGTCCGCGATGCGCTCGTTGGCCCGGTAGTCCCACGGCACCGCGACGAGCGCGGGCTCGCCCAGGTCGAGCGCGCGGCGAAGCGTGGGGAAGAGCTCGCGCGTCGTCGGGACCGCGAACCCGGCGATACCAAACGCCCGCGCCAGCTCGACGAAACCGGGATTGCCGAACTCGGTCGCGAACGCGCGTCCGAAGATCCGCCGCTCGTTCGCCTCGATGATCCCGAGACGATCGTCGACGAGGACCATGCACACGACCGCTGTGCCGATCCGCTTCGCCGTCTCCAGCTCCTGGACGTTCATGAGGAAGCCGCCATCGCCCGCGAAAGCGATGACCTTGCGCTCGGGGAACACGAGCTTCGCGGCGATCGCCCCGGGGAGCGCGATGCCCATCGAGGCGAGACCGTTCGAGACGACAACGGTGTTCGGTACCGGGGTCGGGTAGTACCGCGACAGCCACACTTTGTGCGCGCCCACATCGCTGACGACGATGTCCTCGGGCGCGAGCGCCTCGCGGACCGCGGCCACCACCTGCTGCGGCGCGAACGGCGCGGGCGTGTCTTTGGTCGGGGTCCCGAGCGGCCTGTTCACGACCCGGATCTTGTCTTTCCGCTCTTCGACGCGCTCCGCGAGCTCCGTGAGCGACTCGTCGAGCTCGCCCACCACCTCGACCGAGGGCTGGTAATGGCCATCGAGCTCGGCGGCCGTGCTGTCGATATGGACGACGACCTTGTCGCGCTTGGGATTCCACAGCGACGGGGACCACTCGACGAGGTCGTAACCGACGGCGATGACCAGATCGGCCTCCGCGAGCTGCGAGATGTTCGCCAGCTCCGCACCCGGACGCTGCAGTCCGGCCGCCGGTAGCGACTGCTGGCTGAACGGGTCAAGCACACCCTTCGCCATGTACGTGTGCGTCGCTGATATGCCGCTCCGCCGGACGAAGCGCCGGAGCGCTTCGACGCTGGCGTGGCCCGCCGCCTGCCGGCGCGCGACGCCGTTGCCGGCGAGGATGATCGGAGCCTTCGCTTGTTTGATGAGCTCGAGCGCCCGCTTGATGACCGCTTCTTGCGCTTTTGGATACGACGTCCGCCGGACCTCGAGCGGCTTCATGTCGATGTCCTCGCCGGCGATGTCTTCGGGAAGCTCGATGTGCGTCGCGCCCGGTTTTTCCAGACGTGCGAGGCGGAAGGCCTTGCGAACGATCTCGGGTGTCGACTCGGCGACACTGATCCGCGTGCTCCACTTCGTGACCGGTCCGAACATCCGCACGATATCGATGTACTGGTGCGATTCCTTGTGCGAGCGCTCGAGACCGACCTGTCCCGTGATCGCGACGAGCGGCGCGCGGTCGATCTGCGCGTCCGCTACTCCGGTGATGAGGTTGGTCGCACCCGGGCCGAGGGTGGCGAGGCACACACCGGGATAGGACGAGAGACGGCCGTACACGTCGGCCATGAACGCGGCGCCCTGCTCGTGCCGCGTGAGGACGAATTTGATCTTGTCGCTATCCGCGAGCGCTGCGTTGAGCGCGAGCGTCTCCTCGCCGGGAATGCCGAACACGTGCCGCACGCCCTCGTTCTCGAGGCACTTCACGAGGAGCTGCGCGACGTTCATTGTGGGGACCTGCTCATTGTCGCGGAATCCGCTGGCGCGCGGAAGACTGTTCTTTTCGCGGTCGGTCGCTCATCGTGCGGGCCGGATGAATGGCCTCGCCGACCGCCTCGCGCATGTTCTGTGGATCGGGGGAGCGCCGCGCGCGGGGAAGACCACGTTGGCGAGGCAGCTTGCGGGAAAGTACGACCTCAGGATCTACAACCTCGATTGGCACCATGTCCGAGAGCACCGCGCGGGCGGCGGCCGTGCCATGGGATGGTGGGACGAGCGAACGCCCGACCAGCGCTGGCTGGACGTCACACCATCCGAGTTGCTCGAGCGATCGATCGCGGCGTGGGATGAGGGCTTTCCTCTGGTCGTCGATGACATCCTCGCGCTGCCGACGACGCGGACGATCATCGCCGACGGCCCTGGCGCATTCCCCTGGCTCGTCGCGCCCCTCATCACCGACCATCGTCAAGCAATCTTCCTGGTCGGAACACCGGAGGTCCGCCAGCGCATTCTCGCCGGACGCGGTCCAGGCAGCGCCGAAGAGACGACGGATCCGCTTCGGGCCCGAGCGAACCTGCACGAGCGTGACCTTCGCTTGGGCGTTGCCATCGGAGAGTCATGTACCGGGCTCGGCCTCCGCTGCGTCCAGATCGACGGATCACTCGACCTCGACGCGAGTCTCACACTGCTCGAAGACCACTTCGGGCCGCACCTTCCGACAACGCTGAACGTTTAGCGCGCCGCCTCTCCGATGAGGCGCTCGACGATCACGGTGTCGCGCCACTCGCCGTCGAGCTTGCCGTGTCTTCGGTACGTGCCGACTTCGCGGAACCCGACCTTCGCGAGGAGCTTGCGGCTCGGCTCGTTCTCGGGGAAGACGCGCGAGAGGAGCTTCCATATCCCGCGGCCTTCACATTCGCTGACGAGCGCGTCCATGGCGGCGCGGCCCGCTCCGGTCCCGCGCGCCTCGCGGGCGACATAGACGGAGAACTCGGCAACCCCGGCGTAGCACGCCCGCGCTCGGTACTCGCTCGCGGACGCCCACGCGATCACGCCCCCATCGCGCTCGACGACGACCGTGGGCCAACGCGAAGCGCGCTCGCGCAGGCCACGTGTGATGTCGTCGGCCGTCCGGGGCTCGGTCTCGAACGTGGCAAGCCGGTCGGCGATCCCTTCGTTATAAATGCGCGCGATCGCTTCCGCGTCCTGTTCCGTCGCCACGCGTGCCCGAGTCACTCGGCCGGCTGCGACGTCGGCTGTTGTCCCTCCGCGGGCCCGATCCAGATCGTCTGGGTGTTCGTGAACTCGCGCGCACCGAACGCGGACAGCTCGCGCCCGTAACCCGAGCGCTTGATGCCACCGAACGGCAGGCGCGGGTCCGATGCGACCATGCCGTTCACGAAGACGCTGCCGGCTTCGATCCGGCGTGCGAGGCGCTCGCCGAGCGCGGCATCGCGGGTCCAAATGGCCGCGCCGAGGCCGTACGCGGAGTCGTTGGCGACGCTCACGGCTTCGTCAGCATCGCGTACGCGGATGACCGCGGCGACCGGGCCGAAGGTCTCCTCGCGGAAGGCCGGCATGTCGGCTGTGACACCGGTGAGGACGGTCGGCCTGAAGAAGTAGCCCTTGCCAGAGATCCGCTCGCCGCCGGTCAGGACACGCGCTCCTGCCCGGACGGATTCATCGACCTGTCGCTCGAGCGTGTCGAGGAGGTCGCGCCGCGCGAGCGGGCCGACCTGCGTCTTCGGATCGATCGGATCGCCGACGACCAGATCCTCCACGCCCCTCGCGAAGCGCCGCTCGAATTCGTCGGCGATGGAATCCACGACGATGAATCGCTTGGCGGCGATGCACGACTGGCCGTTGTTCTGATTTCGGGCCCGAACGGCGGTCGTCGCAGCCAGCTCGAGGTCCGCGTCGCCGAGGACGATGAACGGATCCGATCCGCCAAGCTCGAGCACGGTCTTCTTGAGAGCACGCCCGGCGAGCTCCGCGATGCGCGACCCCGTATCCGAGCTGCCGGTGAGGGTGACCGCGCGGATGCGGTCGTCCGCGATGATCGGCTCGATCGCCGAGCCGGAAACGAGGACGGTGCGCAGCAAGCCCTGGGGAAAGCCCGCGTCTCGGAAGGCCTCCTCGATCGCGAGCGCGCACTGCGGCACGTTCGATGCGTGTTTGAGGAGGGCTGCGTTGCCGGCCATGAGAGCTGGCGCCGCGAAACGAACGACCTGCCAGAACGGAAAGTTCCACGGCATGACCGCGAGGACGACCCCGAGCGGCTGGAAAGCGACGATGCTCCGCCGCGCGTTCGCGCGAATCTCCTCGTCGGCGAGGTAGCGGGAGGCGTTCCGCGCGAAATGCTCGGCGCCGAACGCGCATTTCTCGATCTCGGCCTTCGCCTCGTTTATCGGCTTTCCCATCTCGAGCGTCGCCAGGCGCGCGTACCGGTCGGCGCGCTCTCGGAGGAGCGAGGCGAGCGCGCGCATCGGGACTGCCCGTTCCGTGACGGGCCGGTCGCGCCACTCGAGGAACGCATCGTGGGCCTCGGCCAGGGCCATCTCGACCTCGTCGGCCCCGAACGCGTCGAACGACGCGATGACTTCTCCGGTCGCCGGATTTACCGCTTGTATCTGGCTGATGGTGGTCGCCATTTGAGTCGAGGATAAACCCCTATTTGTTCGCGAAGGGATGGACCGGCGTGAACACCTTGACTTCGATCGGCGAAGCCGCCTTCTTGAACCGTTCGCCATCGGCCCCGACGCCGACCCCAGGATAGAACCCGTAGTGCATCGGCACGGCGATCTTCGGCTTCAGCGCCTTCGCCATCCCCGCAGCTTCATCGACCGTCATGACGTAGCCGCCGTCGCCTATCGGCAGGAACGCGACATCGGTCCTGATCCTGTCAAGCTCCGGGAGGTGGTCGGTGTCGCCGGCGTGGTAATAGGTGTTCCCACCGAGCTGCAGGACGTAGCCCACCCAATTGTTCCGCTGCGGGTGGGCCTCCAGGCGCGCCGGATCGACGTTGTAGGCCGGTACCGCCTCGATCTTCACGCCGGCGACGTCCAAGCGGTCGCCCGGCTTCACGGGCTTGACGTTCCCGGAAAGCTCCTTGGCGACGTCGGCCGGTGCGACGATCACCGTCTTGTTCGCCTTCACCCGCGCGATGTCGTCCGGCGCGCAGTGGTCCCCGTGCGCGTGCGTGATGAGGAGGAGGTCAGCGGGCGGGAGACCGTCGGTCAGTCCCCACGAATCGATGTACACGACGAGCTTCTCGCCCTTCCAGCGAAATGTCGACTGCTTGTACCAGGTGAACGTATCGAGCATTCAGCTCCTCCCTTTGATCGGGTTGCGCAGCACGCCGATGCCCTCGATTTCGACCTCGACGACATCGCCCACCTTCAGGAACTCCGGCGGCGTCCTCGCGAACCCGACTCCCGCGGGGGTGCCGGTGATGATCATGTCGCCGGGCCAGAGCTCGCAGCCCGCCGAGACTTCGGCGATGAGACGAGGGATCTTGAAGACCATGAACTTGGTTCGTGAATCCTGCTTGCCCGCACCGTTCACACGGGAGCGGATCGCGAGATCCGATGGATCGAGCTCGTCGGCGGTCACTATCCACGGCCCCATCGGCAGATGCGTGTCGAAGTTCTTCCCTTTGAACCACTGCCCGCCGTGCCGGCGCTGCACATCGCGCACCGAGATGTCGTTCGCGCACGTATAGCCGAAGACGTGGCTCATCGCGGCCGCCTCGGTGATGTCGCGGCCCCCCTTCCCGATCACGACAGCCAGCTCCGCCTCCCAGTCGAGCTGCTCCGAATGGGGCGCCGGGAAGAACACCGGCGCATCCGGGCCGACCACGGTCGCCGGATTCTTCGTGAAGAGCGCCGGAAAGTGCGGGATCTCCTGGGGCGCGAGCTGGGCGCCGGGTTGACCGCGCGCCTGCTTTCCCTCTTCGAAGTGCTCGCTGTAGTTCCAGCCGACGCAAAACACGTTACGTGGCGGCCGCGGGATCGGCGCGTGCAGCTTCGCGGTCGCTAAAGGAATGCCGCCTCGCGCCTTGCGCGCCGCGTTGCGGAGATCCGTCAAGAATTCCTCGCTGGAAAGCAAAAGGTCGAGCACGTCGTCCTCGTCGGTGGCGCCGCCCACGAGGTCGACGGTCGAAAGAACGGTGTCGTCCCGTGCGACGACGCCGGCCGCCGGGACTCCACGCTGCTCGAATGTGCAGAGCCTCACGTCGCACGGACTATCGCACGACTCACCTCGGCCTCGCGTCGAGGGCATCGCCGATCGGGATCTCTCCCGTCTCCGGCTCGATGAGTCGCGCGGGAAGACGGCTGGCGAGGTACGCGCCGACGATGGCCACGAGGAGCATCACGACGTATACCGCATGGAGGCCCGCGGCCAGCGGAGCCGCTTCGGTCGGACCGATCTCCGTTCGACCGCTCGGGTTCAGCAACGCGCCCGCGCTCCTCGCAGCCTCGGGACCCATCGCCGTGACGAGAACTCCGCCGAGCGCCGTGACGCCGACGGCGGCGCCGAGGCTGCGCGCGAACTGCACGAGACTCGTCGCGATCCCACGGCGCGACCAGCTCACGACGCTCTGCACCGAGACCAGGATCGGATTCAGCGTGAGTCCCATGCCGAAGCCGATGAGGACCACGGCGGCGGCGGCCTGCGCGAGGGGACTGGCCGGTTCGAGCAGCGTGAGCAGACCGGCTCCGATCCCCCACGCGGCGGTGCCGATGAGCGCGGACCGGCGCGGCCCGAGGCGGATCATCGCGACGCTCATGAAGATCGACCCCGACGACCAGCCGAGGCTCGTGGTTGACACGATGAGCCCAGCCTCGATGGGAAGACGGCGCTGGACGCCCTGCATGAACGGCGGAACGAACGTCGTGACCGCGAAGAGCATGATGCCGACGACCGCGTTGAGAGCTATGCCGCTGCTCACGGCCGGGAGGCGCACGAGAGAAAGGTCGATGAGCGGGCTCGACGCGCGTTGTTCGAAGAATAGGAACGCGATCGCCGCGCCGGCGGCGCCAGCGAACGTCAGGGCGGGGGCCACGCCGTTCAGCCCGAGCAGCAGGCCCAGCGTGGCGAGCCCGAAGGCTCCGGCCCCGAGCCAGTCGATGTCCGAGCTGTGCCGGGCCACGCGCTCGTGGAAGAAGACGATCATCACCGCGGCCGCGATCGCGCCGATCGGCAGGTTCACGTAGAAGGCCCAGCGCCACGACAGCGATTGCGTGAGCAGCCCGCCGATCGTCGGGCCCACCACGGCGGAAGTGATCCACACCGTGCTGAAGAGGGCCTGCATGCGCGCGCGAGCGCGCACCTCAAAGAGATCGCCGATGATCGTGAGGCCGACGGGCAGCAACGCGCCCGCGCCAAGGCCCTGCAAGGCTCGGAAGACGATGAGCTCGTTCATGTTGCGGGAGAGCCCCGCGAGCACCGAGCCGAGGACGAAAACGAGAAGTCCGCCGAGATACAGCGGCTTGCGTCCGTAGACGTCGGCGAGGCGCCCGAAGAGCGGCGTCGCGACGGTCGAGACGAGGAGGTACGCCGAGAACACGAGGGCGTAACGATCGATGCCGCCGAGCTCACCGATCACGGTCGGCATCGCGGTCCCCACGACGGTCTGGTCGAGAGCCGCGACGAAGCTCCCGATCATCACCACGGCGACCCCGGCCGTCTGCTGGCGCGTCACCGGCCGAAGCGACCGCCACTAAACTCGGTCGCATGGATCGCATCACCGATCTTCTGGCGGCCGGGAGAACTTTCTCGTTCGAGTTCTTCCCTCCGAAGAACGACGAAGAGCAGCGATTGCTCAGCAGAACGATCGCGGACCTTCAGCCGCTCAATCCTTCCTTCGTATCGGTCACCTACCGGGGTGGCCGGATATCCCGCGAGCGCACGACGCGCGTCGTCGTCGACCTCATCAAGAACACCTCCCTGACGCCGATGGCCCATCTGACCTGCGTGGCGCACCCTCGCTTCGAGCTCGGTGAGATCCTGGGGGGGTTCCGAGCCGTCGGCGTGGAGAACCTCCTGGCGCTCGGCGGGGATCCGCTTCCGGCGGAGGAGTCGTACAAGGAGCTGGAGTACGCGTCGGAGCTGGTCGAGCTCGGACGCCGCACCGGATTTGGATCGATCGGCGTCGCCGCTCATCCCGCCGGGCACCCGCGCTCGCCCGATCTGGCAAGCGACCGCGATCACCTGGCGTCCAAGCTCGAGCTCGCGGACTTCGCGATAACTCAGTTCTTCTTCAAGCTCGAGGAATACGAGCGCCTTCGCGAGGAGCTGGCCGCGCGCCGGATCACGAAGCCGATCCTCGCCGGCATCATGCCGATCACCTCGCTGACCTCGGTGCAGCACATGGCGCAACTCTCCGGTTACGCGGTCCCGGACGACATCGTCGAGAGAATCACGGCGGGCGGGGACGATCCGCAGGAGATACGCAAACGCGGGATCGACGCGGCTGTCGAGCTCTGCAGTGACCTGCTCACCGCGGGCGTGCCGGGGTTGCATTTCTACACGCTCAACTTCTCCAAAGCGACGCGCGAGATCTACACACGGCTGCGGCTCGTTCCGGACTGAGCTCACGTGCGTACACGCGACAGGATCTCCGCGGAGAAAAGCCCCCATTGATCGAGGAGCTCGTCGACCGTTTCGGCCGGGAACGCTATGGCGGCGCAGTGATCGACGCCGGCGTCGGCGAACGCTGCGAGACGCTCAAGTATTGCCTCCGGGCTGCCGACAAGATTCGACACGGTCATCAGGGCGGGATCGCGCTTGGCCGGGTCGCGCGAACGGCGGTGACGGGCGAAGCGGCTCGCCTCGTACCGGCGAAGCGCCTCCTCGTGGCGGATCGCGATCGTCGCGCTCATCTCCGGCGCGACCTCGACCGAATTCGGGCGGCGCCCGAGCTCCGCGACGCGCTCGCGGAGTCGGACGACCCACTCGCGCAGCTCGGCGATGGGTCGCCAACCCGGCATCCAGCCCTGGCCCCATCGCGCCGCGCGTTCGATCGCGCGCTGGTTGTGTCCGCCGATATAGAGCGGGAACGGGCGCTGCGCGGGCGCGGGTGAAACCTCGACGTCGTCGAAGCGGACCCAGCGCCCGTGGTACGAGCCGCCTCCTTCGTCGAGGAGCTGGCGCAGCGCCGCGAGGTTCTCGTTGAAGGTCGCGCGGCGGTCGGCGGCGCTCCGTTCCGGATGCACCGCGGCGAATTCCTCCGGGTACGCGCCGGCCCCGACGCCGAGCGTCAGACGGCCGTCCGAGAGCACGTCGAGCGTGGTCACCTGCTTGGCGAGCGCGAGCGGATCGCGAAGGGGCAGGGCGATGACCGCGGTGCCGAGCCGGATCCGGTGTGTGCCTCCGGCGATCTGAGCGAGAACGAGGAGCGGATCGTAGAAACGAGGCGCGCCCTCCGGCGAGTCGCGCAGGAAGCGCGGCGTGACGAGATGATCGTTCGCCCACACGCCGTCATACCCGAGCGCCTCGGCCGCGCGGGCGAGGCGCACGAAGGTCGATCCGTCGGGCACGAACCCGACCGGGTAGCCGAGTCCCTCGTACGAGGTCGGGAGCGCGACGCTGAACTTCAAGGATGCGTCTAACCGCAGAAGCGACTGAACCCTAGAGCGAGCGAGCGCACCTCCCGCTCGAGGCGCTCGAGCGTCGTGCTCACTTCCGCGAACCGCGCGTCTCGCGCCGGCAGGCTGCTCCAGATCCCCTCGATGAGACGCTGCGCCTCCGCTCGGATGGCGTCGACATCCACCTTCGTGACCTGCCCGCCACGCACGACGACCTCCCCGTCGACGAGGACCGTGTCGACCGACCGTCCGAGCTCGGCGTACACGAGCTGGTTGGCGATCTGCTGCTTCGGGGCGAGCCGCAGATCCCCGGTCTTCAGCAGGACGACGTCCGCACGGAAGCCGGACGCGAGCCGGCCGATCTTTTGGCCGAGGGCGCGCGCGCCGCCGTCCCAGCACATCCGCAAGCTGTCGAGCGCCGTCGGCCACTGGTCCTGAGGCACGATCGGGCGCTGCACGAGCGCGGCAGCCTTCAGCGTCTCGAACATGTTCTGGCTGTCGTTGCTGCTCGCGCCGTCGGTGCCGAGAGCGACCGGGACGCCCGCACGCAGCATCGCGGGCACCGGCGCGACGCCCGCGCCCAGCTTCAGGTTGCTCACCGGGTTGTGGACCACGCCCGCTTCCGACGCCGCGAGGACGCCGATCTCCTTTTCGTCGAGCCAGATCGCGTGCGCGAACGACGTCCACGACCGCAGCCCGCCGATCTCGCGGAGGAACTCGACGGTCGATCCGCCGTAGCGCGCCCCGGCGACCGGGACCTGCGATTTCGCCGAGAGGAGGTGCGTGTGGAGTCCCACTCCGTGGCGTGCGGCGAGGTCGAGCGATCCCTTGAACAGCTCGACCGAGCACCGCGGCAGCGACGAGGGTCCAAGCATCGGCCGAAGTCGCGGGTGCCGTCCGCGCCAGCGCTCGAGGAACGGCTCGACGCGTCCCAGCAGCTCGGGGACCGTACCCGTGCGCGAGCGCGGGCGCTCTTCGCCAATGAGCGCCATCGGGAGCGAATCGAAGAAGTCGAGATCGCTGTACTGCGCGGCGACGTTCGCGCGCATTCCGACGTCGACGTAGGCGGACATGATCTGGTCCATGCCCTCGTCGAACCACTGCTGCGGGCTGCGCGGACAGTCGAGCACGGCCGTCGTTCCGGTGGTGAGCATCTCGAGCGCGCCCACCATCGTCGAGATGTAGAGGTCCCTCGGGCCGAGCGCCGCGCCCGCGCCGCCGTAGCTCGCCACGACCATCCACGCGTCGAGCGGCAACGCGTCGACGAGGCCTTTCTCGATCGACTGGTTCGAGTGCGTATGCGCGTTGACGAGACCCGGCATCACGATCATCCCGGTCGCGTCGATCACCCGGGCGCCCGCCGCTTCGACGGTCCCGCCGACACGCGAGATCGCGCCGTCTTCGATGAGCACGTCGCCGACCTCGAACGGGCGATCGAGGTCGAAGAGATGGCCTCCGCGGAGGAGCGTGAGGGAACCTTTCTTCTCAGCGCTCACCCGACAGCCTCCGTTGAAAGAGCGCGCGGTCCTCGGCCTGCGAGGTCGGCCCAGCATCCGGCGGATACGGCGACGGCTCGGCGTCGACGTGCACCGCGAGGAGCCCAAGCTGCGGGAGCTCGAGCAGCGCCGAGAAGAGCCGCATGGCTTGCGCCTCGTCGTGCGCCTCCCCGGTCCACGGCCAGCCGGCGCCGGCCGCGATCGTGACGTACGAGATCCGCCCAGCGTTCGGGAGCGCCTGGCCGCCGCCCGTCTCGTAGCGTTCGTTGATGAAGACCGCGACGCGGAGATTGGTCGGGGCCGCGCCGGCGATCGTGATGAGCACGCCCAGGTTCATCGCGAGATCACCATCGCCTTCGAGGAGCACGATGCGCCGATCCGGACGCGCGAGCGCGAGGCCAAGGGCGAGCGCGGGGGCCATGCCCATCGGATCCGACGCGTAGTAGGTGGGGTGCGGCGCGTTCTGTTCGCGCCACGCGCGCGCGGTCGATCCGAGGCCGCACAAGACGACGTCCTTTGGACCGAGACGCTCGCGCACGAGCCGGGCCGCGACGGAGCGGCGCATCAGGAAGCCTTCGCGTCGCCGAGCAGCGCGGCGCGCCGCAGCAGCACGACGACCGGCCGGCGCGCGAGCGACGCCTCGCGTGCGGCCTCCTCGACGATCGTGACGTCCTCGATGCGATCGACGACGTGGAACGGGATCCGAAGCGCTTCGAGGACGGGCTCGGTGACGAGCCCTTTGTACATCTGGTAGTAGAAGCGGTCCTCATACGAGCCGCGGTACACGGCGAGGACGAGGAACGGCAGCTGGTGATGGTGCGCGTAACCGGCAAGCGCGTTCGCGGACAGAAGCAGGCCGGCGTTCTGGCACACGAGCACCCCGCGTTTTCCGCCGAGTGAGGCGCCGGCGCAGACGCCCACGCCGTCGTCCTCCCTCGTCACGCGGATGTGCTTGATCTTCGGCTCGTTGCTGATGCGCTCGATGAGCGGAGAGAGCCAGCTGTCGGGAAGGCTCGCCGCGATCTCGACGCCGGCGCGGAGAAGCGCGCCGACGATACGTTCGGCATTCGCCTGCCCGTCGCCGCTCACGCCGCGCTCGATCGCGTCGCGAAGTAGCGAACGATGACGTCGACGTGAGCGCGGGCGAGCGCGATGAGATCATCCATCGCGACGATCTCGATCCGCGGATCCGTCCCGTCGCGCTTGATGGCTGTGCCCATGCGGGCGGTCGGGATCCCGGCGGCGCGGAAGACCGCGCCATCGGTCGCGCCGGTCCATCCGGTCACGGCCCTGGGGTCGGACCCGACGAACGTGAGCCACGCGTCGTTCGCGAGGCCCACGATCTCGCTCGCGGGGTCGGTCGTCCCTCCCGGCGCCGACGCGTAGACCTCGACGTCGACGCTCGGGCGTTCCGGAAGGTCGGTGACGCGGCCGCGCAGGTGGGCCTCGAGCTCGCGCGCGACCCGCGCCGGATCCTCGCTCGGAAGAAGGATCGCGTAGACGGACACCTCAAGCAGGCCGGGGATGAGATCCGCCTTCGCCGCCGTTCCCCCGCGGATCGCGCCGATCACGATCTCGTTCGCGAGCTGGCCCGCGGGCGGGTGCGCGCGCAAGAACGACTCGCGCCACGTCTCGATGGCGTCGAGGACGGTGCCGGCGTGCCGCACGAGCCCGCCCGCGGGGGCGACGGACGCCCGGACGAGCGCGGCGGTCCAGCGTGCGCGCAGGCGCACACGCAGGTACGCCGCGCCCGGCTCCTCGTGGAGGACCCCGCGCGGCCCGCCTTTCACATTCAGCACCGCGGCGGGCCGCCACCCGGCGGCGAGCGCATGGGCGACGCCGCGGCCGAAATGCTCGGTCGCTCCCGGCGCGTCCGATGGTGTCGCACGATGGGTTCCGCCGGCCGCGAGGAGAAGGGTCAGGCGATGCCGGACCCCGAGCTCGCGCAGCGCGCCGGCGGCGCAAAGAAAGGACACGATCGCGGCCGCCGACGGCGCCTTCGCGATCCCCACCCCGAAGCCGCGCAGCATCCGGTCTGCGGCGTACGAGAACGGCGCGGTAGCGCCGACCTCGCCGGTGATCGCGAAGTCGCCGGTGGCCTCGCCGACCAGGCTCGTGTCGAGGTGGCTGTACACCGCGAGCTCGGGCGCGTCGCCGAGCACCGAGCGCGCGAGGAGGTTCGCGCTGGCTTCGTCGAGTGGATCTACCTCCCATGCGACGTCGCCGCCGGCACGCGTGCCCCAGTTGGCGATGTCCTCAGCGAGCGCCCGCTCGCGACCGGGAGGGCTGGCCCTCTTCATGAGTACGGCGAGGACCTCCAGGACTCTGTCCTCGCGCACCTCGGACCTCGCGCGAACGAGCCGCGCTTCGAGGTCGCGGGCCACGACCGTCATCGGTCGGACGCTAGACGCAGAGCGGCCTTCGCCGCGAGACCCGCGGCGGCGTCGAGCTTCCACGCGTTGCGCTCGAGCGGATGGCCGACGCGATCGAGCTCTTTGTCGAGCGCGCGCCGGAGCGCATCCGGCGTGACCACCTGGCCCTCGAGGACCGCCTCGGTCGCGGTCGCGCGCCACGGCGTCGGGGCGAGAGCCCCAAGGACGACGCGTACGTCGCGCCAGCGTCCATCCGTGTCGATCGCCGCGGCGACGGCCGCGGAAGCGACCGCGAAATCGCCCTGCCAGAGCCCGAGCTTTTCGAATGCCGCGCGCCGCGCCGCGGCCGCCTTCGGGACGCGGACGCGGAGGACGAGCTCGCTCGCCCCCAGGACGGTCTCCCCCGGCCCGGTATAGAAGGAGGCGATCGGGACGACGCGCTCGCCGCCTGGATGGCCGATCACGATGTCGGCGTCGAGCGCCAGCAGCGCCGTGGCGAGATCCGACGGTGTTGTGGCCTGGCAACGGTGCGCGCCGACCGCGGCGTGATAGAAGCGATGGTCGCCCCCAACGGCGTAGCACGGGCACGTGGCGCCGCCGCGCTTGTAGCAATCGAACCCGGTCCGGAAGAACCAGCAGCGTTTCGCCTGCACGAGATTGCCGCCGACCGTCGCCACCGCACGCACCTGGGGCGAGGCGATCGAGGCCACCGCTTCGGCGACGAGCGGAACGCTTTGCGCGAGCTCCCGCGCGAGACGCGCCAGCGTGACACCCGCGCCGACCTCGATCGCTCCGTCCGCCGCCGTGCGAAGCACCGCGAGTGCCTCGATCTCTGCAAGCGAGACGATGCGCGACGGCGCGATGAGATTCTGCCGCCGTTGCAGCAGCACGTCGGTGCCGCCGCCGACCACGGTCGTATCAGGACCGAGCGTGGCGTACGCGGCGTCGAGCGAACCCGGCGCGTCCACCGATGCGATCGGGCGCCGCGCGAGCCGCTTCGCGAACCGCGTCCCGATCCGGTCGAGGACCCAGTGCAGCCCGAGCGGGTACGCGCGGCGCACGAGCTCGATCTGCCAGCGGTCCGGCCGCGCCCAGATCTGATGACGCCGCGGCTTGCGTCCCTCCTTCTCGGCGAGCGCGCGAAGGATCTTGTCGGGCGTGATCGGGAGCGCGCGGATGCGCACGCCGACGGCGTCGTAGATCGCGTTCGCGACCGCGGGCGCGGCGGGGATAACGCTGAGCTCCCCGATGCTCTTCGCGCCGTACGGACCGCCGGGGTCGCCCTCCTCGATCAGGATCGGCCGGATGCGCGGGAGGTCGGCGGCGCGCGGCAGCGCGTAATTGAGGTAGGCGGGGTTCACCAGCCGTCCCCCCTCGTAGATGAGCTCCTCGCCGAGCGCGGCGCCGAGACCCATCGCGATGCCGCCGATGATCTGGCCCTCGACCATGGTCGGGTTGATCGCCTTCCCGATGTCATGGGCGGCAACGTAGTCGAGGATCCGCACGCGGCCGGTGTCACGGTCCACCTCCACCTCCACCGCGTGCGCGGCGAACGTGTAGGTCGCGGAGAAGTTCGGCGTCTTGCTCGAGCCGGGCGCTTCCATGATCTCGTCGGTGTAGGAGGCTTCGTGCGTGAGGACGCGACCGCCCGGTGCCGCGTCGCCCTTCCGCACTCGCTCCGCGAGCTCGCGCGCGGCCTTGCGCACGGCGTGGCCGGTCATGTGCGTTCCACGCGAGGACCACGCGCCCTGATCGATCGGGGTGCGCTCGCTGTCGATCGAGAGCACCTCGACGCGCTCGTAGGAGAGGCCCAGCTCTTCGGCGGCGATCTGCGCGAGGATCGTGCGCTGACCGGTGCCCGCGTCGGCGCCCCCGAACCGGACCCGCGCGTGCCCGTCGGTGTAGAGGTCGATCGCGGCCATGCTCGTGTTGGAACCGGGGATCGCGTACGAGCCGCTCCCGTGCATCGCGGCCGCGACGCCGACGCCGCGGTCCTTCTTGCGAAAGCGCTTCCTCTCGTCCCAGCCGATCGCGTCCCGGACCGCGACGAGGCAGTCGTCGAGCCGCGCCGTCACGAGGCGGGCGCCGCACAGCGTCGTCGTGCCCGGCTGGTTCGCGTTGCGGAGGCGGAACTCGAGAGGGTCGATGCCAGCTTTCTCGGCGAGCTCGTCGACCGCGCTCTCCTGCGCGAAAGAGGTCTGTGGGCTGCCGTAGCCGCGGAACTGCCCGCCCGGCGTGAGCGCGGTGTCCACGAGGCGCGCGTCCCACGCCGCGCCATCCGGCATGTAGATGGAGCCGAGCGTCTTGACCCCGACGCTCATGACCGACGGACCGAAGTGGTTGTACGCGCCGTTGTCGACGTCGATGCGCGCCTCGAACAGGCGGATCCGGCCCGCACGATCGGCGCGGGCCTCGAACCTCACCCGGAACGCGTGGCGCGGCTTCGTGTCGGCGAACTCCTCCTCGCGCGTGAGCGCGACCTTCACCGTCCGGCCGCTCGCGCGCGCCAGCGCCGCGGCGAGGGCCTCGTGCTCGGACACCTTCGACTTCGAGCCGAACCCTCCGCCGACCGCGACCTCACGGCAAATGACCTGCTCGCGCCGGAGCCCGAACACGTGCGCAAGCTCGTTCACCACGAAGTGCGGCGCCTGTGTCGAGGTCCAGAGCTCGAAGCGCTCCCGCTCCGCGTCCCAGCGCGCGATGCAGATGTTCTGCTCCATCACCGCGTGCGCGACGCGCGGATACCAGTACGTCCCGCCCGCCGACAGCGTGCCCTCGCGCCGGCCGAGCTCCACGTCTCCCCACGAGCCCTGGTCGTGCAATGACACGTTGGGCTCGCCGTGCTTTCGCTCGTGCAAACGCGGCGCTCCGGGCGCGAGCGCCTGGTCGAGCGTGAGCGGCGCCGGCAGACGCCGGTACTTCACATCGATCGCGGCGAGCGCGCGATCGGCTTGCTCCTCCGTGTCGGCCGCGACGGCCGCGACCTCTTCGCCGACGTAGCGCACCACGTGCTCGGCGAGCGGCGCGCGGTCGGACTTTTCGCCGCCGCTGTGGATGTAGCGCGCGCCCTTGGGGAAGTCGGCCGCGGTGATGACGGCGCGCACGCCCGGCATCGCTTTCGCTTTCGCGACATCAAGATGCGTGATCTGGGCATGCGGATGCGGTGACCGAAGGATCCGGCCGACGAGAACGCCCTCCATCGGCAGGTCGCCCGCGTACGCATCGGTCCCGGATGTGCGCGCGTCCCAACCGATCGCGCGGACGCGCTGCCCGACGACCGTCATGTTCGCCGAGTGTATCGCCACAAGGTTTGACATATCGTGCGGCGCGGGCGTCCAATTGCCAGCATGCGTGATGTCGTCTCGCGTGACGAGACGAAGGAGCGACACGCACGCGGACCCGTCCGCGTGGTCCATTACCTGAATCAGTTTTTCGGTGGCATCGGCGGCGAGGAGCACGCCGACCATCCGGTCGAGGTGCGCACTGGCGCCGTCGGCCCGGGACGCGCGCTTGCGCGCGACTGGCAGAACGTTGCGGAGATCGTGGCCACGCTCATCGCCGGCGACAACTACGTCGCGACCTTCGCCGACGAGGCAGAGTCGGCCATCCAATCGGCGCTCGAAAGGCTTCGTCCGGATGTGCTCGTGGCCGGACCGGCGTTCAACGCGGGACGCTACGGGATGGGCTGCGGCACCGCGTGCAGGGTCGCGACGCGACTCGGGATCCCGAGCGTGACCGCGATGTTTCCGGCGAATCCCGCGCTCGCGATGGAGCAGAATCGCAGGCTTCTCGTGCTGCCGACGGCCGAAACGGCGCTCGACATGCCGCGAGCGGCGAACGCGCTGGCGCGTATCGCGCTGAAGCTGGGTCGGGGCGAGACACTCGGTATCGCGGCGGAAGATGGCTTCCTACCCCGCGGCCTCCGCGGTGACGTGATGCACGAGGACACCGGCGCCGAGCGGGCGATCGCGCTCCTCAAGCTCAAGCTTGCCGGCCAGCCGTACCGTTCCGAGCTCGCGATAGAGGTGTTCGACGCGGTACCGCCGGCGCCACCGATCGCGCGCCTCGAGGGAGCACGCATCGCGCTCGTGACGACCGGCGGCATCGTGCCGCGCGGCAATCCGGACCGGATGCGCGAGTACAACTCGGTGACCTGGCGCGCCTACTCCATCGCGGGGCTCGACGACCTCACGGCGGAGGCGTGGGAGCCGATCCACGGAGGCTACGACTCGACATGGGCGCGCCAGGATCCGGACCGCGTCGTCCCCGTCGACGCGCTGCGGGCACTCGAGCGCGCCGGTAGGTTCGGCGCTCTCGACGATCGTCTGTACGTCACTGTCGGCGTCGGGACGTCCGTCGGCAACGCGCGACGCTTTGGAGAGGAGATCGCGCGCGATCTGCACGACCGCGGCGTCCAGGGCGTCATCCTCACCGCGACCTGAAGCACCTGCACGCGTTGCGGTGCAACGCTCGCTAAGGAGATCGAACGGCAGGGGATCCCGGTCGTGTGCGTGACAACCCTGACGACGCTCGCGACCGACATGCGCGCGAACCGGATCGTCGCAGGCGTGCGCATCCCCCACCCCGTGAGCAATCCCACGGTCGCGCCGGACAGGGAGATCGAGGTGCGCACGGCGATCGTCGAGCGAGCGCTCGAAGTACTGACCAAGACTGTCGAGGGGCCAACCGTGTTCGCTGTCGACCACGCAGGGGCGCACTGATGGCGCCGTCCCGTCCGCGGCTCGAGCGGCGCAGCTTCGACGTCATCGAGGCAGCCTTCGGAGGGGGCTTCGGCTTCGACTCCGGCCGGCTGACCCTCGACCGCGAGGCGCTCGCGGCGGAAGTGCTGCAGGACGACCGTGTCACTCGCTGTGAGGTGCAGCTTGTCGCGCCGGGCGAGGACGCGCGCATCGTGCACATCTGCGGCACGACCGAGCCGCAGTGGCGCATCGGGGGCGGGACGTTCCCCGGTTGGGTCTCCCCGATCCGAACCGTCGGCGATGGTGTGACCCATCGCCTCGCCGGCGTGGGCGTGACGGTGTGCTGCGAG
>WNGG01000515.1_pt1 | contig 41936 bp, 43 predicted proteins | sample 5400661 | NCBI WGS metagenome assembly WNGG01 (sample SAMN13153372, study PRJNA577476) | soil metagenome | isolation source: 100 cm soil or saprolite under Garry oak tree replicate 1 | place: USA:California | collected 2016-06-15 | reverse complement strand
TAGAACAATTGACCATTCCCGAAAGATTCCTCGCGCTCGGCGACTCGTTCACCATCGGCACAGGCACGACACCGGATCGATCGTTCCCCGCGATCCTTGCGCGAATCTGGACCGAACACGGCCGTGCCGTCGTTCTCTCGAATCCAGCCGTGAACGGATACACGACCGACGACCTCATCCACGAGGAGTTGCCGCTCGTCGCGGCGTTCAACCCGACGCTGATCAGTTTGCTCATCGGCGCGAACGACATCGTTCAGGGATCCAGCGACGATCGCTACCGCCGCCAGCTCCGCTCGATCCACGAGCGGCTCCGCGGCGATGCGCCTGACGCGCGCGTGATCGCGCTCCCACAGCCGGACTGGTCGGTGTCTCCTGCCGGCTCCGGCTTCGGCGAGCCCGCCCCCAGCGCACGCAAGATCGAGCGGTTCAATGAGATCGCGCGCACCGAGGCGGAGCGCGCTCGCGCCGTGTGGATCGATCTGTTCCCGCTCATGCGGGATCAGGGACGAAAGAAGATGTTCGCGCCGGACGGGTTACACCCCTCGGCGGAGGCATACGCAGATTGGGCGCGCGAGCTCGCTACGAAAGCGCCGGCTTCGTCACCATGAGGAAAACGATCACCACGACGATCACGGCGAGCAGGATGCCTATGAATCGCGCGTTCCCGGCGTAACGCTTGTAGTCCTCGCTCTCTGGTCCCGTTTTCTCCAGCGCGCCAATCTGGTTGCGCAGCATCGGCGTGTACACGAAGAACCCCAACGCGACCGCGATCGCCCAGAGCACGATCCCGCCTGCGATCCAGAACGTCGTGAACCGCAGCTCGCCGACGAACACCATCGTCACCCCTGTGACCGCGAGGAGCACGTACGCCGGGTTCGCGAACCAGTCATCGAGCCGCTTGATGCCGCGAAGCACGAACGATTGCGTCGGCGCCGGCTCGCGAGCGACCCGCGCCAGCCAGACGCCGTAGGTCGCGTTGAATCCGACCGCGATTATCGCGAGGAGGACGTGGAAGAACTTGACGATCACGAAGAGCGACACGGTGAAGCGAAGTTTAGGGCGGCGACACTTCAGTCGGGCTAACGCTCCACGTCCAGCTGGAACGCCTCGACGGTGAAGTCTGGCGCCGGATGGAAGTCATATGCGGGAACACGCTTGAACCCCAGGCGCAGGTACATCGCACGGGCGACGTCCATCAACGCGGTCGTGTGCAGTCCCATGGCCGTCGCTCCATCGGCGCGCGCGCGCCGCAAGCACTCCTTCATGAGCGCCTGCCCAATTCCGAGGCCACGCGCCTTCGTCGAGACTCCGAGAAGCCGGATCGACGCCCATCCGTCGGGCCATGCAGCGTCTACGGAATCGGCTTGGCCCGGCGCGTAATAGTTCACGCTTCCGAGCAGTTTCCCGTCGCGTTCGGCGACGATCGTGGACGAGATCGGAGCGCGCGACCATACGTCGGCGATGTTCCGACGGTAACCGTCCCATCCGGCGCGCTCTTCGGTGGTGAGTGCCTCGCGGGGCGGACGCATGTACTGCGCGTACGCGTCGACGAGCAGCGCGCTGACCGCGTTGAGGTCGTCTTCCCGAGCGTCTCTGATCCTCAGCTCACCTGCCATAGCTCTACGTCCGCGCGGTGACGGGTATGGCGACGCCCGTCAGGCCACTGGCTTCGTCGCTGGAGACAAATACGACGACCGCGGCGACCTCCGCGGCGGTCGCCCATCGCGATGGATCGGCCTTGGGCATCGCGGCTCGGTTCTCCGCGTTGTCGATGATGCGCGGCAGGACGCAGTTCGCGGTGATGCCTTCGCGTTTGAGTTCGTCGGCGAGCGACTCGGTCCAGCGAAGTAGCGCGGCGTTCGCCATCGCGTACCCGGCCGCGCCTTTGTCGCCTTTCAGCGCCGCGGTAGACGCGACGCTCACTACCCGGCCGTAGCCGCGCGCGCGCATCGGCCGCAGGCACGCCGTCGTGGCACTCACGATCGTCGCGACCTTCTGATCCCAATAGGCACGGTACGCGGCGAGGTCGCCACTGCCGGCATCGGACGCTGCGTATCCACCGATGAGGTTCGCGACGATGTCGACCCGACCCCACGCGCGAAGCACCTGCTCGACGAAGGCTTCCATGGCGCCGCCGTCGCTGGGATCGGCGGCGCGAACGATCACCCGCGGATCCTCCGGCCTACCGGCCAGGTCACCAAGCGACTCACGCAGAGCGGTGCCCTTGGCCTCGTCTCGGACGGGCATCGCGACGTGCGCGCCCTGCCCGAGATAGGCGCGCAGGACCGTCGGGCCGATGTTGCCGGTCGCGCCCGTAAGTACTACGGCGCGCTTAGAAAGATCGAACATCGCGGCTAGTATCGCGAGGATGACGGTGCTCGATCGAATTCAGCAGCCGCGCGACCTTCGGCTGCTCCATCGCGAGGAATTGCTCGAGCTCTGCGGCGAGATCCGCGAGTTCACCGTGGAGAGCGTGCAGAAGACCGGCGGGCATATCTCGTCGAGCCTCGGCACCGTCGAGCTCACGGTGGCGCTTCACCGGGTCTTCGACTCTCCGCACGACAAGCTCGTCTGGGACACCGGGCATCAGGCCTACGTGCACAAGATGCTGACCGGGCGCCGGGGACGGTTCGACACACTGCGGCAGTTCGGCGGCATCTCAGGCTTCCTCGCGCGTAGCGAGTCGGAGCACGACCAGTTCGGCGCGGGGCACGCCGGGACTTCTATCTCCGCGGCTCAGGGAATGGCCATCGCGCGCGACCTCAAGGGCGATGACAACCACGTCGTGGCGATCATCGGCGACGGCGCACTGACGGCGGGCATGGCGTTCGAGGCCATGAACAGCATCGGTCATATGCGCACGCGCGTGATCGTCGTGCTGAACGACAACGGTATGAGCATCGCGCCGAACGTCGGCGCGGTCTCGCGCATGCTCGAAGCGCTCCGTACGGCCCAGCCATACCGGGGCGCCAAGCACATCGCGCGTCAGGTTCTCGAGCACATGCCCGGCGGCGAGCTCGCGGAGGAGGCGCGCCGCCGGATCTTCACGAGCCTCAAAGCGCTCTTCATCCCGAACATCCTGTTCGAGCAGCTCGGCTTCACGTACTTCGGCCCGGTCGATGGTCACGACCTCTTCGCGGTCGAGGGCGTGCTCGAAAAGGCCCGCGACTTCCGTGACGGTCCGGTCTTCGTTCACGTGCAGACGCAGAAGGGTCACGGCTACGGTCCGGCCGAGGACGACAACGTGAAATGGCATGGGGTCTCGGCGACCGGCTCCGCGAAGGCGACGGCCCCGCAGTACACGGCCGTCTTCGCCGATACCGTCCGCGAGGTCCTGAACGCGGACGAGCGCGCGGTCGCGATCACCGCGGCGATGCCGGGCGGCACTGGCCTGCTGCCCCTCTTCAAGGAATTCCCCACGCGTCTCTTCGACGTCGGCATCTGCGAGCAGCACGCGGTCACGTTCGCGGCGGGTCTCGCGACCCAGGGAATCGTGCCGATCGTCGCGGTGTACTCGACGTTCCTGCAGCGCGGCTTCGACCAGGTCGTGCACGATGTCGCGGTTCAGGATCTGTCCGTCGTGTTCGCGATGGACCGGGGCGGGATCGTCGGCGATGACGGCAGGACCCACCAGGGTCTGTACGACATCGCCTATCTGCGGATCCTCCCGGGCATGACGCTCATGGCGCCGAAGGACGAAGCCGAGCTTCGGCAGATGGTCTGGACCGCCTACCGGCATGCGGCCGCGAACCGCGGCCCGGTGGGACTCCGCTTCCCGCGGGGCGCCGGTGTCGGCGCGGCGCTCGACGCGCCACTCGCGGAGATACCGATCGGTCTCTCGGAGACGCTCCGCGACGGCGATGGCGTCGCGATCATCGCGTACGGCCATCCGGTCGGCGCCGCGATGGAAGCCGCGGAGATCCTCGCGCGCGATGGGCTCGAGGCGACGGTCGTCAACGCCCGCTTCGCGAAACCGCTCGACGAGGAGCGGATCCTCGCGCTCGCGGCGCGGATACCGCGTTTCGTCACCGTCGAAGAGCACGTCGTCGCGGGCGGATTCGGCTCGGCGGTCGGCGAGCTCCTCGCCGAACGAGGCGCCCGCGTCGATCTCGAGATTCTCGGCATCCCCGACGAGCACGTCGATCACGGTTCGCAGAAGCTCTGGAGACATCACTACGGGATCGACGCTGACGGCATCGCGGCCGCCATTCGACGACGTTGGCCACGCCTCGCCCCAGTGCGCTCCGAGGAGACGGCGGGCTAGCGCTGACTATCGCCCGTATCCCGCCCGTCGTTCTCGCCGCGAGCGCCTTCGTCGTTCTCGCGGTCGTTGTGGGCGCTGCCATCGCTGAGCGCAACGCCCCGGTTGCCCAGCGACAGACGACGCCTCCGCGCACCTCCGCATCGCCAGCCACGACACCTTTCGTGTCGACGCCCGAGGGAACTCAGCCACCACTCAATGGACTCGAGCTCAAGGTGATCGACGCCCTCGGGAAGCTCGGAATCACGGGACTGCGCGCGCAACTTCCCTATCGGGACGCGTCGATCTGGGCTGATTTGGGAACAGGATCACAGCTTTTTGTGAGCGCCTATCCGCTCGGGACCGTCGACCGCAACTACACCGTGATCGATGAACGCCAACTCGCCGGGATCGGGGTCCAGCATGTGCGGCGTCCGAGCGATCCCGCGATACGGAGTCGGTTCGAATGCGCGGCCGATGAATACTGGGTCCGCGGTGCAGTCCCGCCAGGGTTCACTGACATGGATGCGTTCGTCGAACGCTTCATCAGCGCTCTCGCCTGCTCGCCATAACACTTCCCTGTTGTCGCGGTCGTTCGCTACGTCGCGAGGACGGTCTCGATCTCGTCGAGATGTTCTTTCCTGTGTATGGCACGAGAGAGGTTGAACGGCGGACCGCCGGTCGAGCGGATCTTCGCGAGCATGGCGTCGCTCAGCGCTTTCACTTTTCCATCGGCTTCTTCCGCTAAGCGAAGCGAGAGCTTCGCGGCATCGCGCGGCGGAAGCGCGAGGCAGAGCGGTTTGGCCGACTCGTTGACGGCTTCCGTGTTCTCCGGCTCGTAAGGCGTCGGGGCAACTCCGCCCGCCCATTTGTCGAGCCAGTAGATCGCTCGCGCATCCCAAAACCCAATGTGCGCGAGCACTCCCGCGATCGTCCAACCGGCGGGCATCGGCCGGCTCAGATCCTTGTCGCTCATCCGCGCGATGAGCGAACGCAGGCGCTCACGCTCGGCGTCGGTCTCAAAGTCGTGACTCCGATCCTCCGACATAGCTTTCCCCCAGGGCGCAAGTCGTGCGTGTTGGAGGCTAGGCGACCCTCGTCGCGCGCGCGAGCAGATCATCGACGCGCCGCACGAGCGCATCGCAATCGAACGGCTTCGCCATGACGCTGCTGGCGCCGAAACGCGCGGAGGCCTGTTCCGCGCGGTCGGGCGTGGCGGTCAGGAACAGCACCGGAACGTGGATGAATGACGCGCTTGCGCGGAGCAGGTCGAACACGTCGAGTCCGTTGAGGCCAGGCATCGACACATCGAGGATCACGAGATCGGGATCGGTCTCGAGCGCCGAAATGTGATCGAGGACGAGCGCTCCGTTCGTCACGTGATCGACGGTGATCGGGAGGTGCTCCTCGAGCGCTTCCTTGATCGCCGTCGCCGTGTCAGGGTCGTCCTCGGCTACGAGGACGCGCTTCACACGACGAAAAGGAGAGCCAGAACTCGGAGGAAGACCCGCTCGTTCGTGCAGAGCGTGCAACGGCACATGCCGGGCGTCTATGCACCGGCCATGCCAGCTTCGCTACTTCTTGGGAGTCGGCTTCGGCGGCAAGTTCGAAGGCCGTCCACCGGTACTGCCCTGCCCGCCCCGGCCGGGGTTGTGTTCGGGCGACGTGCGCTCTTGCTCGTCGTCGTTGACCCTCTGGACGTCGGCCTGAGCGTCGGCCGGCAGCTGCTCTTTCACCGCGTCGAGGACAGCCTTGTGCTTCGCGCGGGCCGCCGCGGCGAGAGATTGCGCCGCACTGCGCTTGTCTTCGCTGTCGGCGCTGCGCAACTCGTCGAGAGCGTTGGCGAAGCTGTTGACCGCGTCCGCGTATTCCTGCGTCGCGGTCGGCGCGGACGCCGGCCGACTCTTGGCGATCTCGGCAAGCTCCTCGAGGCGGCGATCGGTCAGCTCTGAGAGGAGCTGCGTGCGCGCGACGTCGTCGAAGGTGAGGGCCAGCCGCACATCTTCAGCCGCGCGTTTCAGCGAATAGAGCGCATCGCCGGGAAGGCTCGAAGCGGCGGCACTTGTAGCACCCGCGAGGACGAGCACGAGGATCGCCGCGGCGGCGAGCGCCGGGCGAAGCATCGCCGGTAACGAGAAGCGGCTCGGGCGCGGCGCGAGGGCGACGACAGCCTCGGACATCAGGCGACCACGCAGCTCCTTGCGGAACTGCTCCCGCATCACCGGTCGCTCGAGAAGCGGCGAGCGCTGATCAGTCATGCCAAGGCCTCGCGCGATGGGATGAGCGTGCGGAGCGCCTCGAGCGCGCGGAACTGGATGCCGCGCACGGTGCCCTCGCGCTTGCCGACGAGGGTCGCGATCTCCTGCGTGCTGTATCCCTCGACGAAGCGAAGGACGATGACCTCTTGCTGCAATGGAGTGAGCTTCGCGAGCGCCCCGCGCACGGCCTCCTTGTCGGAGAGCGCGAGGATCGCCGCGTCGGGCTCGACGATCTGGTCGACGTTCGGGTGCGCGAGCGCGTCTTCGAATGAGATCTGGATTCGGGAGCGACGGGAGCGGTCGATCACGGCGTTCCGCGCGATGCGGTAGAGCCAGGCAAGGAAAGCCACCCGCGGCTCGTAGCGCGGGATCGCCCGGAGCGCGCGCAAGAACACGTCGCTCACGAGGTCCTCGGCGTCTGCGTCGTTCCTTACCCGGTAGAACACGTATCGGTACACGGCCTCGACGTAGCGGTCGTAGAGCGCTCCGAAGGCGGCCGCGTCCCCCTTTCCGGCGCGTAGGGCGAGGTTTCGGTCCTCGTCGTCCGGTCCATCGGGGCTAACGGGGTGTACCGGGAGGGTGTTAGGCGAGGGTTTCACTTGAGAGACAGAAGGTAGGCGACCAGGGCGTCCAGGTCGGTAGGTGACAGGTCTCGGCCTAGATCCCGCGGCATTGAGTCCTGGTACCCCGGTACGACATACGCCCCCGGATCGAGGATGGACTGGCGGAGGTATGCCTCAGCCGAGAGCCCCGGCCGGCGGTTCGCCGCGAGGGTACCGGCGTGATCGAGCGGGGGTCCAAGACGCTGGCCGAACAGGTTCGGCTCGTGGCAGTTGGCGCAGCCCATGGCTCGGTAGAGTTGACGGCCCCGGGCAACCGGTTCGGTCGCCGGGGGCTCGGGAGCACACGCCAGGACGAGCACCGCGAGCGCGATGCATACGAGGACAACGCGTCCCATCATGCGGACGGTGCAGTCGGGCGCATCGCTCCACGATGCCACGGTCGTCCTGGACGATCGCGTGATCCTTCGCGCGGTCAACCTCGAGGTCGGCCCGGGCCTCACGCTTGTGCGCGGACCGAACGGCTCGGGCAAGACGACGCTTCTTCGTGCCCTGGCCGGCCTCGTCCCGCTCGCGCGCGGCGATCGAAAGGGATCGGGCGAGGTCCTCTACATCGGCCACCGTCCGATGCTGCTGCGCGGGCTCACCGCCCGCGAAAACCTCGAGTTCTTTGTTCGCTTCCGCGGCGGCGACACACGAGGCATCGACGGCGCGCTCCGCGCGTGGGGCGTCGGCGAAGACATGGATCGTCCCGTCGAGCGACTTTCGGCGGGCGAGCGCAGGCGGGCCGCGCTGGCGCGCGTCGAAACGGAGGGGGTCCCGCTCCTGCTGCTGGACGAACCGTTCGCAGATCTCGATGACGCGGGCTCGCGCCGGTTGCGACAGACGATCGCGCGGGCGCGCGACGACGGGCGCTCGGTCGTTGTCGCGACGCACGCGCATCCCGAGCTCGACGAGCTCGCGAAGACACGGATCGCGATCGACGACGGCGTTGTTGACACCGCCGCGTGAGCGCTCCACACCGGATCGCGCTCGTCGCCGGTCGCGAGCTCCGTGCCGAGCGGCGACAACCGGATGGCGTCGTCGCGGCGGTGACCTTCATCGCGGTACTCGTGCTCCTCGAGAGCCTCGTGGTCGGGCCGCAGATCGCGCGGGACGCGGATGTCGCCTCGGCGCTGTTCTGGCTCGCGCTCGCGTTCGCGACGATCCTGGCGACGATGCGCTCCTTCGATCGCGAGCTCGAAGACGACGCGCTCGAAGGCCTCGTCGCGCTCCCCGGTGGCCGCGATGCGCTGTTCGGCGGAAAGGTCCTCTCGCTGGCGACCGTCCTTCTGCTCGTCGCCGTAGTCGGCGGCATCCTTTCGATCGTGCTTCTCGATCTCCGGATCGCGCTTCCGGTCCACCTGCTCCTGGTCGTCTTGCTCGGTGTTCTCGCCCTCCCTCCGATCGTCGTCGTCGATGTCGTACTCGCGCTTCGTCTTCGCGCGCGAGCCGCTCTCGTTCCGATCCTCGCCCTGCCCGTTCTCGTGCCGCAGCTCGTCGCGGCCACACGCGGCACGAGCGCGGCGCTTTCCGGTGACGCGGTCGGGGCTCTCTCATGGGCCGGCTTGCTGTTCGCGTTCGCGGTTGTTTACACGGTCATCGGCCTTACCATCGTTCCAGCGGCCATCGAGTGACAGAGACCACCATCCCGCGCGGAAATACGTTGCCGCGCATCCGTCCCTGGCTCGGCATCGCTGCCGCCGCGTCGTTCGTCGTGGCGAGCGTGATGGCGCTCTTCTGGGCGCCCACCGACGCAGTGCAGGGGAATGTCTACCGAATCCTCTATGTCCATGTGCCCCTGGCGTGGCTCGCGTATCTCGCGTTCGTCATCGTCTTCCTGGCGTCGGTCGGCTGGCTCTGGACGAAGAATCCGCTGTTCGATGCGATCGCGGTCTCGTCCGCGGAGATCGGTGTGCTCTTCACCGGCCTCTTCCTCGTGGCCGGGTCGATCTGGGCGAAGCCGACATGGGGCGTGTGGTGGACGTGGGAGCCCCGGCTCGTGACGACGGCGATCATGTTCGTCATGTACGTGGGTTACCTGCTCCTGCGTGGTCTGTCCACGGACTTCTCGCGGCGCGCCACGCGCGCGGCGGTGTTCGGGATCATCGCCGTCATCGACGTGCCCATCGTCCACCTCTCGGTGCTCTGGGCGAACTCGCTCCACCAGCTCCCGACGGTGCTGCGAGCCGGCGGCTCGCCCGCGCTCGACTCGTCGATGCTGCTCACGCTCATGGTCTCGCTCGGCGCGTACACGCTCATCTACGCCTACTTCATGACGTCCCGCATTTCGCTCGAGCGCGCGCGCCAGGAGCGGTTGTGGACAACCTGATCTTCATCGTGGCTGCGTTCGCGATCGTGTGGGGCGCGCTGCTCGCGTACCTCATCTCCCTGCGCGCTCGCGGTGCTTGAGCGCATCGGGGCCCGCCGCGTTCTGCTGATCGCGGCGCTCGGCGTCGCGGTGCTCGTCGGCGCGATCGCGGCCACGAATCTTCAGGGTCAAGCCGTCTATTACCTCACGCCCTCGGAGGCAAAGGCGCAGGGTGTCGCGGTCGGTCAGACCGTGCGACTCGGGGGCTTGGTAAAGACAGGGTCGATGTCCTCAGCCGACCTCCGCGGTGCGAACGATTTCCGGTTCGTGATCACTGACGGGGTCGTCGATGTGCAGATCGTCGCCACCGGCGCGATCCCCGGTCTGCTCCGCGAGGGCGCCGGGGCCGTGGTCGAAGGCACGTTCGTCGCGGACGGGACGTTTCAGGCGACCCAGGTGATCGCGAAGCATGACGAGGTCTACACCGCGCCGACCGCGGGAGCGACGCCGGCCCACCGGACCGGACCGTGAGCGCCGGCGATCTCGGCGCGGCAGCGCTTCGCGCGGCGCTCTTCCTCTCCCTCTGGGGCACGGGCGCGGCGATCTACGCAGCCTGGCGGCGCGACGCCCGGGTGCTCGCGTCGGCACGGGTCGCGGCGGGTATTGCCTTCGGACTCGTCGTCGTCGCGGCGCTCTCGATGATGTTCGCCCTCGCGGCGCACGACTTCTCGATCCTCTACGTCGCCGAGAACAACGCGCGCGAGACGCCAACCTTCTATTCGATCATCAGCCTGTGGGCGGCCCTCGAGGGCTCGATCCTCCTCTGGACGGCGATCCTCGCCGGCGCGACGGCGTTCATCGCCTTCCGCGGCACACTGGCCATCCCGCGGCTTGCGACGACGGCGCTCGCCGTGATGTTCGCGATGCTCACGTTCTTCCTACTGCTCATCACGACGCCCGCGGCGGACCCGTTCGCGCGCCTTGCGGTCGCGCCGGACAACGGCAACGGGCCAAACGCCCTCCTGCAAAACCACCCGCTCATGGCGCTGCACCCGCCGCTTCTCTACCTCGGCTACGTCCTCACGTCAGTGCCGTTCGCCTACGCGATCGCGTCGCTGATCCTGGGCGAGGGCGGGGATCGCTGGCTCGTCGCGACGCGCCGCTTCGCGCTGGTCTCGTGGGCGCTGCTCGGCGTCGGGATCATCGCGGGCGCGTGGTGGAGCTACGCCGTGCTCGGTTGGGGCGGCTACTGGGCGTGGGACCCGGTCGAGAATGCGGCGATCATGCCGTGGCTCACCTCGACGGCGTACCTCCATTCGGTCATGGTGGAAGAGAAGCGGAGCCTCCTCCGAACCTGGAACCTTGCGCTCGTCGTCGCGACGTTCGCGCTGACGATCCTCGGAACGTTCCTCACGCGGAGCGGCGTCGTGAACAGCGTGCATTCGTTCAGCCTCTCCGCGATCGGGCCACTCCTGCTCGGGTATCTAGTCGCGATCCTCGTGCTCTCGGTCGGTCTCTTGCTCTGGCGATCCGCGCGGCTGCGTGATGCCGGACCGATAGGCGCTCCGCTCTCGCGCGAGGCGATCTTCCTTTTTCAGAACGTGCTCTTCATGGCGGCGACGCTCACCGTGCTCCTCGGGACGCTCTACCCACTCGTCGCGGAGGCGATCTCGGGCGCGCAGCTCTCGATCGGCGGTCCGTACTTCGACCGAGTCGAGATCCCGCTCGCCCTCGCGCTCTTGTTTCTCATGGGCATCGGCCCGCAGCTGCCGTGGCACGGTGCGTCGCGCGCGACACTTGAGCGACAGTTCGCCGCGCCGATCGTCGCCGCGGCCGGCGGGGCGATCGCGGCGCTCGTCACCGGCACGACCGCACTCGCGGCGGTGCTCACCTACGCGCTCGGCGCGTTCGTCATTGCGACGGTGGTGCAGGAGTTCACGCGCGGGGTGCGAGCGCGCCGCACGCTTCATGGCGAGGACGGGATCGCCGCATTCTCGAACCTCCTGCGCCGCAGCGGCCGCCGGTACGGCGGATACGTCGTGCACGTCGGGATCGTTCTCGTCGCGCTCGCCGTGGCGACGAGTCAGGCGCGCACGGTGGACGCCGAGCAGACGCTCGCGCCGGGCGAGGCGCTCGTGGTGGCGGGCTACACGGTACGGCTCGACGGGATTCGCCCGGTGAGCGAGCCGCAGCGCGATTCGATCGTCGCCGATCTCGTCATCACCGGGAACGGCGCGAGCGAGCATCTGCGCCCGGCCCTCGTGCAATACCCGAACAGCGCGGCCGCGGTGGGCTCGCCAGGGATCGGCGCGGGCCTCCGCGACGACCTTTACACGATCCTCGCCGCGTATGACCAGCGCACGTTCTCGTGGGCAACGATCCGTATGCGCGTGATCCCGGGTGTCTCGTGGCTCTGGCTCGGCGGCGCCGTCGTCGGGATCGGCGCGCTCATCGCCGCACTTCCGGCGCCACGCCGGCGTACGGTGCGGATGCCGGTCGCCGAAGTCGCGGTGTCGGCAAAGTGATCCTCGGCCGGGTCGTCAGAGTCGCCGTCGTCATCGCGATCCTCGGTCTCGTGGTGACGCTCGCGCTCGCGTTCCGCCGCGATCCGCACGACATCCGCACCGGGACGGTCGGCAAGCCCGCTCCGGGATTCACCCTCGAGCGCCTCGACGGCTCAGGGACGGTCGCCCTCGCGGATCTTTCTGGCAAGGTCGTGGTCGTGAATTTCTTCGCGTCGTGGTGCCTGCCGTGCACCCAGGAGAATCCCGCGCTCGTCCGCGTCTACGAGCGCTATCGAGCCAGCGACGTCGTCATGCTGGGCGTGAACTACCAGGAGTCGCGCGACAACGGGCTCGCGTACGTGCGGCGCATGGGCATGGGGTGGACGACCGTCGCCGACGACGATGGCCGCGTCGCGCTCTCGTACGGGGTCTTTGGCCCGCCTGAGACGTTCTTCATCGGCCCCGACGGCGTGATCGCCGGACGGCACATCGGTCCGATCGACGAGGCCACCCTGGTGACCGCGATCGAAACGCTGCGCGCGCGGGCGGTGCGATGAAGGGCCGAGTGGTCATCGCCATCGCGCTGCTCGCCCTGGCCGCGGCGCTCGTGTTCGCAGCGCGACCGCATGAGGTGACCGCAGACGAGCGCATCGACCAAATCACTACCGAGCTCCGGTGTCCGGTGTGTCAGGGCCTTTCGGTGAAGGATTCCACTTCGGAGACGGCACGCCAGATGCGCGATCTCGTCGCTCAGCGCGTTCGCGAGGGAAAGACCGACGCGGAGATCGAGTCCGAGTTCCGCGCGGCGTACGGCGATTGGATCTTCCTCTCACCGCCGGTCGCGTCCTGGAGCGGCCTCGTGTGGCTCGTTCCCATCGCCGCCCTCGCCGCAGGCCTGGTCCTCGTGACCGGGCGGCTGCGGAGCACCGACACGTCGCAGGCGGCGGGACCGAGCGCCAGTGAGGTCGCGGCGCTGCGCGAGCGCGTCGCGCGCGAGGAGGCCGCCGAAGGATGACCATCGCGCTCTTCATCGTGCTGCTCCTCGCCGGCACGGCGGCGGTCATCGCGCCGCTCGCGCGGCGCCCGGTCGCGTGGCCGGCGGATCCCCCGGATCACCGCGACGATGTGGCACGCGCCGTGAGCTCGCTGCGCGATCTCGAATTCGCACGCGCGGCGGGCACGATCGCGTCCTCGGACTACACACGGCTTCGCGCATCGCTCGAGCGCGACGCATTCGCCCGCCGCGCGCCCGAGCCGCGTCGCGCGGCGCCCGTGCACACGCTGGTCGCCGCCGCGCTGATCGCGGCGGTCGTCGCCGGGGTGGCGGTGTTCTACCTGCCGCCCTCGGCCGGCGATCGCGCGCCCGGTGAAACCGTGACCGGCACCGTTCCGCAGATCGACACGTTGGCGGCGCTCGAGGCGCGCGCGAGCGCGAACCCAGGCGACATCCCGACGCAGCTCGCGCTCGCCGACGGTTACGTGCAGGCCGGGCGCCCGCAGGACGCGATCCCGCGGTATCAGGCGGTGCTCGCGAAAGACCCGAACAACGTCGCCGCGCTCGATGGGCTCGCGCTCATCCTCGTCGCGTCGGGCAGCAACGACGGCGCGATCGTCGCCGCGGACCGGGTGCTCGCGCAGCGTCCGAAGGACCCGGACGCGCTCTTTGTGAAAGGCCTCGCGCTCTACGCGAAGCAGGATTGGAACGGCGCAGTCGACGTGTGGACGGTGTACCTCGACGTGGGGCAGTACCACTTCGGATCGGAGATGGTGCGCGGCCTGTATGCGGACGCGAAGGCGAAAGCGGGGCGTTAATCCGCTAGACTGACACTCGAGCGCACTCGCGTTCGATCCATGGCGGCTATGGTGTAGTGGTAGCACTAGAGGTTGTGGACCTCCCAGCAGCGGTTCGAAACCGCTTAGCCGCCCAGTTGACGGTCCTATTGACGCGATCCTCCGCCCCTGCGCATATGTCCACATAGACGAAAAGGAATTTCACTGGCTCGTCGGGATCCTCGAGGGTGAGGGAACTTTTCTCCGCGGCGCTCCGTCAAAACCAGCCACTCCGATCCTGCGGGTTTCGATGACTGACCGCGACGTCGTCGATCGCGTCGGGAACTTATTCGAACGGGCGGTGATCCGATTGCGACGACGGAGGCCGCATCACAAGATTCCGTACGCGACAACGATCAAAGGCGCTCCGGCTGTTCGGATCATGTACCTCGTTAGACCATTCCTGGGTAAGGCGCGCCAGCTCCAGATTGATCGGGCGATATCGTCCTGGCAACTGCGGAGGTCAGGTCGGCGACCGAGAACAGATGGTGATGCGTCGCTCCCGCATGTCACGCCCGGTGCCGTGGCTGCATCCGATCTATTCACCGTCCAAGGTGCATCCCAGGAAGCCTGTGATCGCGCGTGGCTGGCAGGCCTCCTCGAGGGTGAGGGCTCGTTCCTCGCTAGTTGGGATGGCCAGTCGTCCTATCCCGTAATCAAGGTTGAGATGTGCGAGCAGGACGTGGTCGAGCGTGTCGCTGACCTCCTCAACACGCGACTTTGGGTTGAGGCAGCCCGCACAGAACGGTGGCGTCCTCCCTATGTCGCACAAATCGCGGGTCACCATGCCGCCGGGTGGATGGGCACGCTGCGCCCGTACATGGGTCTTCGTAGGACGGCGGCGATCGACGCTGCGCTGGCGGTCTACAACCCAATCCGGCTTACCGAGGTACCGCCGATCTGTGTTGTACCGGGCTGCGAGCGACCGCATCGATCGCGCGGACTCTGCAATACGCACTACTGCCGCAGCAGCAGACCGCAGGACCGCCAGGTCCGAGGACTACATGAGCTGGTCGCGCGACCGCGCCAAGGGTCGCGTCCCGAGGATCGCGCCAGTGCGCTGATTAGGTCCAGTTGGTCACGAGTCCCTACCTGTCCCGTCTCGGCTCTTGCTTAGAGCTCTTCGCGCGGTCTTTCGGCTGCGCGGCGACGAGCACGGGATCCGCGGCTTGTGCTGTGGAACGAAGATCCGCGCGATCGGAGGCCGGCTTCGGACTCTTCGCCGGACGCGGCATCGTTGCCGGCCGCGCCGGCGCATCGCGAAGGGTCGCGGGCGTCGCCGCGCGCACCGGCTCAGCGGGCTTGCTCGCGGATTTCGTCGATGCTTGGCCGGCGGTCACGCGCACCTGTGTGGCTTCGGCGACCGTTGGGTCAGCCGCGGTGTGTAGGACCACGCCTTCGCTCGTCGTCACGGTCGCGGAAGGGCCATCGGCATCGAAGCGCACGTCTACTGCGAAGATAGTCCCGCGCACCGACGCGGTCGAGCTCGGGGTGCGCACCTCGTAGCGAGAGCTTCCGCTGATGAGCTTCGTGACGACGTGCCACGTGCGGCCAAGCGTTTGCATCATGCCGATGACGGTGCCGCCGTCTGCCTCGGTGCGAAGACGCTCGACAACGATCTCGGTATCGGCTTCAAGCCGCACGCTCGATCCTTCGAAATACGTGATCTCGGCCGCCGCGCCGGTCCCGGTGCGGATCGTGTCGCCGGCGCCCAGGACATCGCCCTCGCGTGCTGACGTGAAGTCAGCGCCGTCGTGGGTGATGAGGACCGCACCGTCGACGACGGTGAGCGTGCTGATCGAAACGAGCGCGTTGGCCTCGGGAGCGAGGACCGCACTCGACCCGAGCCCGAGCGCAAGCGCAACAATGAGCACGACCGCCGCAAGGTTCCGCGAACGTGACAGCGCCACGTTAGCCTCCCCAACTGGCGTTCAACCAAGTGGCTGAACGTTCGTCACCCGCGGGAACTAACGCCTCTTGTCCGAGTCCGTTCGGTCAGCCGAGTAGCAACGACCCCGCGCGGTCGGTGATGTGCGCGCGTAATGCTGTCGCCCGGCGGACCAAATGAGACCGCCCCCGACCTAATCGCGCGGTGGCGAATATTCCGAGAGGGCCACAAGGAACGGACGTGTACGCCCAGGTTGCACCGTCAATGGCTCGCGAAGACCGGCTTTCGCGAACACCGGAACACGAAGACCGTGGAGTCGCTGAGTGGTGCGCGCCCACTCCGTACCGCAGACCGGACAGACGAACAGGCCCTCGGCCATTCTCTCGCCATGCGCAAGGAGAATCTTCGCGCAGCATCGTTCGACGTTCGGTTCGTGTCCGTCCGCGGCCGCAAGGTATGGAAATTCAGCATTCGGTCCGGACCGCGCGCGGCGCACGAATGACCTCCCGTCACCGCGGAGGTAACCGTCCGCCTCGGTCTTCTTCCACTCGGTCGCGCACTCAGGACAACGGAACTCCCGTCCCGAGCGATAAAAGCCGCCCCACTCGATGATCCAGTCCTCGCAGCAATCGGCCAGGATCGTACGTTCGTCACCCATCGGTCATCGCTCTCCTCCGAGGAGCCAGCACAGGAGAGCCTTCTCCGTGTGCAGGCGGTTCTCCGCCTGATCGAACACCGCGCTCTGGGGACCGTCGATCACCTCGTCGGTGATCTCCTCGCCCCGGTGCGCCGGAAGGTCGTGCAGGACGATCGCGTCACGTTTCGCGCGCGCGAGAAGCGGCGCGTTGAGCTGGAACCCCTGGAACGCGCGACGGCGACGCTCGTACTCCTGCTCCTGACCCATGCTCGTCCAGACATCCGTGTACACAACGTCGGCGCCGGTCACCGCCGCGACCGGATCGTTCCCGATCGTGATCTGCGCCCCGCTCGATCTCGCGTCGGCTCCGGCGAGCTCGCGGTAGCGCGCGAGAGGCTCGTAGCCGGCGGGGGTTGCCACGCGGAGAGACGCGCCGGTCTTGGCGACGCACAACATGAGCGAATGCGCGACGTTGTTGCCGTCGCCGATGTAGGCGATCGCGACGCCGCGAAGGTCAGGGCCCTTGCGCTCGCGGATCGTGAAGATGTCGGCGAGGCCCTGGCACGGATGGGACAAGTCGGAGAGTCCGTTGATGACCGGAACCTCGCTGTAGCGCGCGAACTCCTCGATTGTCTCGTGCGCGTTGACCCGCAGGACCACCGCATCCGCCATGCGGCTGGTGACGCGGGCAACGTCGGACACACTTTCGCGGCGGCCGAGACCGACCTCCGCGGGCGAGAGATACACGCAGTGACCGCCGAGCTGGGCGATGCCGACGTCGAACGAGAGACGCGTCCGGAGACTCGGCTTTTCGAAGATGAGGGCAACGGTGCGGCCGGTGAGGCCTCCGCTGGACGGCCTCGCCTTCAGGCTCGCGCTCTGCTCCAACAGGAGCGCGAGCTCGTCCCGCTCGAGGTCCCCGATCGACAGGAAGTGCCGCACCCGCGACGCGACGGCCATCACGGCAAAGCGCGGAGGCGCGGCCGGCGCTCGTCGACGAGCCGAACCAGCGCCGTCGCCACACGGGCGGCGTCGTGGCGGATCGTGTCCTGCTTCAACCAGAGATCGCGCGGGCCGCTCCACTTGTCGATGACCGGCGCGGCCACCGCGCGGACGCCGAGGTCTTCCACCTTCGCGAGCTCCGCCGCCATGGGCTCGAGGTACGTGACTCCGCGCTCGGCGTAGTGGGCGCGAAGATGGTCGGGCGGCGGATCGTCGTTCACGAGCACGATGTCGAGGCCGGACCCGCCCAAATAATCGGAGACGACGCGCACGTGGTCGGCGATGCTGAAGCCGTCGGTCTGGCCCGGCTGCGTGGTGGTGTTCGCAACGTAGACGACGAGACCCTGCGCGTCGGCGATGGCACGCGCGATCTCCGGTATGAGAAGACACGCGCACACCGTCGTGAACAAACTGCCGGGGCCGAGAGTGATGAGGTCTGCGGAGGCGATCGCTTCCGCGCTGCCGTCGGTAGCGCGAACATCGTCGTCTTTCAGATAGATGCGCTCGATCGGCGCCTTGCCGGGGGCGCGCACGTTGACCTCTTCCTCCACGACCGTCCCATCGGCGAGCTTCGCGCAGAGATGGGTGTTGTAGAGAGTGACCGGGAGAACACGGCCGCGGATCCCCAGGAGCCGGGAAGCCTCCTCCACCGCGCGCAGGAACGATCCTTCCTGCTGCGTGAGCGCGGCGAGGAAGAGGTTGCCGAAAGCCATGCCGTTCAGTTCCTCGCTTTTGTCGGTCTCGAACCGATGCGAGAACAGCCGCACGAGGGCAGGGTCGCCCTCCGCGAGGACGGTCAGCGCGCTCCGGATGTCGCCGGGCGCCGGCACGTCGAGCGCGATGCGGACCTTACCCGTCGACCGCCCGGAGTCGGTCACCGCGATGAGCCCGGTGATCTCCTCGGTGTAGCGGCGGAGCCCGGCCATGATCGTCGGAGCTCCGAGCCCACCGCCAATGCAGACGACCTTCAGCCCTGTCATGGACTGAATGGTCGCAGATACGTCCTACCGCTTGGCCGTCGTCTTCCGGCCTTTCGCGACGTTGTCGCCCTTGCCGACTTTGATACCCCGGCGCTCTGCGGCCTTCACGATCTTCTTACGAGCTGTCTCCTTCTTGGTGCCGGACTCGAAGTCGGTCTGGTTGAACCGAGCCATGGCGTTGCGGACGTGGGCCTCGTCGTTGATCGGGAGGTGGCCCTCGCCCTCCTTGTCGACGTACGCGAACTTGCGCTTGTCCATCTTTTCCCGGTCTTCGGTGTCGAGTTGAGCCACAACGGGCCTCCTTCTCTTTTCTTTCCAAGGACTGCTGCACACACTGTTCCCACCGAGCGGTCGCCCGAGCCGGACCGACGCCGACGGCGTGACCGAAACCCTCTCTACGCGACAGGGACCCCCCGGCCTCCGGCCGGTGCCCCATCGCGCGGGGGCCCTCGGTCACGCCGTCGGCCCGCGCTCGACCGGAGGGAGAAGAGTGAAGCAACCAATGAAGAGATTCGTCCCGATGTGGGCTTTCCAATTCGTCATCGGGATATTCGTTGTACTCGTCGCGATCGGCGTCGCCATAGCGTTGCTCGGTCCCGTAATGAGGGGGCCGACGGCGTTCTTCGACGAGCTCGGCAAGACGATCAGCCGGATCGCGCCTCAGCCTCAAGCGGACCTCCGGTCCGACGACCAGCTGAAGGCGGTGATCAAGGCGATGCCCGAGGGCAAGGTCCGGGTCGGCACGATCGTCGACGACCAGAACCGGGTGGTCTTCACGATCACGGCCGACCGCGCGGTGGTGAAGGCAGCGGTGCGGCCGGGCGACGAGCTGCGGATCGCGCGCGACGGGAGCGTCGAGATCGTCCCGACAGGCATCCCTGGGGTCATCGATGCGCTCCAGAGGGCGATCGAGGACCTGAAGCGGAAGTTCTTTGGGCCCTAAGACCGCCTAAATAGACGAAAGGGCCGCCCTTCGGCGGCCCCTTTCGACCTGATTTGGGGTGTTGCTAGCTCGCCTTGCGAGCCGAGACGAGCGCCCGCGTTCCGACTACCGTCCGCGCGACAAGCTCAGTCCGCCACGCCTTGCGGCGCTCGAGCGCTTCGCTGTATCCGCGGTCGTACGCGCCAATCGCGAGGAAGCCCACGATGATCATCCCCAGCGCTAGGCCTGCCATGATCCCGATCGCGAAGAGCAGCATCGTGTTTCCTCTTTCTCTCGCACTATGGCGACTCGTCTAGCGGCCCTTGAGCAAACGTCATGCCACGGCGCTCGCTTCCCTGGCGACGTGCCAGCATTACGCACGTGAGCTCGGCGGCGGTCGAGGCCCCGGATGTCAGCAGACGCTTCTGACCGATCGGAGCGTGTTCAAGGTTGCTCCACGCGTCGCAGGGAGCGCCGGAGGGTCAACCGGATGACGCAGACCGGCGAGTCGTTACGGATTATTGATGTTCCAGAGACGACGGCGCTCGTGGGGCGCACCTCGAAACGATCGAATAGCGAGGCCGGCGGCCGGGAGGTGCCGCAGCTCGTGCGAGTGGCCGGCGCCGCAGCCAGGCGCCTGGCTGAGGGGAAACGCGCCGGCGGTCGCGGTGCCGCAGGATATGCCGCCAAAGGAGAACGCCCGTGCGTCTATCGCTCCTGCCCAGGAAGAGCGAGTTCTTCGTCCTCTTCGAACAGGCCGCCCAGAACTCCGTTGAGGCGGCCGAGGCGCTGGCGAAGCTCTTCGGCGACTTCACCGAGGTCGAGAACAAGGTCCGAGACATCCATGCGATCGAGCACCACGGAGACAAGCTCAACCACGAGATCGTGCGACATCTGAACGAGACCTTCGTCACGCCTCTCGACCGCGAGGACATCGTTGGTCTCGCCAGCAAGATCGACGACGTCACTGACGTTTGCTACGACGTGTCGGAACTCGTGCAGCTGTTCAAGGTGAAATCCATCCGTCCGCCGGCGGTACGTCAAGCGAAAGTCCTCGTATCAGCGGCGAGCGAGATGCTCTCGATGCTCAAGAACCTCGAGGGTCTGAAGAACCTCGAGCCGCACTGGATCAAGATCCATACGCTCGAGAACGAGGGCGACCAGGTCTGGCGCGAGGCGGTCGCCGAGCTGTTTGCCGGGTCGGACGACGCGATCGAGATCGTCAAATGGAAGGACATCTACTCTTTGGTCGAGGTCGCGATCGACCGATGCGAGGACGTAGCGAATATCGTCGAGACCATCAAGGTGAAGCACAGCTAGTTGGACAACGCCACGGTCCTGCTTGGTCTCGTCGTTCTTCTCGGCATCACCTTCGAATTCGTCAACGGTTTCCACGACGCGGCGAACGCCATCGCGACGGTCGTGGCTACCCGCGTGCTCACCCCGATCCAAGCGATCCTCATGGCCGGCGCGCTGAACCTCGTTGGCGCGCTCTCGGGAGAGGCGGTCGCGAAGACCGTGGGCAGCGGGATCGTCGACAAAAGCATCGTCACCCAGGATCTGGTGGTGGCGGCGCTCATCGGCGCGATCATCTGGGACCTCATCACGTTCGTCGCGGCATTACCGACCTCCTCGAGCCACGCACTTATCTTCAGCGTGATCGGCGCGGCGTTGTCCGTGCACGGACTCGACGTCATCATCGCTCCGGGCCTGCAATTAACGGTGTTCGGGATCGTGTATTCCCCAGTCGTCGCGTTCATCTTCGGATACGCGCTGATGCTTGCCTTGTACTGGGGCCTGCGGAACGTTAGCTATCGCTTTGTGAACCGCTTCTTCGGCCGAGCACAGATCCTCTCGAGCGCGTACATGGCGTTCAGCCACGGGGGGAACGACGGCCAGAAGACGATGGGCATCATCGCTCTCGCGATCTACGCCTTCCACGGGAGTACCGGGCCCTTTGTGATCGACACTTGGGTCAAGGTGGTCTGCGCGCTCGCGATCGGCCTCGGCACCGCCACCGGCGGCTGGCGGATCATCCGCACCATGGGCATGCGCATTACCGCGCTCAAGCCCGTGAACGGTTTCGCCGCGGAGACTGCCGCGGCCACGGTCATTGAGATCGCGACTCGGTTCGGCATTCCTATCTCTACGACGCACGCGATCTCGGGCGCGATCCTCGGCGTCGGGTCGACCCGGCGGCTTTCGGCGGTTCGCTGGGGTATCGCCGGCAGGATCGTGACGGCTTGGGTCCTCACGATCCCCGGCTGTTTCATCCTTGGCTACGGGACCGCCACCCTCTTACGCGCGGTCGGAGTGCATCCTTAGCGACGCCTTGACCGTCACGCAGCGCGGGCCTGATCGCACCCGCTACACGCCCCCGTCGCTGCCGCTTCCGCTCCTCAGGCGGCAGCGGCTGCTCGATCGTTTAGAAGGTGCGGAGCGTCACCGGCTGACGCTCGTGCACGCCGCGGCCGGTTACGGCAAGACGACGGTCCTCGCGCAATACGCCGACCTTCTACGCGCTTCCGGCCGGCGCACGGCGTGGCTCACCCTGGGGCGCGGCGACGAAGATCCGCTGGTCCTCTTCACGGATCTGGTCGGTGCTCTGCGACGTGACACGGCGGAGTTCGGCGAGCAGCTCACATCCTTTCTGGATCGCGGGCGCCGCCTCGAGCGGCGTCTCGCGCAGCTTGCGCAAGCACTCGCGGACGAGCTCGCGCCGTTGGGCGAGCTCATTTTCTTCATCGACGACCATCCGAGCGTTCGCGGCGGCGCTCCGCTCGCCGCCTTCGGCAACGAACTCGTCGATCTGCTGCCGGACAACGCCCACCTGGTGCTCGCCACGCGACGGACGCCGCAGTTCGGCGGCCTCCCTCGGTGGCGGCTGGCCGGATCCGTGCTCGACATGTCCGCGGCCGAGCTCGCGTTCACCCGCGCCGAGGCGGTCGAGCTCCTGCGCGGAGAGTTCGCGCTCGATCTGCCCGAGCACGCTATCGACGCGATGTACTCGCGCACCGGCGGTTGGCCCGCGGGCCTGCGGCTCGCGGCGGCGTTCGTGAGCGAGCGCGGCTGGCAGCAGCTCGGCGAGTTCCAAGGCGGGGGGGCCGAGCTCTACGCCTACTTCAACAGCGAGGTCCTCCGGCGTGGGACGCGCCGGGATCAGAACACGATCCTCCGCTGGTCGCTACTCGAGCGCATCGAGGACGACGAGGCGGTGAGCGCCGGCGGCGCGTCACGCGAGCTCCTTGCCTCGCTCGAGCAGGCGGGCCTCGTCATGCGCGAAGGCGCGGACGGTGGCCATCGCTTCCAACCGCTCTTCGCCGAGTTCCTCCGCTCGCGAGCGCGGGAGCTCCTCCCCGCCGCCGAGATCGTCGAGCTCCACCGCGGGCACGCGGAACGCGCCGCGGCACGCGGCGACGTCGACCGCGCGATCCATCACTTCCAGCAAGCCGGAGATCATCGACGCGCGGCGCAGCTCGTCCGCGACAACGGCGAGCGCGCACTTGGCGGGAGCGAGGTCGCGACCCTGCAGCGCTGGCTCGATGGATTCCCTCCCGGTGCGGAACGGCGGCTGCCGTGGGTCATCCTCCTGCGCGGACTTCTGCACCGCGTGCGCGGCGACTACGAGCGCGCTCTCGCGAACTACCGCGACGCCGCAGGAGAGCTTCGCCGTGGACGCGACACCGAGGGACTGGCGCGCGCGCTCACGTGGTCGGCGCAGGCGCTGCGTTATCTCCGCCGGCCCCGTGAGGCGTTGGACCAAGCGCACGAGGCACTCGGCCTGATCGGCGACGGCGCGTCGTCGCAGAGCGCCTGGCTCTGGCACGTCATCGGCGGATCTCACGCCGATCTGGGCGAGATCGAGGAAGCGGCGCGCGCGCACCTCAAGGCCGAGGCGATGTTCGCGCTCCTCACCGATCGCTCCGGCGAGCTCGCCGAAGCGATCGCGCTCGCGCAGCTGCACCACCTTCTCGGCGAGCTCGACGCGGCACAGCGGACTTACCTGCGGGCCCTCGCGCTTCAACAGAAGAGCGCCGACGTCACCGCGCTCTGCTGGGCCGAAGGAGGACTGGTGGACGTACGCACGCGCCGAGGCGACACGGCGGAGGCCCTCGACACGCTCCGCCAAACGCTCGAGATCGCGAGTGCGAACGATCTCCGTCTCGCGCAGGCGGCGATGTGCTCGACCCTGATGACGGTCCACGCGCTCATGGGCGAGCGCGGCGCGGTGGAGGAGGTCTACCGCGCCGGGGTCGAGCTCTGCCGCGAGCAGGGCGACGACCACGTGATCGCGGAGCTCCATGCGACGGCCGCCGAGCTGCGCGCGCTCCGCGGCGATCCCGACTCCGCCCACGACGCGTTGCGGGCGGCCGAGGCGCTGGCCGGCTCGTCGCCGGGTCCGGTACCCGCGATACGCGCGGCGATCGCGCGCGGCGCCGTCGCCGAGGCACAAGGCGATCGCGAAGGTGCCCTTCGCGCGTATCGCGAGGCGCGTGTGTCGGCGCATGCGATCCGCGCGCGCTATTTCGAAGCGAAGGCGATCCTGCTGTCGGTGCCGATCGAGGACGACCCGGCCACGACTCGAGGCGCGCTTCGCGCCGTCGCCGCGGAGCGCTATCGAGACTTCCTGCTGTTGCGTCCAGCCCTCACGGACGCGCTGCGGCTGCGGCTCGGCGACCTCGAGCTCAACCCTGACGACATGCGGATCCTCGCGACTCTCTTGCAGCCTGCCGCGCCGACGCCGGCTCACGCGATCTCGTCGTCGGTCGCCGAGAGCATTCAGGCATTCGTGCTCGGTCCGTTCGAGCTTCGCGCGGGGGGCACGCGGATCAGCGACCGCGGATGGCGCACGAGCAAAGCGAAGGAGCTCTTCGCGCTGCTCTTGCTCGATCGGCAGCGCGCGGCCTCGCGCGATGAGCTCGTCGCGCAGCTCTGGCCGGAGACCGATCCCGCGTCCGCGCTCTCCAACTTTCACTTCACGCTTCACGCGCTCCGCAAGGCGCTCGCGTCGGCCGGCGCGTCAGAAGCCACGAGCGTCGTGCGGACCGATACGGGGTATCGGCTCGCGCTTCCGATCTCGATCCACGTCGACCTCGAAGTGTTCCGGCGATCGCTCCGCCGCGGTCGCGAGGCCCAGGACGCCGGACGATCCCGCGAGGCGATCCAGTACCTGCGTGCCGCGGTAGCGGTACATCGCGGAGAATTTCTCGCCGACCTCGCGGCGCCGTGGATCGATCGACAGCGCGAAGAGACGGACCGTCAACTCGTCGCGGCGGCAAAAGAGCTGGCGACGCTCGAACTCGAGTGGAAGGATCCGAAGGCCGCGGTCCGGCCTCTTGAGAAGCTCCTCGAGCTCGAGCCCTACGACGAGGAAGCGCATCGCCTGCTGATGCGGGCGCACCACGAATCCGGGGACCACGGCCTCGCCGTCCGTCATTACCAGGCGCTCGAAGCGATGCTCCACCGCGATCTCGGCGCTGAGCCCGAGCCCGCCACACGCGAGCTCTATCAGCGCATCCGGCGCGCTGGCTAATGCACCCTTACTAGTTCTCTTCGCGCACGGCGGTTGCGCCGTCGTGCATGTGGTGGAGAACCCGCGAACCGACGTGTCGCCTGCGTGTCGACCGTCGCTCGAGTGCCTCCCAGGCCATTGCGCGTTCGCTTGCTTCGACGAACATCACCCGCGTAGGGGATGACCTCCCCTGAGTGGGCAGGTAGTACTCGGGTGGGAGTAACGGGGGAAATGACGGGGCAGATGGGTGGTACCGCGAGGCGCCTTTTGGCGGCTTTCTTTGCGCTCGCACTCCTCTTTACGGCGCTTCCCGAGACAAGCTGGACCGCTCCGATCGATCCGAGCCTTGCCGTCGGCGACTACGCCCTCGTCCAGGTCGCGCACGGGACGGCCGGCGCGGTCGCGGCGAAGGCGACGGCCGCCGGAGCGACCGATGTCGCAGCACTCGACACGCTCGACATCGTCACCGCCCGTGTATCCGCCGACTCCCTCCCCTCCCTTCAGAGCGATTCACGCGTGTCCTTCATCGCCACCGACGCCGTCGTCACGGCGGCCGGCAGGAGGGAGCGGTACGAGCGATCGAGTGGGCGACCGAGCCCCGGCGTCTCGGTCGTCGACGCTTACCAGGCTTGGAGCCACGCGACTGGCCGCGGCGTCACCGTCGCGCTCATGGATACCGGTATCGCCGAGCATCCCGACCTCGAGGGTTCCGTCATCGCACGCGTGGACTTCGTGAACGATGGGGCGACGCTTCTCGATCCCTCGGGTCACGGAACCTTCGTCGCCGGCCTCATCGCCGCGCACGGCGAAACGTTCAAGGGGGTCGCACCAGACGCGAAGCTGATCTCGCTGCGCGTGCTCGACCAGAACGGCATGGGGACGATGCACTCGGTTCTCGGCGCCTTCGACTGGCTCCTCAAGAACCGAGCGACGATGCGCATCAAGGTCCTGAACCTTTCGTTCGGAGCGCCGCAGCGCTCGAGCTACCACCGCGAGCTGCTTGCCGGTGTCGTCGAGTCTGCGTGGTTCGCGGGCATCACCGTCGTCGCCGCCGCCGGCAACGACGGCCCTGCCGCAGGCACCGTGTCGATGCCGGGCGCCGATCCGTTCGTCGTTACGGTCGGCTCGTTCGCCGATCAGGGGACCCTCGCGACGAATGACGACCGAGAGTCAGTTTTCAGCAGCCGGGGCCCGACGCGCGACGGATTCGCGAAGCCCGATGTTCTCGCCCCGGGCGAGCACGTCGTCTCGCTGCGCGTTCCGGGTACGGCGTTGGACCAAGACGTTGCGAGAGATCTTCCAAACGGTCCGTACGCACGCCTGACCGGGACCTCCGCGTCGACCGCGATGGTGGCCGGCGCCGCGGCGGACGTCCTCGAAGCGCACCAGACATACAGCGCAACACAGGTCAAGGGCGCGCTGACTGCGAGCGGACGCCGGATCGTCGGCACGCGGACGCCGGGCCTGGACGTCGACGACGCGCTGACCGTACGGCCCGATCGCGTGAACGTCGGTCTGCTGCCCTCGAATGTGTTGCTGCGGGTTCTCGCGGCGAGCGGAAACGTGTTCGGTCCTGGCATCACGTGGGATGGGATCACCTGGGAAGGCATTTCTTGGGAGTCGGTGAGTTGGGAGGGCGTGGCATGGGAGGCCGTGTCATGGGAGGGCGTGACGTGGGACAGCGTGACGTGGGAGCTGCGATGATGAAAGGGCGGATCGACCTCTACGTCGGCTCCATAACTTTCGCGGGCTTCATCGCGCTCGTCGCAGCGACGACCACGATGCGACTGGATCTGCTCGATCCGATCATGCTGGCGGTCCTCGTCGGGCTCGCGTGTCTCGCGCAGCGCGTCCCGGTGTTCCTCTTCCGCTCAAGCGCGATCTCGGTCTCCTTCGCCGCGGTCATCGCCGCCTACGTGCTCTACGGCACCGGAGCGGCGGTGTGGGTCAGCCTCGCGCAAGCACTGGTGAACTCGGTGACGCCACGCCGCAAGCCCCTCCGCAAGGTCGCGTTCAACTTCGGGTCATTCGCGCTCTCGGCCTTTGCCGCCGGCGAGCTCTACCGGCTCACCGGCGGAATGACGCCGCCAGGAGCGATCGCGCCGACCCTCGTGTCGGTTGGGCTCTCGGCCGCCGCGTACTTCCTCGTGAACACCTCGCTCACCGCCGTCGCCATCGCGATGTCCGAAGCGCAAAATGTCGTCTCGGTTTGGCGCACCAACTACAGCTGGATGCCCGTGAACTTCGGCGCCACCGCTGTTCAGGGTGCCGCGCTCGCGCTCGCGTACCAGGCGATCGGGCTCTTCGGGGTCTTCGTCTTCACCGTGCCTCTCGTCGTCGCGTGGTACTCGTTCCGTTTGTACATGGCGAAGTCGACGGAGGTGCGCCAGCGCAACGAGGAGCTGAGCACGGTCAACGAGCTTCTCCGTCAGACGAACGACCGTCTCGAGCAGTCGCACGTGTCCGTGATCGGCGCGCTCATCGGCGCGCTCGAGGCAAAGGAGTCGCACCTCTCCGGTCACGCCGCCACGACCATGCACTACTCGGTCGAGGTCGGCCGCAAGCTCGGCCTCGGCGCCGAGGAGATCGCCGCGATAAAGCTGGGCGCGCTCTTCCACGACGTGGGCAAGATCGGGGTTCCTGAGTCGCTTCTCTCGAAGCCCGCCGAGCTCACCGATGAAGAGTGGGTCGAGATGCGGGCCCACCCCACGATCGGCGCGAGCCTGCTCGGAAACGTGCCGATGCTCGAACGAATCCGCCCGCTCGTCCTCGCGCACCACGAGAACTTCGACGGCACGGGATATCCGCACGGCCTCAAGGGGAACGAGATCCCCCTCGCCGCGCAGATCATCTCGGTCGCCGACGCGTACGACGCGATGACGAGCGCCCGGCCTTACCGAGTGGCGTTCCGACCCAAGCACGCGCTCCGCGAGCTCCGCGCGAACGCTGGCACCCAGTTCAACCCGGTCGTCGTCGAGGCGTTCATCCAAGTGTGCATCGAGGAGCGCAGACGCATGGCGCGCGGCAAGGAACCGGTCCACACACACCAGCACGAGCACATGTACCAGCAGGCGCTCGAGGCCGTGAAGGTCGCGAGTTAGCGGGAGGGAGAGAGCAATGCGAAAGTTGAAGACGATCCTCGTCGCGTTGGTGGTGGTTGCGTCGCTCTACGCGGCGTCCGGCACGGCGTGGGCTCGGACGGAATCAGGCCAGCGCGGCACAGCCTGGACCGACGTCGAAGACACGAGCGTGCTGGACGGGCCCACTGGCGTCAGCTGGGAGGGTCTCGACTTCTAGCTCCCCGAGAACTCGGGGAGCGCGAACAGCTCGTCGAGCGAACCGATCACGCGGTCGGGGACCGCATCGCCTGAGGCTTTCTCCAGCGCGTCGTTCTCGGTCAGACCCGTGGTGATCAGCACGCCCGTCGCGCCGACGCGGTGGGCCGCGACCATGTCGTAGTCGGTCGAATCCCCTACCACCACGACTCGGTCGTTCTGCTTTCCCGCCCTGCGGATGGCCTCCGCAAACAGGAAGGGCTCGGGCTTCCCGATGCAGAGCGCCTTCCTGTCGGTCGCGACCTCGATCGCCGCGACGATCGTCCCCGCGCCCGGGAGAAGCCGCCCCTCGACGGGGTACGCCCGGTCGCGGTTGGAGCACACGAAGTCCGCGCCGTTGAGGATGGCCCGCTGCGCTTCCGCGATCTTGGCGTAGGTGAGGTGCAGGTCGAGGCCGACGACGACCGTATCGGGCGCCGGCGGCAGGTCGAGCGATACCAGGTAGCGCCGCATCGCGCCGGGGTCGACGCCATCGGCGGCCGCGTCGGGCGGTGGGTGAATACCTGGTAGCGCATCCGCGTCACGCACCGCGATCCCGACGGCGCGGATCTCCTCACGCAGGCCGTCGGCCCCGATGACGAGGACGTCCTTCGGCTTCGGTCGGCGGCGCTCTAAGTAGTGCGCTGTGGAGTAGCCGCTCGTGACGATGTGGTCGAGGTCGCCGCCCAGCCCGAGCTGCTGCAGAAGCATTAGGTAATCGAGCCGCGTCGCCGTCGAGTTGTTCGTCGCGAAGAAGACGTCCCACTTCGCGCGCCGGAGGCGGTCGACCGCTTCGCGCGCGTGCGGCATGACCTGAGCGCCGCGGTACAGCACGCCGTCCATGTCAAAGATCGCGATCGGCATCGGCGAGAGGCTATCCGCTCTTAGAGTGCGGCACGATAGAGCGCCTCGATGTCATCGAGCTTGGTTTCGCGCGGGTTCACGAGGATGTTGCCGGACTGCATCGCATCTTTGGACATGCTCGGGATCGCATTCTCGGTGACGCCGTACGCGGAGAGCTTCGGCTTGATGCCGACCTCCTCGTTCAGCGCGAGCACCCGCTTCACCGCGGCCTGCGCGTCCTTCTTCGCGCCAAGCGCCTCTCCGACGATCGCATAGGCGTCGGGCGCGGTGGTGCGATTGAAGTCCATGACGTGCGGCAGCAACACCGCGACGGCGGTGCCGTGCGCGACGTGGCACCAGCCGCCCAAGGGAAGGGCCATCGCGTGCACGTTGCCGAGCCGCGTGTTGGAGAACGCAAGGCTCGCCGAGACGACGGCGCGCATCATCCGCTCGCGCGCCTCCATATCGGCGCCGTCTTTCACCGCGGCCGCGAGCGACCGCCCGACGTTCCGGATCGCTTCCAGGCAGAGCGCCTGCGTCATCGGGTAGGCGTTCTTGCACACGAACGACTCGATCGCGTGAACCAGCGTGTCCATCCCGGTGATCGCGGTCACGAATGCTGGGCACGTCCGCGTCATCTCGGGGTCCTCGAGGGCATAGAGCGCGGTGGCGTTCGCGCTGATGATCACGAGCTTCTTGTTCTGCGCCGGGTCCGCAATAACGCTGTTGATGGTGATCTCGGCGCCGGTGCCTGCCGTCGTCGGAATGGCCACGACGGGGGCAGCGGGCTTCGGAACCCTGTCGATGCCAACGTAATCGAGGACGGTGCCGCCGTTGGTGAGGAGCGTCGCCGCCATCTTCGCGGTGTCGATCGCCGAGCCGCCGCCCACCGCCACGAACGCGTCGGCCCCCATTTCCCGCGCGCGCTCGTAGCAGCGCTGCACCTCACCGACGCCCGGATCGGGAACGACCTCGTCGTAGACCCCGTAAACGAATCCAGCGTCGCGGAGCCGCTCCTCGATGGGCGTGACAAGGCCGGCGTTGCGCACGCCTTTGTCGGTGACCACGAGAACGCGTTTCGCGCCGACCTGCTGCAACGGAGTCGCGACCGTGAGCGCGACTCCGCGGCCGAAGCTGATGCGCGTGGGGATACGGAAAACGTCGATGCGGGTGGGGGTCACGCGCCCGAGTTTAGGCGCCTACTCCCGGACATATTCGTCCCGTCCGACTCCGTCAAAAGCGTCCGCTTCGCATGCAGCAGCGCTTGAAAACGCCTCCCGCTTCCGCAGGGGCACGGGTCGTTTCGTCCGAGCTTCTCAAAACAGCTCCTTGTCGCCGCGGACCACGCGGACGCCGCGCTTCACGCGCGACTCCGACGGGTAGCCCTTGCGGCGCTTAGAGGTCGGCTCGAAAGGAATTCAAGTTCTGATCGCGCACGTAACACCTCCGGTCCGGTAGCGACGATAACCGCCGCGATCCCGGCCGGAATGTGATTTGCGCTAAGGTCGCGGGCGCCCGCTGGTGTCGATCGCGCCGCCCGCGTTCGGCGGCGCTCCGCGTTGCACGGTCTTCTTCCCGCGTCTGCGATACGCGCGCCACGCTTTACCGGTCATCGAATCTCCGTGCCGATCCTCGACGAAGGTGTCGACGCGCGTAAGCAATACGGCGAGCAGGGCCGCCGCGATCGCGCGCCACAACGTGAACGCGAGGAGGCGGACGCAGCCACCGAGACAGCAGCCCACGCGTTATGCCACGACGCCGGACTGAACGATCGGCAAAGTGTGCAACGCGCGAGGTACGAGCAAGACGGATGCCCTCGTGGGCCGGCCGATGTGCTCGTACGCGATATCGAGGCCCTCTTCAACGTCGACGGCCGCGCGGAGTTTCGCGAGGCGCACAATCTCCGGCGCTTCGGACGCGGCAACGATGATCTGGCACCACTGGAGCGTGAGCGCGACCATGACGGCGCGCTGTTCGCCCCCCGCGAAATGACGTCGCGCCTCCTCAACGACCGCAGCCGGCGATGCCGCGCGCTCGAGCGCCGCGAGAAAACGCTGCTCACCCGCGCCCTCGCCCGCGCCCTCCTCGAGACGCGCCGGGATCACGATCGCGCCACCCTCGCGAACGACCGGCGTCGGCGCGAATCGCAGGTACGTCGCCGCGCGCGACGCCTGATAGAGATTCACGTCCTTCGGGTGACCCACGCCGGCGATCACGATGTCGTACTGCTTCGGGATCGGCCGCGTGTAAAGGGCCGCGGCCTTCGCGACGAGATCGGCCAGGACGGCGTCGGGCTCGCCCGCCGCGACCGCGACGACCCGCTCGCGGTCATCAGTCACGACGTTGAGGCAAAAGCGCAGGCCCGCGCGACGCGCGATCTCACGAATGGTCTCGTGGAATGGGTTGCCCTCGATCTTCGCGAGCCGCACGCCTGGATCCTCCAGAAAGCGCATGCCATGCGTCGCGGTGATCACCGGCTCGCCACTGCATCCGATCGCGACGGTCTTCCGTCCGCCCGAGTAGCCGGCGTACTGGTGCGGCTCGACGATCCCCGTTGCGACCACGAGGTCGGCGTCCTTCACGAGCTTCTGTGTGGAGCCCGGCACGCCGTACGGGGGGATCGTCCCGAGGTCGGCCCACATCGCTGGGTCGCGCCCATTCGAGTCAACGACCCGCACCCGATCGACGACCGAGCCGAGCTTGTCCCGTTTCTCGGCGTCCGTCGTCGCGCGATGCAGCCCGACCCCGACGATGACGGTGACCTGCGAGTCGGGAATGCCGCCTGCGTTCAGCTCGTCGAGGAGCGGCGGCACGAGCACTGCGTCCGGCGACGCACGCGTGAGATCGGTCACAGCGATGACCGCGCGCGCGTTCGAAGTCGTTCCAACCGCGTCCCCGGCCAGGTCCCTGAGGCGTTTGCCTCCGAGCGGGGACTGAAGACGGCGAACCGTCTCCGCGGCGAGGTCCGCGATCGGCGTGGCCGTGCCCGACTCGACGATGTCGAGGTCGAACCACGGCTGCAGCATGAACTCGAGCTCTTCTTCCCCGTAGGGGACGGAGAGGTAACGAGGGCGGTCGGCCACGGCTAGAGACTAGCCGTGCAGCCGACCGATCCGAACTTGGGCTAGATGATGTTGAGGAGTCGCAGGATCACGAGGATGACGACGATGACGAGGAGGGTGTGGATCGCGTTCCCGCTCAACAGCGGGGCGCTGATGCGGCCTCGGCCGAAATAGCCGAGGAGCCAGAGAATGACAAGGATGACGATGATCAGCTCGACAAGTCCCAAGTGAGCACCTCCTTCGCCGATTGGGTTAGCACGGCGGATGCCGTGCGGGCAACCCCCAAGAAGCTCGAGAAGCACGCGGCCCTGGCAAGGTACTTGGGCGCCCTTGATGACTCGGATCTGCAGATCGCGGCTCGGCTCTTCGCCGGAGCGCCGTTTCCGCGGCGGGACGAGCGCGTTCTATCGGTGGGCTGGAGCGCGCTCTCCGACGTCCTCCTCGAGCGGTCCGGGAAGGACGGCGGCGACATGGCCGAGTCGTACCAGCGCCACGCCGACCTCGGTGACGTCGCGGCGGACCTGATCGCCGAACGCACTGCGGCAGGAGACCGGCTCACGCTCGCCGACGTCGCGCAGACGTTCGACGCGATCGCGGCCGCGCGGGGCGTCGCTCCCAAGCGCGACCTGCTGCGCACGACACTCGCGCGCGCCACTGCGGATGAGGCGCGTTACATCGTGAAGATCGTGAGCGGCGAGACCCGGATCGGACTGCGCGAAGGTCTCCTCGAAGAGGCGATCGCGCGCGCCTTCGAACGCGATCGCGAAGAGGTCGGGCGCGCGAACCGGCTGACCGGCGACGTCGGCGAGACTGCGCTGCGCGCGAAGCACGGGACGCTCGCCGAGCCGACGCTCGCCCATTTCCTGCCGATCGGCATGATGCTGGCCACGCCCGTCCTGCAGCTCGCGGAGGTCGAGAAGCGGTTCCCACCGCCGTACGTCGTCGAGGACAAATACGACGGCATCCGCGCGCAGGTGCACAAGGCCGGTGACCGCGTCGAGCTCTACTCGCGGACTTTCGACCGCATCACCAATCGCTACCCGGAGCTCGTGCCGCCACTCCTTGCGATCCCCGGCACATATGTCATCGACGGAGAGGTGCTCGCGTTCGCCGAAGGCAGGGCCGTGCCGTTCACGGATTTCCAGACGCGGCTTGGACGAAAGAATGTCGCCGACGAGCTTCGCACGAAGCTCCCATCGACCCTGGTGGCCTTCGACATCCTCGAGCGCGATGGTCGTGCGCTGCTCGACGCGTCCTTCGACGAGCGCCAGAAGATCCTGCGCGCCCTCCCGATCGTCCCGCCGGTGATCTTCGCGGAGCGCCTGCGCGTCGAGTCGTCAGGCGACGCGCTGGTCGCCGTCCTCGAGCGCGAGTTCGCCGCGGCGCGCGCGCGCGGCAACGAAGGCCTCATGGTCAAAGATCCGCGCTCGCCGTATCGGCCCGGCCGCCGTGGAATGGAATGGCTGAAGGTGAAGCGCCCGCTCCGAACGCTCGACGTGGTCGTGACCGCGGTGGAATGGGGCCATGGAAAGCGCCGCGGCGTGCTCTCCGATTACACCTTTGCCATCCGCGACGGCGATCGGCTTCTCAACATCGGCAAGGCCTACTCGGGACTCACCGACAAGGAGATCGCCGAGATGACGAAGTACTTTCTCGAGCACACCATCCAGGACTACGGCCGCGTGCGGACGGTCGTGCCCGACACCGTGATTGAGGTCGCCTTCGACCAGATCCAACCGAGCGATCGCCATGAGTCCGGTTACGCGATGCGGTTCCCGCGGATCGCGAGGCTTCGGCCGGACAAGCCAGTGAGCGAGATCGATACGTTGGAGACAGTGCGACAGATCGCAGGCCGCTGACAATCCCGGACATGGCCGGTTCAACGACGGTATCGTCCCCCGCGCCTTTCGACGCGCGATGGAGCGCGTACATCATCGACGGGCTCATCATCTTCGTTCCCATGTATCCGGTCGTTCTTTGGTCGGTCGTGCGACCCGACATCATCTGGTGGCCGCTGATCCTCTGGAACGTCGCGCCCATCCTCTACTTCATGATCTTCTGGTCGCGGTTGGGCCGAGGTCAAACACTGGGCATGCGGATCCGACGGATCCGTCTCGTCCGCGAGGATGGTCGCGACGTGGGCCTCGGTCGCGCTCTGGCGAGGGCTGTGGTCCTCCATTTCGGCTCGGGATTGGGAATCGTGCCGCTCAGCGTGCTTCTCGACCGCGACGGGATCGGTCTTCACGATCGTCTCGCGGGAACCCACGTGATCAAGCTGGCGAAGCGGGGCGACCCGGGCTAGAACGCCGCGCCACGATTGCGCGTTGCCAGAAAACTCTCGCCGCAGGCGAGCAATTGAGCAAGAATCCGCGCGGATGGCACCGGTGAGCGAGGCCAAGCAGCTTGAGACGCTGCTCCAGCTCCAGCGGGACCTCGCGCTCGAGGCGAACCTCGAGAAGGTCCTCCTCCACATCACCCTCGCCGCGACATACATGCTCGATGCCGACCGCGCGACTCTTTACGTCGTCGACCAGACCCGAAACGAGCTCTGGTCGCGCGCGTTAACCGAAGGCGGGGAGCGCGGCAAGAGCGTCCTCGCCATCAACGAGATCCGCCTGCCGCTCGACGGCCGGAGTCTCGCCGCCGAGGTGGCCCGAACGGGTACGTTGCTTCGTATTGATGAGCCGTATGCCGATCCGCGGTTCGACCCCAGTGTCGACGCTCGCACCGGGTACCGGACGCGCTCGATCCTTGTCGTGCCGATCGACTCGCGAGACCGTCGGCGTCTCGGGGTGCTCCAGGCCGTGAATCATGGGGACGGCCCGTTTCGCTCGGACGACGAGCGCTACGCGGTCTCACTCGCGACCTCTGCCGGCATCGCGCTCGAGTACGTACAGCTCTCCGCGGACCTCGCCGCCGAGCGCCTGCGTGTCGTGAAGGTGGCGGAAGAGGAGCGGCACCGTCTGGCTCGCGACCTCCACGACGGCGTCGCCCAAACGCTGGCCAACGCGGCTCTCGGCATTGAGCTCGCGCAGCGCCGGGCCACGCAGGATGTGCCCGCCGCGATCGCCGATCTGGAACAGCTTCGTGGCCGGCTCCTCGAGTCGCAGAAGGGCCTGCGCGACATCCTCTTCGCGCTGCGGCCTGTCGTGCTCGAAGACGGCGGACTCGGCGCCGCAGCTCGCGCCCTGGCGGAGCGCATCAACGGGCAGAATGGGTCGCGCGTCGTCGCGCGCCGCGTCGACGCGGACCGGCGATTCGCCCCCGAGGTGGAGGCGGGCGCGTTCACAGTCATCCGCGAGGCCGCCAACAACGCGATCAAGACGGGCCGCGCGGCCGAGGTGTCGATCGACGTGTACGAGGACGGCGGCGCGGTCGTAGCGATGGTCGAAGACAACGGGAGGGGATTCGATGTGGCGAGCACGCTGCAGGGCTATGCGTCCCGCGGTAGCCTCGGCCTCCTGCAGATGCGCGAGTCCGCGCGACTCATCGGCGCCGAGCTGTCGCTCGACTCGAGCCCCGGCCAGGGGACCCGCGTGCGATTGAGGATCCCGTTCGCATGACCGAAGAGCAGTCAGCCGCGGAGCAGTCAGCCGCAGAGCGAGCCGCGGAACGACGTCGCGTCACCGGCCGGCGGCGCGAGGATGCCGCCCTCGACCAGGCAACCTTCGCCGAGGCGTTCGTAGCGCTGACCGACGGCATCATCCTGACCGATCACGAAGGCGTGGTCGTCAGCGCGAATCCGGCGGCCTTCATGATCCTCGGCGAGGACTCGCTCGTCGGAAATGTCTTCGAAGAGCTTCTCCTCGTTTCCGGTGCGACGCGCATCCAGGAGACCGACGGCCACCTGGTGCGGCGAGCTTGGTTCCCGCGCGAGGAGCGGATGGGCGTCCTCGAGATGATGTCGACGTCCCTCCCCGGTGGGCGCGCCCTCCACACCGTGCGCGATGTCACCGCGCAAGCGGAGCTCCTCCGGCTCAAGGAGGAGTTCCTCATGGAGGTCGCGCATGAGCTCCGGACGCCGATCTCGGGTCTCATCGCCTCGCTCGATCTCGTCGTCGACGACGCGCTCAACATGCCCCGCAACGAGCTGGCGCTGCTCGCGGGAGCGCTGCGGCGGAGCGCCCTCCGGCTCGAGCACCTCGTCGAGAACCTCATGGACGCCGGCAGCATCGAGGCCGGCACGTTCCAGGTGCGGGCGCAGACCGCGAGCCTCAAGCATTCGCTCTCCGAGGCCATGGCGTTCATCCACCCGATGCTGGAATCGAAGGGCCAGGAGCTCGTCAAGGCCTTCGAACCGGACGCCGACCGGGTCCTCGCGGACGAGCGGCGGACCACGCAGGTGTTCGCGAACCTGATCTCCAACGCGAGCAAGTACGCGCCGGAGGGGACGCGCGTGACCGTGGGCGCCAAGAGCATCGAGGGATACGTCCGGATTACGGTCGCGGATGAGGGGCCCGGCATCCCCCTCGATGAGCAGAACCGCCTGTTCCAGCGCTTCTTCCGCTCCCGCACCGTCAGGGAGCAGGCGGGCGGGCTCGGCCTGGGTCTCTCGATCTGCCGCGCCATCGTCCACGCGCAGGGCGGCGACATCTCGATCGAGAGCACCCCTGGACGGGGAACCTCGGTACACTTCACACTCCCGAAGGCTCGGCACTTGGCTGAGGCGGCAGAGGACTAATAAAGCTTCTAGTCGTTGACGACGACCGCGACCTCGTGGAGCTTCTCGAGTACGCGCTTCGTCGTGAGGGCTACGACGTGTCCCGCGCCTACGACGGAGAGTCCGCGGTCGAGGCCGTCGGACGCGACAAGCCCGACCTCGTGATCCTCGACATCAACCTGCCCAAGCTCGCTGGGTTCGTGGTGCTGGAGCGCATCCGGCACGTTGACGAGCACGTCGCCGTGCTCCTCCTCTCGGCTCGGCAGGACGAGAGCGACATCCTCCGCGGCCTGCAGCTCGGGGCCGACGACTACATCACCAAGCCGTTCCGCCCGAAGGAGCTCGTCGCTCGCGTGAAGGCGATCCTGCGCCGTTCGGTCCGCACACGCGGCCGTCCCGCACCGGCTATCTACAAGACCGGTGACCTCATCCTCGACGAGGCGACGCATCAGGTGCGCGCGGATGGCGTGCCGGTCCACCTCTCGCCGACCGAGTTCAAGCTGCTCCGGCATTTCATGGCGAACCCCGGGCGCGTCCTCACCCAGGAGGAGATCCTCGAGGGCGTGTGGGGCTACGACGCGGACGTCGGCGGAGACCTCGTCAAGTTGAACGTGAGCCGTCTTCGGCGGAAGCTCGGGGCGGACGGCAAGCCGCGCGATGTGATCCAGACCGTGCCCGGGGTGGGCTACCTCTTCCGCGGCGCCGAGGGCGGCGTCACTCGCGAGGAGGCGCGTCCCCGCTAGTCATTTGCTGCCGTTGGTGGTGAGCCGGCGGCGCGTCGCTTCGAGATCCGCGGCATTGCTGAACACCGGATAGACCGCGAAGCCGGTCGCCTTCGAGATCGAGTCCACCGCGGCGGGGTTCGGCTGCGGCAGCGCCACCGTGAGGACCTGTCCCTCGTGGCCGACGACCACCGCATTCCACTCGGACGCGAGCGTATGCGGAAGATGCCTTTGCAGCTCCGCCGTCGCAAGGCGCGCCGGATCCGCGAGATACGGCGCCGACGGAAGGCTCATCGCGCGAGAGCGGATCGCGCCGCGCGGTCCCTCGCCGAGGGAGTGCTCCCAGACGCGGATGCCACCACCCGATTGCTTCGCGCGGTACATCGCGGCGTCCGCCGATTCCACGAGCGCCGCCGCGTCGCCCGCCGGCCGCGGGAATGTCGCTATTCCGATCGAGAGCTGCAGGCGCTCGCGCGCAGCGACGAGCTCGGGCGGCAGCATCGCCTCGGACGCCTTCTCGAGGATTCGCGTCGCGACTCGGGTCGCCGCCTCGGTGTCGGCGTCTGGCAGGATGACCGCGAACTCGTCGCCGCCGTACCGCGTCGGCACGTCGTACAGACGCACTGCCTGCTTCACCGCGGACGCGACCGCCTTGAGGACCTCGTCTCCGACGGCGTGGCCGTACCGGTCGTTGTAGAGCTTGAAGCGATCCACATCGAGCATGAGAAGCGCGAGCAGATGCTCCGCGCGGAGCGCGCGGTTCGTCTCGGCCTCGAGGCGGCGGTCGAAGTGGCGGCGGTTGAAGAGCCACGTGAGCGGATCGGTCTCCGCGAGCCGCTGCAGGGCCTCGCCCTGCTCCTGCATCACGAGGACCTGCCCGATGTGCCCGGCCAGGAGCTCCAGCGTTTCGAGATCCGCGTCGTCGAAGGGCTGGCCATCGTGCCTATCGGTCACGCTTAGGACACCGCGCGAATCGTCGCCGACCAGGATCGGCACGCTCACGAAGGAATCGGACCGGTAGGTACCCTCGCCCGACTGGATCGGCGCGCTCGACACGTGACGCACAAGGAGCGGACGCTTCGACTGTGCGACAAGGCCCACGACACCCTCGCCCGTCTTGACTCGCACACGCCGCATCACGTCGTCCGCGAGCCCAACAGCTCGCGCGATCACAAAGTCGGTGGAGTTGTCCTCGCGCAGGAGCAAAGACGCGCGCTCACCACGCACAAGCTCTGTGGCGACCTTGAAGATCGAGTCGAGCAGATCTTCTGCTCGTCTCTGACTCTGACTGTCCACCGATCCCCCATCCTGCGTCCGCCATGGTCGCGATCGAAAGAGTGCCTGCTTGTTCGCTCGTGTCTTCGGCAGTCTCCTGCTCGGCCGATGCCGCGGCAAGTAACTGCTCGTATCGAGAAGCCGTCAAAGATGTCGCAGATGTGCACCGAATCGTGCGCCTAAGGCGCCAGGTGTTCTCGAGGGTAAGCACGAGTTGCGTGGTGGATAGCGGGCCCCCAAGTGGCGCCGGGTGCGACAACGTGAACGCCTCCCGACGCTCACCGGTAGCGTCCGATCGCGGTCAGTCCCGATGTTCGCTGCACGCTCGCACGTTTTCGCGGTCGGGGAGCCGGAAGACGCACGATCGGGTATGGCGACCCCCGAGTGGGTATACGCCCCACGCGCGTCCTGATTTCCGCCCGTTGGCGCACGGGCGACCACACGACGTTCCGCTAGGCGGCTATCCACAGCGCTGCGCGCTGCGCTCGGTCGGAGAACCGCCGCGCCGACCAGCCGAGCGCGACGAACCACAGGAACACCTCGGTCACAACGATCCGTTCGGTAAGCCCGGCCACGCCAATGTTCGCGCCTGCGGCGATCGGGTCGAATGTGGCCTGCGCAACGATCAAAAGAACAAGGGTGAGCGGGCTCGCGACGAGCAGCGCGTTGCCCATGCCCCGCCATCGCGGGAGTCGACGAATGACGAGGCCGAATACGAAAAAACTCACGACCGTGCTGCCGATGGCGACGAGATACGCGATGAAGTGCGGGAAGAACGATTCCAGCGTGAAGATCCCGTCCGCAATGCAGCCGATGGGCGACAGCGCGAGGAGCGCGGCGCTGCCCCAACGGGCTCGCGAACCGAGCTCCGGGATGCTCGCGACGATTCCGACAGCGCCCGCGAGGAGCAGCAGACCGGAGAGCACGAACGCCGCGTTCATGAGCGGCCCGGTCACCCCGAGTCCGAGCCCGCTGATGGGCTGGCTCACCGCCGAGTACGGCGCGATCCGAATGTCCCAGAGGGTGTAGCCGGGACTCGCGACGCCGAGGATCGCCCACGCCGCCGTGAAGAGGATCGGACCCGCGATGGCACCGACCGTCAGCTCTCTCATGCGACCGCCTCCATCACGCGCGTTTCGGCCGCCTTTGGCTGTCGCGCGCGGAGCGTTACGAGCGCGCCGATGAAAACGACCGCGAGCGCGATCGCCATCGCCGGCCGCATCGCGTCGACGAACGCGTGCGTGAAGACGGCATGGGCGATCTGCCCGATCTGCGCCGCGAGTTCCGCGGGGATGCCGGCCGGGAGCGCAAGCGCGGTGCCGCTCTGCCCTGCGCCTACCTCGAAGCCCTGCTTCGCGGCGTTGCTGAAGCCGTCGACGAAAGGCACGCGGAAGGGTTGTGGCAGCTGCGACGAGTACATGGTCGCTTCGTCACGGAGCGCGGTGGCGAGCTGGTTCTGGAGCACCGCACCGACGACCGCAGTCGCGAGGACCGCGCCGAGCTCCTGGATCGTGCTGAACACGCCCGACGCCGCTCCCGCGAGTCGAGGCTGAAGGGCGCGCGTCCCGAGGTCGTACAGCGGTGTCCAGACGCCGGCCATCCCGAGCCCCGCGACGATGAGTCCGGGGAGCAACGCCCAGCGATCCCCGTCGGCGCTAACGGTGTAGGCGACGTAGCCCTGGCCCGCAACGAATAGCAGCAGGCCGAGGAAGAGGATCCGTTTTCCGTAGCCCTTCTGGATGAGCGCCGCGACGGGACCTGAGGCGAGCATCATCGCCACGGGCTGCGGCACGATGGTGAGTCCAGCGGAGAACGCGTCGAGCCCCAGCACGGACTGGTAGTAAATGGTCAGCGGTAGGAACACGCCGACGATCGCGAAGCCCATCGCCATCAGGACGAAGGCCATGAGCGCGAAGTTGCGGTCCGCGAAGATCTCGAACGGCAGGAGCGGCTCGCGGCCCTGACGGCGAGCTTGCTGAACGACAAACGTCGCGATGAGCGCGAGACCGGCTCCGATCACGAGCGGGATCGAGATGAGGCCGGAGATAGTCCCCCAGTCGTAGCGCTGGCCCTCGATGAGCCCGAAGACCACCGCGAAGAGCCCGACGGTAGCGAGAGCGACACCAATGAGGTCGAGAGGGTGCGGACGGCCGGGACGGAGGTCGGGGATCAGCCGTGCCGTGAGCACGAGGATCAGCGCGCCGACCGGAACGTTCACGTAGAAGATCCACCGCCAGCCCCAGTTCGACACGATGAGGCCGCCGAGCGTTGGCCCGAGGACGACGGCGAGTCCTGCGAGCATCCCGAAGATGGCGAACACGCCGCCCCGCCTGTTCGGCGGGAACAGGCTCGTGATCATCGGCAGGCCCTGCGGCGCGAGGAGCGCGGCGCCGAGACCTTGGCCGGCACGGGACAGGACGAGCTGTGTCGCGTCCTGCGAGAGACCGGAGAGCGCGGACGAGATCGTGAAGACGACGACGCCCGCCGCGAAAAGCCGTCGCGGACCGAAGATGTCGCCGAGTCGGCCCGACGTGATGAGAAGGACGGCGTAGACGAGGCTGTACGCGTTGAGCATCCAGAGGATCCCGTCGAGCGGTGCGTGGATGTCGTCCACGATGCTCGGGATCGCGATGTTCACGATGGTGAGGTCGAGGAGCGTGAGGAACGTTCCCAGAGCGAAGACAGCGAGTACGGCCCAGGGGTTGGTCTTTCGGATCCCGGCGTCCATTGGGGCTACCTCCATGCGATACTGTGAGAGCGCCTGCAATCCGCATTATCTGCGTGGTGCAGATAGTGACAGTATCACACGACGCAGAAAGGTCGTTAGAACATTGGCATCCACCCGTCGGGCCCAGCTGATCAAGGACATCGTCGTGGCTATCCAGGACGAGCAGAGCCAGAACGCCTTCCTTTCAAACGCGATCGCCGAGCGCCTGGGGGTCACCTCCAACGAGCTCGAGGTCCTGGGGACACTCGTTGCGCGCGGGCCGCTCTCGGCGGGAGATCTCGCGCGTCGGACCGGTCTTACCAGCGGGGCCGTGACCCGGCTCATCGACCGTCTCGTCGAGCGTGGCAGCGTTCGGCGCCTCGCGGATCCGGCGGATCGGCGGCGCGTCCTAGTTCAGATCACGCCAGCGGCGGTGAGGGCCTGCGAGCCTTTCTACGAGCCGATCGCCAGAGAAGGCACCAAGCTGCTCGAGGAGCGAACCGAGAAGGAGCTCGAGGTCGTCCTCGACTACCTCCGAGTGGGCTACGAGTTCACAAAACGTCATACCGAGCGGGTTGAAGCGATGCCCGACCGGGAGCTGCCGAAACGCAGGGTCAACATCAAGGCCGACGTTCTCGGGCAGAAGGTGCGCATTCGCTTCTGACAGTTT
>WNGG01000644.1_pt1 | contig 41940 bp, 38 predicted proteins | sample 5400661 | NCBI WGS metagenome assembly WNGG01 (sample SAMN13153372, study PRJNA577476) | soil metagenome | isolation source: 100 cm soil or saprolite under Garry oak tree replicate 1 | place: USA:California | collected 2016-06-15 | reverse complement strand
GGGATGCTGCGGGTGGAAGGACTGGATCCGACGGCGTCTCTGGGCCTCCTCCGTTCGAAGGGTTTCGCGGGGGACGAAGCCGCCCTCGATCGCGCCGCGAGTTCGGCGCGAGGACATCCCATCCTCCTGTCGTTCGCGGCGCAGACCGGGTCCACGGTCAGCGGGGAGATGACCCGGTATCTGGAGCGGGAGATCTGGCGAACCTTGACGAAGGACGAGCGGACGATCCTCGAAGCCGCCTCCCTGTTCCGTGGACTCGTCCCCCTGGACGCACTCCACATGGGCTCCAGGCGAAGAACCTCCTCGCTCCGACGATCTCCGCGGGTGTCGTCGTGCACGATACGATTCGCGACTACATCCGGGAACGCCTCCCGGAGGGCCGTCGGCGGTCGTTCCACTCCCTCGCGGCCGTCTACTTCCTCGATGGGTCCGAGATGCGGGACCGGCTCGAAGGCATGCACCATCTCCTCAAGACGGGAGACACGAAGGCCTTTGGCGAATATCTTGCCAGCCATGGCGCGGCTCTCCTCGACTCGGTTCCAGCCTCCGAGCTCCTCCGCGTCTTACGCCCGATCGACGGCGCCGCCCTTGAACCGTTGCCAGGCTGCATCCTGCCGGAGGTGAAGGGCGACGCCCTCCGTGCTTCTGGGGACTTGCAGCCGGCCCTGCTCGAATACCGGCATGCGATCCAGCGGTCGGAGTCCCATCATCGACCCGAGCGGGTGCCGCGGCTGCTTCGCAAGGTCGCGACGATCGAGCGGTGCCGCGACGAATTTCCAAAGGCCTTGGGACACCTGGTCGAAGCCCAGGCCAGGCTCGAGGCCCATCCTGATTCGGGGGAGCGTGGCGAGATTCTCCGGGAAATGGCCCTGCTGGAACAGGCGAAGGGGGACCTCCCCCATGCCGCCGCGCACATGAACGAATCCGTGGATCTCGCGACCGAGGTTTCGGAACCCGGTGCACTAGCCCGAAGTCTGACGGCGCTCGGCACGATTGAGGCCCGCCGCGGCAATGCGGAGCGGGGCCTCGAATTCAAGGTCGAAGGACTCCGGGTCGCGGAACGGGGCGGAAACCTCACGGAGACCTCCCGAGCGTCCATCGCGGTAGGCGTGTCGATGCACGAGCTCGCGCGCCACGAGGACGCTCTGAAGTATTACGACCGAGCGTTGCAGATAGCGAGATTGGTCGGGAATATTCGGCTCCAAGGCTACGCGCTCATGAACCGATCCGCGGCGATGGTGGACCTCGGACGGTACGCCGACGCCGGGCCGATTCTTGAGGAGGCGAAACGGCTTGTCCAAATGTTGGAGGAGCGAAGCACGATTGCTTTGCTCGACATCACGGACGGACAACGAGAGATGGGACTAGGCCGCTGGAATCGCGCGGTCCGTCTGTGGGAGCGGGGTCTCCGCGAGTTGAAGCAGCTGGGCGATCTCTCGGATTACGCCCGAGCGCTCACCTACGTGGCTCGTTTCCACCTCGAGAAAGGCGACATCGAGCAGGCCCGCCTGCACCTGGCCGAGGCCGAAACGATTGCCCGGAGTCTCGGCGGAGGCTTGCTGATCGGGACGATCGAAGATCTCCGGCGTCGTATCGACGCTCGGGGCGTCCGTCCCTCGACATCGTCTCGAGTGGAGACCTAGTTCGGATCTTTCGGCGGCCCGTCCAACCTCTCAGTTCTCCGCCTACATGTCGCGCGCTATCAGATTTAAGAATAACGCGAGTTGTTCTGTTTTGGAAAAGGCCGGTGCCGCGTATCCGACTTAACAACCGGCGGCTATCCCTGGCCATGGTCTCCTTTCCGGACCCTAAGTCGCGCCACCCGTTCCACATGCACTCGATGATTCTCGCGCAACCGTCGGAAGCGGAGGAGGTCATCTCACGCGTTCGGACTAGCGGCTTCGGGAAAGCCTTCGCCCGAGTTCCGCACCTCATTCTGACCGGATGCGGAACCTCCTTTCACGCGGCGATGTATGGGGCGAAACTCCTGCAAGCCGCGCTGGGGACTCAGTGCTTGGTCGAGGCGATTCATGCGTACGACCTCGCATATGGCCAGTCTCCACCCCGAAAGTCCACGATCCTCGGTGTGAGTCACAGCGGGTCGACACCGACGACGAATCGTGCTCTTGGGAGAGCGAAGCGTGCCGGTCTCCAGGTCTTAGGGGTGAGTGGTCTCCCTGACACGAGCATGGCGGATACCGCCGACCACATCCTTGTCATCGGCACGACGCATGATCGCTCTTGGGCGAACACGATGAGCTACACGACCCAGTTGATCGCCTTCGCGAGCCTCGCCGCGCAACAACGGGGGGACTGGGCCGCTGTCACTCGGGGCATCGCGAGGTTGCCACGGCTCATGCGCGAGACTTTATTGACCGAATCCGCGATCCGCAGGCTGGCGCGACGGGTCGCACGCCACGACAAGATTACGTTCCTGGGGGCGGGGCTGGATGAGATCACCGTCTTCGAAGCGGCGCTGAAAATTCGCGAGACATGCGGTTTGACCGCGAGCGCCTACCATCCGGAACAGTTCCTCCACGGTCCTTTCCTCTCCCTTGATCGAGACGAGTCGGTCGTGTTTCTCCGGAGTCGGGAGGATGGGAAACGGGCCGATGTAGCGCGAAGCGCACTCTTGAAAACCGGGGCGTCGGTCACGACGATCGGAGAACATCCGCGAGCGTCGATTCGGATTCCCTCAACACATCCGTACCTGCGGCCGATCGTCTCCGTGATTCCGATGCAATTCCTCGCGTACTACGTGGCCCTCGCACGGCACGCGAACCCGGACATCATGCGGACGGATATTCCCCGACTTCGTGCGGGAGTGGCGGCGCTGTTCCACTGACCGCGACGTCCGGCGGGATCCCAACCAAGGTCTTCGTCTCCGTGCCATTTCGAAGCATCAGGAGGAGAAGCATCTTGCCGCTACCGTACGTAATCTGGAAGCGATCGACTTCCGACTTGTAAAGCCGCGCCGGCCGCCGACGTCCTTCCGTCACGAATCCTGCTTCCGAGATGAGTCCGAGCGACGTGAGTCGACGCACACGCCGGTAGCATGCGGCGATCGGCACACGGTATCGGCTCGCGATCGCCTGGGCTGTGAGGTTCTCTTGGTGCAGCGCGATCAGGATCCGTAGGGCGTGGTCGTCCAACAGGGACTGTCCGTCTTTGTCGTACAGAAGGAGATCCTCGGCCACCAATCGAGGTCGAGGGGCCGGACTACCGCCATTGGGCGGTCCGACAAAGGCCACGGGCCGCATTCGCGCTCGTTGGCTTAAAAGGGCTGGGCTCCCGTTATCATGATTGAACGAGACCCAAGGCGATTCTCCCCGTGACGTCGGGTTCTCAGCCTTCGAGGGCATGCTTCAAGTTGGCCGCGAATTCCTCGGCCTGCGATTTCAGCTTCGTCCGCATGAAGTTGTCCATGATTCGCGCCAAGGGACCTTTCGCCTTCACCGCCATCGTGTACACGATTCTCGTCCCTTTCCCCGCAGGCGTGAGTTCGGTCGTTCCCATCATAACGAGGTTTTCCGCTTCGGCGCGGAAGCGACCTCGGCGCAGAGGAATTTGTTCCAAGGTTTCCGTCAGGACCTTGATCGTCTGGGAGAGCGGCCCGATTTTCACTGTCAGGGTCCATCGGGCGCGCGTGGCGTCGAGGACCTCGACGTTCTCGACCCCCGGTACGCACCGGCCGACCTGCTGCATGTCGCTCAGGAAGGACCACACCTTCTCCACAGGTGCGTTCACGTCGAACGCGACGGTCCCCTCGGGCATCGCTCGCATGCATTACGGAACGGAGGAAATAGGTTCCCGTTATGGATCGAGGTCAGGTTCAGTGGACACTGTCTTGGTCGAAGGGCGTACGTGCATTAAAGAAGGAAAGGGCCGAGGGCCTCCCCCGAGATGCCTCGGCATATGGGGTCGCGAGGGCGGACTCAGCCCTTTCGCAAGAACGGAAGGCCGGTGCGCTTATTTACGCCGACCTTGCGGTTCTTGGGCATTTCGTCCATCGGTTTGCCGCTTTTCGGTTTCCGCTTACTGAAGAAGTAGATCGTCACTTTCGGTCCCTTCTTCACATCCCTGGTACGTGTACGGCATGTTTGACCTCGTTCCTCCATACGCAAGGGTGTAAAAAGCGTTTCCCTCCCGAGAACTGTCTGACGACTTTTGTCCTGGTAGCTGTGTAACAGCTTGAATATAGCGCATCCTGGGCCCATGGAGGATAGGCGACAGAGAAGCGGACCCGACCACTCCCTCCACCCATGCAGATGCGGCTTGAAGGTAGACGCACCCGCTCTATCCACCACATCGCAAGACCGCGACCCATAAGACCCATAAGAGACCGTTCGAGGAATCGCCGGCGAGCTCCGCTCGAACGGCCCACCAAATAGTTCGCACACAGGAGGACGTCCTTCATGAAACGAGGTGCACCAGGTTGAATGCGACGAAGACCCAAGCGGATTCCGCATCACATGCTTCTCGTGCGCCTCGATCACAACGTCGGCTCGACTCCGTCCCTCAAAGATCCTATCCTGCGCTACGTCAATAGGGCCTGAAAACGGCGCTCGCTTTGAATACGACCGTGACCTTTGCGCTCCCGTGAGCGCGGATGTATTACACCTCGTGGAGCGTCTCGGTCCGAGCAGGGTCGTGACCGGGCCGTCGATTCCGCCGAGATATCAGACGGATGCATTCCGCGCGCATCGCGGCTCCCTCTTGGAAGAAAACGGTGCGTCCCCCGTCGCGGTGGTCTTGCCTCATTCGGTCGACGAGGTTGTGACCGTCGTCCGTTTCGTGGTCGATGCGGGATTGAAACTGGTTCCTTGGGGCGGCGGAACGGGTCTCATGGGCGGGGCTCGTCCGTCATCCGATGCGATCGTTCTCGACCTTCGGAACATGCGTCGCGTTCGCTCAATCGATGCCGCTTCCGGTACCGCGACGGTCGAGGCCGGGATCGTCCTGGAGGCATTGGATCGTCGGCTCCGGAGGCGCGGGCTAACCCTAGGACACGATCCCTGGTCCAAGCCCCGGGCCACCGTCGGCGGAGCGATCGGGACGAACGGCATCGGCTACGCCGGATATCTTCGCGGGACGATGGGAGACCAGGTCCTGGGACTCGAAGCCGTCCTCGCGGATGGGAGTGTGATCCGAACCCGGTCCGCCGCCCGATCCACGACGGGCTTGGACCTGAAGCGCCTCTTCATCGGTTCGGAAGGGACGCTCGGCATTGTGACCGGCGCCACGCTTTGTGTCTTCCCGATCCCGGAAGCGGAGGAGATTCACGCGTTCCGCTTGAAGGACTTCGCGACCGGATTCGCGGCCCTCGGCAGGCTCTATGACCACGGACTGGCACCCAGCGTCATGGATTTCGAAGAGACGTTCGAGGCCCCCGCCCTCCCTTGGAGCGGCGAGGCGGGCCCGCCCACTCTCTACTTGGGATTCGCGGGGGCAGAGGAGATCGTGGCCGCCTCGTGGAGGATCGCACGCCGGCGCTTGAAGGCGGCCCACGGGAGGGCCCTGCCGGACCGCGAGGCGCGGGATTACTGGAGGACCCGCCACAACATCATCTACATGCACGACGAGATTTCGCCGGGGGTGACTCGCGCCGACGTCGCGCTGAAAGAGACCATCTTCGACTACGTTCACGTCGCCCTCCCGCGCTCGAGGATTTTGGCATTCCGACGAGCCGCGCTGCCAATCCTTCACCATCACGACGTCCATCCGATCGGCTTCGGGTTATGGACTCAGCCGGAGCTGGTCTCCGTGGAAGTCGTCAAGACCGTTGTCGGTGAGCGTGCCGCGGCAAAAGCCGCCGTCGCGTGGGCGCTCGATTCGCTGATCCGCAAGGCCCATGCGCTTGGCGGCTCCATGGAATACGTCCACGGGATCGGGGTGAAGCTCGCGCACCTCATGAGCGAGGAGCTCGGGACCGGAGCGGACCTCGCACGCCGAATCAAGAACGCCCTCGATCCGTCGGGCAATCTGAATCCGGGGAAACTGGGACTGTAAACATCCACCGGGGCGCGAATGCGTGCCCCCGGGGGATGGCCGTTGCGAAATCTATATTAATCGCCCATTCAGCGGAATATATATTAATCCGAACATAACTTCGCCCTCAAAGGCAGGTATTGGATTGCAGCCACCACCCCCGATGATGCGTGGGCCGATGATGATGGATCGACGACGGCTCGTGGGCCTGGCAATCGTTGTCGGGCTGGTCTTCCTCTTGGCGGGAGCGATCCTCGTGGATGAGAGTCATGCCCGGCCGAATCCCGGAGAGACTCAAGAGGCCGCCATTGCGCGGGAGAATCTGGGCCTCGTCTGGGGTCCGGCGGTCGCTCATATCGGAATGTTCCTGTTCGTCATCGGTCTGATCAGCGCGGCCGTGTTCTTCGAGGAGCTGGATATCTTCGTCCGGTTGTTCCTGGTGATTCTCTCCTTCCTGGCGGTCCTGCTGATCTTGGCAGGCTCGACGACCATCTTCGGCGTGCCGTAGGCCCGGGGGGGACAACAATGCCAGGATTCGGCGAGAAAGTCTGGGAGATGGGCAGGTCGCCCACGCAGCATCTGGGCCTCCTGGTCTTCGGTCTCGTCGCCCTCCTGACCGGCCTCATCAGCCGATCCATGGTGGCCGTCGTGGGAACCGCCCCGGCGATCGCCGCGATCACGTTGGCGGCCTTGGTCCTTGTCGGAGTCGGCGGGTTCTTCGTGACTCTAGCGCTGTTCCTCGGCGCCTACACGGCGAGCGGGGAATCGTGGACCACGACGGTGTGGCGGATCGCGCAACTCCTCGCCGCGGTCCTCATCCTCATGTTCGTGTTCTGAAACGGCTAGCCTCGGGGCGGTGCCGTGTGCCGTCACCGTCCCTCCCTTTCCATCTTGTGCGTCACCCCGCATGACGGTCTTTCATCGGGACTTAGCGCGCCATGCCGCTGGTGACCGACATGATCGGGGGAAGGAAATCGGCGATCATCTTCCAAGACTCGCCTTCGTCGCGGCTCGCGAACAGTTGTCCCGTGTTCGTTCCGACGTAGAGGCCGAGCGGATCTTCCGCGTCCGTCGACATGCCCTCGCGGAGCACGCCCAGGTAGGCATTCGGACCCGGCAAGCCCTTCGTTGCCTTCCGCCAAGTCTTGCCCGCGTTCCCGGTCTTCCACACGGCCATTTGTCCCTTGTGGAACACGCGATTCATCGCCCCGATGAGCGGGGTAACGAAGGCCGTGGCCTTCCGGTCGGGATGGGCCGTAATTGGGAATCCGAAATCCGAGGGCAGGCCTTTCGTGATCTCCGTCCATGCACCCCCGTCCGGCCCGCGGTGGTACGTGCCAGTGTGGTTCTGCTGGAAGAGCGAACCGTCGCCGGAGGCGTCCCACGCGAGTTTGTGGACACACTGACCCCACTCCGGATACGGGTTCGGGAGAAAACCCGCCCGCACGCCGCGGTTCTCCATGGTCCACGAGCGTCCCGCGTCGCGCGACTCGAAGGCACCGACCGCGCTGATCCCAATGACGAGGTGCTTCGGTTTGTGCGGATCGACCAGGATGGAATGGAGGCAGAGACCGCCGCCCCCCGGTTGCCACTCCTTCCGCGTGGGGTGGTAGTTCAGGGCCCCGATGTCCTCCCAGGTGTCGCCCCGATCCTCGCTGCGGAAGAGGGCCGCGGGTTCGACTCCCGCATAGATCGTGTCTGGCTCATTCGACGAACCCGGCTCGATGTGCCACACTCGACTCACCGCGAGGTCCGACCCCTCTTTGAACTTCGGCGAGGAGGAGGTCGGTTTCGGTTCGCTCCCGATTCGCCCGCGGTACACCGCGGGGCCCCAGGGTTCCGCGAAGTGCGGCGCGGCCGCGTACACGGTCCGCCCATCCCTCGGGTCGAGGCCCATGTGGTACACGCCTGCACCCGCCAAGAACGGGCCCGCGACGGACCACTTCCTCCGGTCCGCGGAATGGAAAAGGAATCCGCCTTTCTTCGTCCCGACCGCCACGACGACGCTGTCTTTCTTGATCGTTTCTGCCATGTCAACCACCCGCCACGCTGGGCAAGATATGCACGACGTCCCCCGGCTTCAATGCCACAGTGGGAAGCGGCGTCATCACGAGGTCTTCGTTCAAGAACAAGTTCACATACGGACGTCGTCGGCCTGCCTCGTCGACGACCCGATCCCGGATTCCCGGGAACGAGGAATCGAGCGCCTTCAGCATGCCGGCGAGGTCCGACGCGTCGAGGACGACTTCGTCCTCTCCCGCCGTGTACGATCGGAGGGCGGGCGGGATCCGCACGAGGACACCGACCCGGGCGATCTCTCCTGCCGATCCGCGGGACATGACACCTCCTCCTGGCCGGGGGAACCACGGCGAGACGAAAAGGTTTTGGTCGGCGTGTGTGAATCGGCGAGGGTCGGAGTCCGAGGGCTTATCTCGGGTCAGTCCCTCCGGGCGCTTGATGGATTCCGAGGAAATCTTGGACGTCGCCCTTCGTCTCGCGAAGCAGTCGGAGACTCCCGCCGACACGACGATTAATGTCCCGGCGAAGGATGTGAAGCGCGCGCTGTTTGGCATCGATGTGGAGGCGGCGGACCTGCTCGTGGCCAAGGAGAAAGGCTACGATCTCGTCATCGCGCACCACCCGACCGGGGGAAGCGCGATCCTGGAGTTCCCGAAGGTCCTCTCGAAACACGGGGACATCCTGACGCGCCATGGAGTACCGAGCGACGCCGCATCGTCTGCCGTCCGGGAGCTGCAGGAGGAGCGAGAGCCGCGAGCCCACGCGGAGAACTATGATCACCTGCCCTCCATCGCCCGGTTGATTGGGATCGGCCTCATGTGTATCCACAACCCATGCGACGAGATTGGGCGACGCGTCATGGACGAGACGCTACGCGCTCGTCTCCCTCGCAATGCCCGTGTGCGCGACGGGATCGCGGCGCTCGAGGCGATCCCGGAATTCCGAGCCGCGAAAACCCGCATCGTCGTCCGCATGGGGAAAGCGGAGAATCCCCTCGGAAAATGGGCGGTCCACCACGGCGCGGGGACGAACGGAGGCGTCCCAGTCGCCCGCGCGGCCTTCGACCACGGAATCGACACGGTTTTCTACATCCACATCGATGCGGGGGCCCTCCGACGGTTGTGGGAGGTCTACGGCCGCGAGGGCCCGAAGAACCTCGTGGTCACGGGGCACCTGGCTTCGGACAGCATCGGCATCAATGTGCTCGTCCGGGAGCTTCGGGCCCGCGGTCTGCGCGTCGATACGTACAGTGGAATTATCGACGTCTGAGCATGATTATTATTATGATATACGATATAATTCAATGGTAAGCCTTAACTATTCCCTGTCGATACCCGGGGGAAGGGTTCCTTCTGCCGTTCGAAATCGTCATTGTGAGCAACACTCCCCTCACGCCGCTGAAGGACATCGACGACGTGTCCCTCCTGTTCCTCACGCAGATCGGGTACATCCCGAAAGGGTACGACCCGAAGACGGACGCCTCGAGCGTTCGGGATTCGGTGCCGTACCGGCTGTTCGTCGAATGCCTCCTGGGCCGGATGGACAAGGGGTGGACGGTGGAACAGCTCGCGGCGAAGCTGAAGACGACGAAGGCGACAATCTATCGTCACATCAACAAGCTCAAGGAGATGGACCTCTTGGACGAGGTGAACGTGAATGAGCGCGGGACGATCCGCAAGGGCTACCGGATTCGATACGGAAATCTCTCGAAAGCATGGAACTTCGTCGAATCAAACGTGGAGATCGCCATGGAGAACTACCGCAAGACGGTCGACCATCTCGCGAAGCTCGCGGAGCAACGGAGGTGAGGGTGTTGGCTGACGAGATTGCCTCCCTGACCAAGGGTTCCCGCTACCGTATCGAATCGATGGAGACGCGGGAGCGCACGAAGGTGACGAAAGGCGTGTTCCGCGGTTACGCGACGATTGGAACCGATGATGCGATCGTCATCGAACTGGACGAGAGCCACCAGGAAATGAAAGGGAAGCTCCGACTGATCCCGTTGCATGTCGTCCTCGCCGTGGATGTCCTCGAGCATGTGCCGGGCGATGCGCCGAAGGTCGAGAAGCACGGGACGATGTACGGCTAGCATCGACCCGTACCAAGGTTCATGTCCCGTCGCGAGATATCTTTTCCATGACGATGGTACCGGTGCCCGCTCGGAGGATTCCCCCGCCGCGCGGTTGGCTCGGCCTCGCGTTCCTGGCGGTTTGGCTGTATCTGATTTCCCAGCTGCTCCGGATCTTTCCTAGCGGGACCGCGGACGCGTTCGACCTTTCCATCCCGGAAGCGAGGCAGGTCCTCGCGATCACCTCCGGGCTCGGTGAGATCGTGCTGTTCGCCGGACTCACGGCCGCGCTCTGGAGGGCGAATCTCGCGGCCGGGGTCTCGGGATCCCGGATTCGAAGGCTCGGACTCGGAGTCGCGGGGGTCCTGCTGTTGTCCCTCTTCGAGATCGCTCTGTTCTTCGACTGGATCGGCTTCTTCGTGAGTCCCATCAACGAACTCTCCCACTCGCCCGCCCTAGATGCAGGGATCATCGCGGGAACGGCCCTCGTCTTCGCGGGACTCGCGTCTCTCGGCGTCGGACTCGCGCGCGCAGTAGACCTGTTTGGGCGGGCGCAAGCCGCCGTCCCGGAGGCTCCCGTGCGCTCGGAGGAGCCAGGCTGACCCTCGTGGGCCTTCTCGACGCGGAATTTGTCGAGGCCTTGGCCGGAGAGATCCGCGATCGAAGGCCCGCCTCGAAGGACGAGCTCGAGCGGATCAAGCTGCGCCTCGCACGCGCGCATCGTCTCGGAGGCCTTCCGTCGGATGCGGCGATCCTCGAGCGGATGCCCCTGGCCGATCGGGAGGGAATGAAGGACCTCCTGCGTGTGAAGCCGGCACGGACGGCGAGCGGCGTCGCGGTCGTCACCGTGATGACCGCTCCCCATGGATGTCCGCACGGTGTCTGCACCTATTGCCCGGGTGGACCTCGGTTCGGCACACCGCAGTCCTACTTGGGCACGGAGCCCGCTGCCCGGCGGGCCGCGGATCATCACTACGATCCCAGGGGGCAGACCGAGGCCCGGATCGAGGCGTTGCAGAGGATCGGCCATGATACGGACAAGGTGGATTTGATCGTCCTCGGCGGAACGTTCACCGCCCTCGAGGCGGGCTACCGGGAGTGGTTCGTGAAAGGGTGCTTCGACGGGCTGAACGGATTCGAGGCTCCGAACCTCACGGCCGCGCAGGCCTCCAACGAATCGGCCGCGAACCGATGCATTGGCCTCACGATCGAGACGAAGCCGGACTGCTTCCTGGGGGTCGAGGTGGCAGAATCCTTGGACCTGGGTGCGACCCGCGTGGAACTGGGGATTCAAACGACCCACGATGACGTGTTGGAAAGAGTCCACCGGGGCCACACGGACGCGCAATCCCGGGAGGCCATGCAGCTTGCGAAGAACGCCGGATTGAAGGTCGGGGCGCACATGATGCCCGGCCTGCCGGGATCGGATCCGGATCGGGACATGGAATCGTTCCGCGTCCTCTTCGAGGACCCCGCCTACCGCCCCGACTTCCTCAAGATCTATCCGACGCTCGTCCTGCCGGGGACCGCCTTGCACGGGCTCTGGAAATCCGGCCGATACACGCCCCTCAGCACCGAGGAAGCCGTGGAGCTCATCGCCCGAGTCAAGGCGATCGTCCCGCGATGGTGCCGGATCCAACGCGTCCAGCGGGAGATCGGCGCACCGGACATCGAGGACGGACCGAAGCGAGGGGACCTGCGAGTGTTGGCGAAGGAGCGCCTCCGATCCCGAGGCCTCGACTGCCATTGCGTCCGATGTCGCGAAGTCGGTTTCCGGGGAATCTCGCCTCGCCTCGAGGCGCTCACCCTGATGCGCACGGAGTACGATTCCTCGGACGGCCTCGAGGTCTTCCTGAGCATCGAGGATACCGAGCGCGACGTGCTCGTCGCCTACGCGCGCCTCAGGATTGGAGCGAAGGAGGCGACCGTCCGCGAGTTGAAGGTCTTCGGCAGGCTGGTGCCGATCCACGAGTCTGCGGGCGAGCGTTGGCAGCACCGCGGGTTCGGACGGCGATTGATGGCCGAATGCGAGCGGATCGCCCGCGATGAATTTCGCAGGTCGCGGATACGCGTCACGTCCGGCGTGGGCGTCCGAGGGTACTACCGTTCTCTCGGCTACCGAGTGGAGCGGCCGTACATGGAGCGGACGCTTTGATCACGCGACTTCCTTGATCCAGCCGAGTCGCTTCTGCTTGCTCGCCTCGACATCGGCCGCATTCCGGAAGGAGGACTCCGTTTCCGCCAGATAGTCGACCGCGAGGCGCAGGCCCTCCCGGGTCGGCGCTTTCACATCGAGGCCCGCGCGCGTGAGCTGTTGCCGCACGATGGGCATCGCGGCCTCCTGGCCCCCCATGCCGTCACAGAAGTCCATGATGATCTGGTCCGTCACGGCAATGAACTCGTGGGTCGCCTCCTCGACGGCCTCGCGCCGAGACATCTTCGCGTCGGATTGGGCGATGATCGCCTTCGCGAGGGCGAGGAACCCCGCTTCCACGTTCTGCCCGGTCTTCGCGGAACTCAGGAAGCCGGTCACGCTGAGGGCTTCCTTGAGATCGTCCAGCTCCTCCTGAGCTTGCCGTCGCGAATCGGCGAGGTCCACCTTGTTCCCGACGACGACGAGGGGGATCGGGTTGGTCACCACGAGCAGGTGCGGGATCCAGTAATTCTGGAGGCTCTCCGCGGTCTCCAGACGCGTGACGTCGTACATGAGGAGCGCTCCCTTGGCTCCTTGAAAGGAACTCTCCTGGATGCCTTTGTATCCTTTCTGCCCGAGGACATCCCAGATCATGAACGTCAGGTCCGTGACCTTGCCCGGCGACTCGATCCGCAGGTCCTTTTTCGTGACCTTCGTCCCGATCGTCGTGATGTATTCGTCCGAGAACTTGTCCACGACGAAGCGTCGGATCAGGCTGGTCTTGCCCACAGCTCCGTCGCCGAGGAGGAGGATTTTACGCTTGATGTGGTCGTCGACCATCGCGGTGCCGCTCCATGCAGGGGCCACGCTTATAACGCTTGCTGGCTCAATGTCATCCTTGCGAATACAGGGGGTCCTGCTCGAGGAAATCGGTGGCCCGGATGCGCTGGGGGGTCGGCCCGTGTGATGCGCATCTCAGCGCCGCAGCGGTCCTGTTGCGAGGAGGAAATCATTGGTTCCCGCACTCGTCGCGGGCTCACGGTGCGCCGCGCGGGCCCATTCGACCGGGAGGCCGAGAGCGATCGTCGCCGCACGAAGGAGGGTCCGCGGGAGGGGTTGGCCTCGCGCTAGGTCCAGGAGTGGACACATCACTCCCCAATCCTTCAGGATCGTCTCGAGCGTCGCATCCAGAGTCCGAGGGCCGAATCCCGCGAGGATTGACTGGTTGGGCAATTCCTCGAGGACCATTCGGACAGGGATCAACGCGCGAACCGAGGTTCCAGACATGTGAGCGTTCGCGGCACTGATGCGGTCGCGGATCCGGCGAGTCCCCTCGAGGTCGGGGTGCACGAATTGAACCCGGTAGTCCAGGTGGGCCTTGGCTGCCTTCGCGGACCGGACGGCCGCGGAGTCCTCGACGCCCACAACGACGCACACGAGATCGCACCGCTTGCGAGCGACCATCGCGACGAGCGTGCTGGCGAGGCCACCGGAGTAAGCGAGGACGACGCGCGTTTTCTCGGAGACGAGATCGGCCATCCGACGCTCGAGCCGCTCGACGAATGCGAGTACGCCGCGGGGCGTCCCCATCGTCTCACGCGGGGAACATCGCTTCGCCGGACAGGAGTTGGTTCAGTGTGGTCGCGAGGTCTCCTTCCTGTACGCGGATCTGTTTCTGCGAGTCGCGTTCCCGCAACGTGACGCCCTTCCCTTCGAGAGTCTCATGGTCGACGGTCACCGAGAAGGGCGTCCCGATCTCGTCCATCCGCGCATAGCGGCGGCCTATGGAGCCCGAATCGTCGTAGAACGCCGTGATGCGCTTCCGCAGGTCGGCGTACAGCGCCTCGGCCCGTTCCGGGAGGCCGTCCTTGTTCACGAGGGGGAAGACCGCGACCGGGACCGGTGCGACCTGCACCGGCAGCCGGAGGACGACCCGCTCTCCCTTCGTATACGAGAGGTCGAGGAGCGCCCATACATTCCGGTCCACGCCGAACGACAGTTCCAGGACATGGGGGACGAGCTTCGACGCGCCGAAGGTCACGGATTGTTTTGCATGGGATCCGGCCTCATGTCCCTTCAGATCGTGGTCCGTTCGGTAGTGGACTCCGCCGACCTCCTTGAATCCTCCCAGGCTCTCCTGCCGAACCTGGATATCGAAGTGGATCTTGTTGTAGAACGCACGTTCCTTCTCGTCGAGCTCCGCGAAGCGGAACGCATCCCGCGGGATCCGCAAGCGATCCAGATAGAAGCGCTGGACCTGCACGAGGTGGTAGACGTACCACGGCGGCAGTCCGTGACCGACGAGATCCTTCGCGGGTGCGTCATGGGCCGTTGGGGCGTGTTTCTCGGAGGCCCACGCCACGCGGACCGGAACGGACGCGATGTCTTGGAAGGGCACGGTGTCCCCGAAGGTCGCCGGGTCGAAGAAAATCTGGAGCTCCGCTTGGATGAATTCCCGCATCCGGTACGCGCCCTGCCGCGGACTGATTTCGTTCCGGTATGCGCGCCCGACGATAGCGAGCCCCATCGGAAGCCGGCGGCGGAGCGCCTCGAACTCCCGCTTGAAGTTCAGGAAAACGCCTTGGGCCGTCTCCGGTCGAAGGTACGCCCGATCCTTCCCCGTCGGCCCGACCTCGAGTGGGAACATCATGTGGAACTCGCGAGAGGGGCCCAGGACCCCTTTGCAGTTCGGACATCGGATCTTAAGCTCCTGGATCCGCGCATCGATCTCTTCCGTTGTGAGGCCCTCCTGCTCCTCGTGGGTCGCGGCCTCGAGAAGTTGGTCGCCGCGGTACGACTCCCCGCACCGCGTGCACGTGACGAGGATGTCCGTGAAGTGATCCACATGGCCGGACGCCTTGAGCGCGGCTTCCGGAAGAATCGTCGTGGTGTCGATCAGGTAGTAGTTGTCGCTCAGACCGAGGAACGTCTCGATCCAACGGTCCTCCCAGCGTCTCCGAAGGAGGACGCCATTGTGCCCGTAGTCGTAGAAGCCTGCGAAGCCGCCATACAGGTCGACGGCGGGCCAGAGGAAACCGCGGCGGACGGACAAGGACATCACGTCCTCGTACGAGGCCATCGCGGCCCCGAAGGGGAGGGCCAGTGATAAAGCATCGGGTGGAGAGCGAATCCCGACCGGGCGAGCCATTCCCAACGGGAGAAAATCGGCGCCTTCAGGAACGACGGCCCCGTTTGGATTTCGGAATCGTGGCCGATTGGGCCGGCCACGTATGACCGTCCGACACGACGAGGCTCACATCGCTCGCGGACGCGCGCATCAAGGACGCAAAACCACTCGAACCTCCCGGCAGATCGAAGACCACGACGTCGGCCCTCTCCCCGACCCGGATCGCGCTGGAGCCGTCTGGATCGGCGAGACGACGTCCCCGAAGGGCCATTTCGAAGATGTCTCGAGCGGTCGCACCACCGTTCATCCGGGCGACGCGGTACGCGAACTCGATCTCTCGCAGCATGGAGGGAACGTTGATCATCGCATTGTCCGTGCCGAGCAGGAGCTGAACCCCGGACTGGATCATGCGCGGGATGTCCGGCGTCATGCCGAAGAAGGCATTCGATCGAGGGCACAGGACGATCGGAACGGCCGCATCGGCACATCGTGTCAGGTCGGCATCCGTCGCGTGGAGCATGTGGACGAGGAACGCCGGCGAGAGGTCGAGCACCTTGTCGATGTCCTCTCGGATGCGCTCGGAGCAGTGGATGGCGAACATCTTCTTCTCCCGACGGACATGCGCCGCGAGGTTCTGGATCCCGTCTTCGGGCCAATCGACGTAGGCGCTGACCGCGATGCCATCTGACGCGCGCAAGATTGCCGAGACCTCGCGCGCATCGTACTCCAGGCCCATCGGCCTCCCGAGGGTAACTCCCTGAAGGGGCATGGCCGCGACCGCGGCGTACAAGAGTTTGAGTCCTTTCAGGCCGCCCTCTCGGAAATCGGAGAAGCCCGTCGTCCCCGTTCGAAGCATCGTCGCCATCGCGCGCCGCATGGCCCCGATGACGGCATCGTCCTTCGCTTTCGCCAAGATCCGATGCTTGAGCCCACGCGGCGGAGCGACGAGCTCCTCGAGGGTCCCTGTGAGTTCCTGCGTGACGACGGCGTCGCCCAAGTGCGTGTGCGCGTTCCAGAGGCCCGGGATGATCAGTCCGGTCGCGAGCGGATTCCGCGCCCGGCCGGGTCGGACTTCGAGGATGACGTCCTCTTCCCAACCCACCGTGCCTTCACGGAAACGCCGTCCGTCGTAGAACCAGCCCGCGACGCGTTCCACATCCGCGCGAAGGGCAGAATCGCCTTTAACATTGGCGCCCACTCCGGAGTCCTCTCGGAATCTTTATGGCGTGGGAGCTTTTCCACGCGGTTGCGCCACCGTAGCTCAGCCGGTTAGAGCGGCAGTTTCGTAAACTGCAGGTCCGGGGTTCGAATCCCTGCGGTGGCTTTCGATTCTGCGCTCCGCACGTCGGCGATTGCCTCGACCGCCCGAACCCTCCCAACTGTGTCCTCACCCTTTTCCTCGTGACACCCCATAACGTTCCGGTCGACTGGACGGTCGCCATGTTGTACGGTGTCATATTCTCCATGCTTGGAATCGTCTTCTTCGCCCTGGGGTATCGCGAAATGCTCCGAGTGGGACGACGGAAAAAGCTCAACACCAGTTGAAAAGGGCAGTCATGGGTCACCGCCAGAAACGAGCGGCGACGACCGTGCAAATCCTTGTTCGACCTTGGAGAAGACCACATGGAGACCGGCGGCGAGGGCGAACGATGGCAACGTCGCACCGATCGGGAGGCCGAACCAGACGATCACGAAATACAGAGCCGTCCCGGGGAACCAGCTCGCGAAGGCCGGCCACCGCCAGCGCGGCGCCGCTTGGAAGAAATCGCTTGGCGAATAGCGTGCGCGACGCACCACAAAGGTTTCGGCGATTACGACTCCGAGCAGAGGGACGAAGAGGCCCCCAATCAGGAGGAGGAACGTCTCATACGGTCCACCGATCCCTTGGCCCGAGCCGACCAAGTACCACGCCGCCACGATGCCGATCAACGTGGAGGCGACAATCGTCGTCGCCTGTCTACGTCGCACTGAAAGATTCTGGACGGACACGGCCGCGGAGTACACGTCCGCAAAGGCGTTGTCGGTCTCGTCAACGAGGATCGCGAGCAACGGCAGGGCGCCCAGACCCAGGAGACCGAGCGTCATCAAGAAGGCATAAGGGTCTTGCGGGTCCAATCCGAACGAGGTGATCCCGAGGAGGACGAGCGCGGCCCCGATCAGGTAGAAGGACGTGTTCGCGGCGACGTAGCCAAGGCTCGTGCCCGCGGCTGCCTCCCTCGGTGAACGGGCGAACCGATTGTAGTCCGAGATTAACGGCCACCACGAGATCGGCATCGCGACGACAAGGTCCAGTCCCAGGAGGAGCGAAGCGGTCCCGGCGAAGCGGCCTATCACCGGGGCGGGCCGAACGTTGAGGTCCAAGTGATGGAGTCCGAGCGCGACCGCGACGGCGATCGTCGAGCCGTACACGATCCAGATCGCGAAGCGCTCGAGCCAGTTCCGGACGACCGCCAGGGGGCCTCCGAGGGCGAGGCCCATCGTGACCCCGCCCCAGATCGGGACGAAGAACGCCGCCGTCCAGGGTCCCAGAAAATTCCTCGTCACGATGGCGGTCGCCTGCGCCATCACGAGGAGTTCGAACGCGGTCCAACCGAGGAGTTGGAGGATGTTCAAGGCGGTCGGCGCATAGGATCCGACTCGACCTAAGACGGGGCGCAGGCTGACCATCGTCGGCACACCTGCTCGACTCCCATGATGACCCGCCCCCGCCAGGAGCAGGCTCCCGAGGATGGAACCTCCGAGCGACACGAGCGCGGCCTCCCAGAGCGAGAGACCGAACGCGGTGACGAGGAGCGCGCCCGCAGCGAGGACGAGCAGTCCGGCGCCCAGGCTCGACCACAGGATAAACAGGTCGAACGTCCGAAGGACGCGGAGAGACGCCGGGACGGGTTCCACGCCCCATTCGGGAGGCCTCCGCAAGCTGACCATTCGGCGCCGGAAAAGCGGTCGGCCTTTAACGCGTTGCCGGGGTACCGACTGACGAGCCGTTTCAGACCTTTGGTCCGTCTTTCGCGAACTTCTTGTAGGCATGTCGCAACGACGTGACCAGGGGCAGCTCCTTCCCGGCGAGGAAATTGATGAGGGCGCCCCCGCCCGTGCTCACGTGGTCGATCCGGTCCTGGAGGCCGAACTGCTCCACCGCCGCGACGGTGTGCCCGCCGCCCACGACAGAGAGTCCGTCGGACTCCGCGACCGCGGTCAGGAGTTCCCGCGTCCCGACGGAGAATGGGTCCAGCTCGAACACGCCGGCGGGACCGTTGAAGAAGATCGTCTTCGCGCGATGGATCACGTCGACGTAGTGGGCGATTGTGTCTAGGCCGATATCGTACACAAGGAGTTTCGCAGGGAGGGATTCGACCGGGACAGGCCTCCGCTCCCCGTCGTCGTTCAAGACGACGTCGGTGGGTAGGAGGATCCGGGTCGGGAATTTTTTTAGGAGATCTTTGCTCTCGGCGCGGGCTTGTTCATAGTCTTCGATCTCCCGTCGCATGAACTCCGTCGTCGGATCACCGGGGTCCACGCCGGACGCGTCGAGGAAGATGTTCGCAACGCCGCCGGACGTGAGGACCGTGTCCACGACGTCCTTCTCGAGCAGGTGTCGGGCGACGGCAATCGAGTCGTCGGCTTTCACGCCCCCCAGGTGGGCCACCTTCGGATGGTCCGGATTCAGGACGGCCTGGGTGAGCATCGTCAGTTCGCGTTCCATGACCCGACCGGCGAGGGACGGGAGGACGTCGCAGAATCCGACGAGGCTGGGCTGGGCCCGGTGGGCCGCGGCGAAGGCGTCGAGGATGAAGTATTCTGCGTGGGGCGCGAGGCGCTGCACGATATGCGTCTTGGCCATCTTCTCGAGCTTCGCGTCGGCGAGGGCTTCCTCCTCCGCGTAGAACCGGGTGTTCTCCAGGACGATGACGTCGCCGACCTGCATTGCATCGATCGCCTCGATTGCGGGCCGGCCGAACAGGCTCGAAACATATCGAACGGGGCGGCCAAGGAGGGCACCAATCCGTTCCGCGTGCGCCTCGAGGGTCGTGAAATCATCTTTCCCAGGGCGGGATTGGTGGGCCAGGAGGGCGACCTTCGAATGCCGGAGCTCGCGGATCGTCGTGAGGTGCTCCCGGATCCGCGCGTCGTTCAAGAGCTGTCCCGTCGCCGGGTCGACCGGAGAGTTGATGTCCACCCGCAGGAGGACGGTCCGGCCCGAGAGGTCAAAATCATCCATCGTGAAGAAATCCCGGGCCATCAGAATGCGACAGAAAGACGCGGCATAATAGCCTTTTTGCATCGCGCCGGTGGCGGTTTTCCCCCGGGAGCCAGGCGTGTGTTCTCAAACGGGGGAACTAGGTTGCAACCTTTTTAGAGGGGCCCGGGGGATGGACGCAAGGACCGAGGGAAACCTACGCCCCAAGACCTCCTCCTCCCAGAGGGCAAACTCATCCGCACGACCCGGGGCGGGGCGAACGCGCTGAAACAACTCCTCCTCGACCTGAAGAAGTATTCGTTCTCGGGGTATGTCCGGACCGTCCGGACCTCGGGCGGCAAACGGTCGGAAGGGATCGTGCTCCTCCGCGGAGGAAACCCGGAGGCGAGTCTGCACCAGCGAGAGGACGCGCAAGACCGCGGGCGGACCGCCCTGAAGAAGGTGTGGCAGGACTCCTACGACGAGTCATGCATCCTCGAGCTCCACGCGCGCGTGGACATGGACGGCCTCGTCCGCGAGTACGCGGACGCGGTCCTGGAACGGGCCTCGAAGGTCGTGAAGAAGACGAGGGTCCCGCAGGCGTTGGACCGCGGGGATATCGAGAATCAGCTAAGGATCTGGAAGGAGCGGTCCTATGACGTCTCCGCAATCGAGGCGAACCTGGATGCCGAGCCGAGCGTCCTGACCGCCTCGGTCCTGGCGATGCGAGAAGCCGTGAAGAAGGCAGAAGCGGCCTCCGAGGTCCTGGCGGGCCTGGACGTCTCCGGTTTCGAATCCCGGGCCGCGATCCTTCGGGAAAAGCTGCGCGACCCGGTCCGGCATCCGGACATCGATGCCGAGGTCGAGCTACTCCGAGAGGCGACGGAGAGCATGCGGCGGGTCGAATCCCGACGCAAACTCGAGCGTTCCCGAGAACGAGACTTCAAGGAACGGACGAAGAAGGTCTTGGAACTCGTCATGAAACAGCGACGGGACGCGAAGTCCGAGGCCCCGGTGCCCTCTTCGGAGGAGGTCGAGAAAGCTCTCGAAGAACCGGCGCCGCCGCGTGATGCCGCGACGAACCTGGCCCTCGCGTTCACGTTCGAAGGCTTCACGGTCGGCGAGAGCAACCGGTTCGCCCACACGGCCGCGATCGCGGTCGCGAAGCAGCCGGCGAAAGCCTACAACCCGCTCCTGATCACGTCGGGTCCCGGCCTCGGAAAGACGCATCTCCTCCATGCCATCGGGAATTACATCGCATCGCACCAGGACGGTGCGAAGGTCCTCTACCTGACCTGTGAGGCGTTTGGGTGGGGCCTGTCCGAGGCCCGCCAGAAGGGCACTTTGGGGGCGTTCCGGGAGCGGGTGCGCGGGGTAGACTGCCTCCTCATCGACGACATCCAGTTCCTCAGCGGGATGCTGGAGGTCCACGAAGAACTGTTTCACGCTTTCAACGACCTCCACGGCGCAGAGAAGCAGATCGTGCTCGCGAGCGACCGTCCCCCGAAGGCGATCGCGAACCTCGACGATCGACTCATCTCGCGGTTCGAATCGGGCCTCGTCGCAGGGATCGAACCTCCGGAGTTGGCCACGCGGCTTGCGATCCTCGAGCGTCGATCGCGCGAGGCAAAGGTCACGATCGAGGCGGACGTGTTGAAGCTCATTGCGGGCTTGGTCGAGAACAACGTCCGCGAACTCGGGGGGGCCCTGAATCGGGTCGTGGCGTTCTCGTCGATGATGGGTCGTCCGATTACGGAGGAGTTGGCGAGGGAGGTCCTGACCGAACCGGCATCCGAGGCGCCGCCCGTGCCCGTTCCCCTGCCCGTGCCCGCGCCCGCGGTTGTGGAGCGCGTGGGACCTGCCGTCCTCGACGGCCTGACGCCGGGACGCAGCTACCTGTTCGAGGAGGAACGGCCCTTGGAGGCCTTCCGTCGGTTCGCGGCCTTCCTCGGTGGCGGCGGTGGGGGACTCGTCATCACGCGGACGAATCCGAAGCGAGTCCGCGAGACCTACGGCCTGCCCGCCGAACGGGTCCTCTGGCTCACCGACCGGGAAGGATCCGCGGAAGAGCGGATCGCGCCCGCGCTCGAGCGGATCGTGTACGAGATCGAGGACTTCATGTCCAAGCAGTCGCGGGGCGCCGTGTTGATCGACGGAATCGAGTACCTGGTTTCGAACAACTCCTTCGACGCCGTCCTCAAATTCGTTCGTCGTCTGCTGGACGCCATCTCCGAGAGCCAATACGCCCTCATCATCTCCTTGGGTTCCGGGACCGTCAAGGAACAGGAGTTGAAGGTGCTCGAGCGGGAGATGGAAGTGATCCGCATCCCGTGACGGCACGTGCGGTTCATTCGAGTCGTTGAACCTCTTTGTAGAAATCCCGGATCTGGCGGAGCGCCTCGGCCCACGCTTCCCGTTTGACGAGCGCGCTCGCTTCCTTGAGGATCCCGATCGGCTTCGCGAGGTCGTTCCCCTTCAGCTTCAGATCGAGCAATTGGCCCCGGGCTTTGCGCATCTCCTCCTGGACGAATTCGGGGACGTCTCGCTTGAGGCGTTCGGAAGCCTGTTGCCCGATGCGGGTCGCGGCTTCGACATCCCTCCGTTCCAGAGACTCGCGCGCCTGGCGCAGGAGGCGCTCCGAGGTCGAGACATCCATCCCCATCGCGCGCACTTCGTGGGCGAGTCGGTCCCCCTCCTCGATCGTCTTCCGCGCATCGTGGAAATCCTTCGCCTCGGACTCAAATCGATCGAGGACGATTTGGTAGGTGTCCCAGGCGCCGTCGTAGTCGCCGGCTTCCATCCGACCGACGGCCTCCAGGAGTCCCGGAGTGACGACGCCGACGCCGGCCTCCCCCTTCGCCGCTCGGATCTCTTGAACGAAGCGCTCGATTCCGTTGCCGATGAAGTCCACGAAGGCGATGTCGAGGGCGCGCCGGGCGTCCGCGATGAGTGTGACCGCGCGCTCGATGTCGCGCCCCTTCCCCGCCTGGATGGCATCGTTGATGATCCGCTTCCCTTCGTCGATCTCGAGTCCGATCCTTTTCGCGGAGACGAGGAGGGGTTTCACCTCGTTCACGAGCTTGGGGAGCTCTCGGTAGAGGAGCTTCCGGTCCCCGGTGGGAATCCGACGCTCCGCCTCTTTTCGGGTCTGACGGAGGGCGTCCAGCCGACTTTGCAGAGGGGAACGGGCCGGTTTCGCGGAAGGCGGTGCCAGCGCGACGGTCGCGGTTGCGGGGGCTCTTCCCGCCGCAGGCGCCTCTATCGACCGCGGAACTCCGAGTGCCGGCGGCGTTCCCGCGGCCGTACCGCTGTCGTCGGCAAAGCGCACTCCGCAGTTGGGGCACTGGTCTGCGTCGGCAGGCACGGACGCCTTGCACACGGGACATTCGTACTCGGTCGCGGCTCCTTCAGAAAATTCGGCTCCGCATCCCTGGCAGACGGTGGCGTCTGCGGCGACGAGGGTCTCGCACACCGGGCAGAGGAACTTCTCGCCGAGTTCCCGCGCGGTCGACACGATCGAAGCGGAATCGGAAGCCGCGGCGGTCTCTCCGGTTTCTGGGGAGTTGCGCGCGACACTCTTCAACGATTCGATGATTTCCTGATGGTCTTCCTTCCCGTCCATGATCGAGGCGAGGATCTCGTCGATGCTCCGGCCGTCCCGGACGGGAACATCAACGGGCTCTTGCGGACCGCCCGCGAGGTCGAACAGGGTCAGGTCGGTCTGGCACGCAGGGCACACCCGAGCGTCCGCCTCGATGGACGAATCGCAGACGGGACAGACCTTCGTTTCTTTCGCTGGCGTAAGCCGACACCTCGACTTGTCGACGCGTTTTCTATCCTTGAGCAGCGTACAAAGACTTTTGGGACTCAGTCCAGAGAATGATAAGTCATCCGGGAGATAATCAGCGCAAAACGATTAAGTCAGCCTTGGACCCGTGCAATGACTCATACGGCGTGGCCATGGCCTTCCGCAATGCAATCGATGGACTTGACAAAGTGATCCGCACCGACATCCTGCCCCCGAAAGTCATCCTCGTCACCGGGCCTCCCGGTTCCATGAAGACGTCCTTTTGCTACACGCTGATGTCCCGATATCTGAAAGACACCGGGGAGTTCGGATTGTACACCACCCTTGAGGAGACGGTCCAGTCCCACCTGCGGAATATGGAATCGCTTGGCGTCGAGCTCTCCATGAACATGCAGATCAGCGACTTCACCGACCTTCGAGAGATTGACGCGGTCGTCGGTCCGGAGGACCAGACGGACTACCTCGCCTTCATCGAGCGGATGATCGTTCACTATCGCAAGGTCCACGGACACAAGTTCAAGATCTTCACCCTGGACTCGCTCGGGGCGCTGTACTCGTTGATGGAGAACACGACGAACATGCGCAAGCGGATGTTCTACTTCTTCAAGATGCTCCGAGACAACGAGCTCACCTCCCTCGTCGTCATGGAACGAAGCCCGGATGGGGAGAGCCAGCTCCTCGGGAACGAGGGCTTCCTCGTCGATGGGATCGTGTTGCTCGGCCTGGACCAAGCTCGGGGGAAGCTCGTCCGCTATCTGCAGGTGGAGAAGATGCGTTCGACAGATCATTCGATGGAGAAGCACGCGATCGAGATCCGCAAGGGAGGACTCACCGTCCTCGGTCCGATCTTCGAAGCGGGAGGGATGTGATCCCATGACCATTCACGAGCCGACGCCCGAAAGGCTCGGCTCAGCGATCGAACACGGGAGGGCGCCGTAGATGGCCGAAACATCAATCCTAGACGCGCTGGACGCACTGAAAAAGCTCGAGGAAAGCCTGAGGTCGCGAGACGCCGAGTTCAAGGAGCGCGAATCGTCACTCCAGGAACAAGCCTCCAAGTTGGACGAAGACCGCCGAATGATGGAGCAAGAACGGACCGCCCTCGTCGAGGAACGGGATTCCATTGTGGGCCGCGAGAAGGGCCTTCGGGCTCGCGAAAAGGAACTGGAACAGAAGGAACGCGGCATCGATCAGAGGGAACTGGAATTCACCGCGACGAAACAGGAGATCCTGACGAAAGAGAACCAACTCGTCAGTCGGGAACAGGAACTCGTGAAGCGGCTCGACACGCTCGTGAGGCGCGAAGAAGACATTGCCCACCGAGATTCGGAGACGGTCGCGCAGGTACGGGAGATCGCCACCCGCAAGAACGAAATCGCGGGACGGCAGGAGCAAATCGTCAAGCTCCTCGAGGAACAGAAGGCGGCCCTCCAGGCGCAGATTGACCGAAACCGCGAGCTCATGGAGCGCGAAAAGAGGCTTGCCGCCGAAGAAGAAACGATTGCGGCTGGCCGGGCAAAGATCGCCGAAGAGGGGAAGCGGCTCCTGGAGAAGGAGAAGCAGATCCTCGCCCAGGAGCAATCGATGCGCTCCGCCGCCTCGACCGCCGCCATTGCGGGGCCGACGGCGGCCGGTCGCGTCGTGGTCTCACCCATGGCCTCGCCATCGGGGATTCGGCCGCAGCCGGTTCCCGTGACTCCGCAGTCGGTCGCGCCGAAGAACGCTCCCGCGGCTCAAACGGCCACGGTTCAGACCGCGAAGGTCGCGGCGAAGCCCACGGTCACGGCGGAGGCTGTCTCAGCAGGCGAATCGGAAATCCCTTGTCCCGCCTGCGGCACGATGATCTCCGCGGACGCGATCATGTGCTACGCATGCGGCCATCGCCTCCACGAGGAATCGGATGCGGAAGAGGTCTCGGAATCCGAAAACGAATCCGAAACACCGTGTCCCGCCTGCGGCACGATGATCTCCGCGGACGCGATCATGTGCTACGCATGCGGCCACCGTTTGGGCGGAGAGGATGACAAGGGGGCGAAGAAGGCCCCCCTGAGCGTGAAGAAGGTCCTCAAGAAGAAGGTGATTTGAGCCGAACCAGGGGACCGTCCCACGCGCATCGCACGCACGGACCGAGCATTGCGCGTTTCACGATTTTTCCGTGATTTCCGCGAGTTTTTCGCGATTTTCATGTACAAATATAGATAAAAATATTTCCTCCATAGGAACTCGTTGTTCTTTTTCGCGAGAACAGGTCCGTATCGCGATAGATAATCGCTCGGTAACCTATTTATAAACCGGGCCGGGATGGCCCGCGTAACATGCCCACCGGTCGCAGTATTGCGGAGGTTCTCCGAGACTCGACCTGGGGAGGTCTTCGGATGTCGAACCGAGCCGGACGGAATGGAAAGGCACTCAGTCTCTTGATCGTTTGGTCCATCGCCCTGGTCGGCATCTTCGCGGCGATTGTCGCGCTGAGCCCCGCCACGCGCGCGGGCGCCTGCGATCAGATTGGGGTCAACATTACCGGAGACTGGACGATCACCACACCCCAGGTTTGCAGCGGGGTACTCTATACCGTCGACGGGTCGATCACCATCAACTCCGGCGGAAGCCTCACCTTGATCAACGGGGGCCTGAAGTTCTCGAAGGACGCCACTCACGCGGGCTATTCCCTGAACGTGAACGCCGGTGGCGCACTCATCCTTGACAACTCGATCGTCACGACCAACCCGACCTTGATCAATCCGTATCTGAAACTCGCCTTGACCGTTTCGGGAGCCGGCAGCCAGCTGGTCATGTCCAACGGAGCGAAGCTGAAATTCCCCGGCTGGTTCAATGCGACGGGCGCTTCGCTCAACATGACGGATTCCGCGATCACCGGTTTCAGCGACTCGGAAATTCAGAATTCCGGACTGGACTTGGAATTGAACGACGACGGCCCGATCATCGCATGGACGGGAGCGACGACCGCGACCCTCTACCGCACCCGAATCGACCACATCTACCAGGACAGCCGGTTCTCTGAAGGGGGCCGGGCCGGCGCGGCGAACTTCAACCTCACCCTAAGCGGGAGCACACTCTACGCATACGACTCCTACATCAGCGTGGACTACTCCAACGTCATCGGCACGCACAACGAATTGCAGGTTGACGGAACCTCGGCCGCGTACCTGTACAACGTCACGATTGATCGGACGCAAGATCCGATCTACAGTTCGAACTGGACGGCGGCCTTCCGGCCGACCGCGGTGGGCGGTTCCGTGAACTTGTTCCGCTGGCTCGATGCCACGGTCCTCGACCGGACCTCGTTCGCCGTATCGGGGACCGCGATCTGGTCCTCCTCGAGTCCAACCGGCGCGACCGCGCAGTATCCCGACAACGGCCCCTCGACGATCCCCAGCGCCCGAACGCTCTGGTTCCTGGGGCGGTCCGCCAGCGGTCCGAACGCATGGAACCGGACCGACAGCACCGGGCACGCGAGGATTCCGCTCTATACGGATCAGATCACGTCTGCGACGTTGCCGAACGGACAATCGTTCGGGAACTTCCACGTGGCCCTGACCTACTCGACCTCGACGGTCACGGACGGCGTCTCCTTCAACGCATATCCCGCGGTGAGTGCCGCGGACAACACCCATTGGGCGACGTACGTCTTCTCCAACGTGCAAGTCCGGACGGGACCCGATGTTGAGGTGCGACAAGCCGATTACACCGCGACGCAGAACGTGATTCAGAGCCAGCCGTTCGTCGTCTACGCCAAGATCTACAACCGAGGCCAGACCGACGCGAGTGGCGTGTCGATTGCCGCCTACCTGAACGGGAACCGCGCTTCGCAGCTCGGGCGTGTGGACGGCCTGTCCATCGTCACCGGCGGATCGGTGAACCAAACCCTGAACGTCGCTGCGATCAACCAGCTCGGGGCTCAGACGCTCATGCTCGTCGCCGACCCGGACAATACGATCAACGAAGGCGGATCCGCTCAGGAGAACAACAACTTCGCGAACATCACCCTGAACGTCGCACCGCCTCCGAACGGATACGTCGCGATTTCGACGCCCGCCCCGAGCCAATCCGTGGAACCCGGGAAGGAGGTCGTCGTGACGGGATACGTGCGGGCGACCGGGACGGACGCGGCCATCGTGGGCATCTCGATGACAATCGAGCTGCGTTCCGGCACGGCCGTCATCGCGACGAACCAGTCGATCTCCGGAGACCAAGGCCTGTTCGTCGGGACAATTATTGTCCCGGCTGACACGCAAGACGGATCCTACAACGTCGTCGTCACCCCGACGGCCGGGTCGATCACCCCCAGCACACAGGGCATCGCGATCAAGAAGAACGTCCCGTTCCTGAATCAGACCGTGCCGATCCTCGGCCTGCCCTACTGGCTGTTCTTCATCATCCTCGCGGCAGCGGCCGCGGCGGTGATCGGCGTCACGCTGTACTGGAAGGTCTACGGCCTCGGCAAGATGGTCGAGTGCGGCGAGTGCGGCGCCTTCATCCCCGAGGACGCGACGTCGTGCCCGAAGTGCGGCGTCGAGTTCGAGAAGGACATGGCGAAGTGCTCGAACTGCCAGGCCTGGATCCCGGTCGACGTGAAGCAATGCCCCGAGTGCGGCGTCGAGTTCGCGACGGGCAAGGTCGAGATGGCCGACTACCAGGAGAAGATGCGCCTCCAGTACGACGAAGTCGTAACGAAGTTCAAGGAGGAAGCATCCCGGCAACTCGGCCGTGCGCTGTCCGACCGCGAGTTCCAAGAGTGGTGGCGCAAGCAGCCCACCTTCGTGACCTTCGAGGATTGGCTCCGCGAGGAAGAGGAGATGCGCAAGATGGGCTCCAAGCCGTGCCCAACCTGCGGCACCCTCAACTCCGTGACCGCGACCGTCTGCCACAAGTGCGGCTCGCTCATGCGCGAGTCGCCCCGGCCGCCGAGCGGCGGCGGGAGCGGCGGCGTGGCCCCCGTGATCCAGGCTCGACGCCCCGGCGGAAGCCCGCCCCCGGAGACCCCCTCCGGGAGCCAGGCGTCCCCGTACGGTCCGAGCGGACAGTCCGGGGCCCCCAGCGGGACCGAAGGGATCCCGCGCCGCGTAATTCGCAAGCCGGTCGCCGCGCAGCCCGTCGTGCAAAAGAAAGTAATCAAGAAGCCCTCGGGCGAAGGTCAGGACGACGAAGGCCAATCGGGCTCGGGCAGCGAGAACACCACGGACGACGAACTCTGAGTCCGGCCTCCTCACCTCTTTCCTTTTCACTTTTTGCGGCCCAGCGACCGCTCAGTTCGGCCTGGGCCGAACGATTTCCCAAAGGCCATGGGCACCGTCGGGCCTCGAGTATCGTGAACCTTCGACGCGCGGCGTCCTGGCTTCGGCCGTTCCTCGTCAGCCTGGTCTTCGCGATTCCGGGAGTGGTCCGCGCGATCGTCCGGGCGTGAGCTCCGAAGAAATCCTTATCACGGGTTCACGTTGTCGTCGCCGAATGCGACGGGAGGATCGTAACGTCGTCGCCCTCCTTGGGTTCCTGCACGGCGTGGTGCACGCGAACATCCTCGCAATCCCCGTGTTCCTGAATTTCGCATGGCGCGACGCGTTCCACGTGGACCCCTTCGCCGTCGGACTCCTGTTCGCGATCGGCTTCGGGCTTTACGGCGTCGGCGCCCTGCCGTTCGGGTTCCTCGCGGACCGTCGCTCGCCGGGTCCGCTTCTCCTCCTCTCCGCCCTCGGCATCGGCGGATCGATGGCGGCGATCGCCTTGAGCTCCTCCGTCCCCGTCCTGGCGGTGTCCCTCGGTGCCTTGGGCTTCTCCTCGGCGATCTATCATCCCACGGGCCTGGCGGTCATCTCCCGGCGGGTGGCCGAACAGGGTCGCGCGATGGGCTGGCACGGGATGGGTGGAAGCCTGGGGATCGCCGCAGGGCCCGCCTTCGTCGGTGCGGCGCTGTCGATTGGCTGGTCCTGGCGCCTCGTCGCCGGCGCACTCATCCTCCCCGCCATCGCGGTGGCATCGCTCCTCCTGGCTCGGCCGCTGCCCCACGACGCTGCGGGGGACCGGGGCAACCCGGTCGTCTCCCGTCGGGCTCTGTTCACGGGGCCGTTCATCCTGGTCCTGCTCGTCTACATGTTCGCCGGTTTCGCCTACCAAGGCGGTCTCGCGTTCCTCCCGCACTTCATTGGGCCGGGCCTGTTCGTCCTCGCGCTCGCGTGTGGTGCCGTGGGACAAGTCGCCTCGGGACGGCTCGCGGACCATCCCCGGCCCGAGAGGACCTTGTTTGCGCTGAGCTTGGTGGGCGCCCTGCTGCTCCTGCTCCTCGCCCTCTTCGTCTCCTCGGGCCTGTCCGGAGCGCCGTTCGGAGGCGCGGCGATCGCCTTCGGCCTGGTGCTGTTCTCCCTCGAGCCGCTGCAGAACACGTTGGTCACGCGGGAGGCTCCCCGCCCCCTCCGGGGTTCGGCGTTCGGCTTCGCCTTTTTGAGCGTGTTCGGGATCGGGTCGATCGGTGCGGTCTTGGCGGGGTGGTTGCTACAGCAGAATCAGGACGCGGTCCTCTTCCTCGTCCTCGGGCTCTGCATGGCGGCGTCCGGAACGGCGGCCCTGGGAGTCCAACGTAAGACGGGCTGAAACCGACGTCCCGCTCAGCTCGCAGGCACCTGGACGCCTTGGGACGCCAGGGTGTCGCGAACGATCTTGATCATCCCGTCCGGGTCCCTGTAGTAGGCCGAGACGATCTTCGCGACGTCCCGGTAGTTCTTGATGTCGGTCCGTTTCATGTAGTCGAAGATGTCCAGGCGTCGCTTGACCTCTTGCTCCATCCGCCGCTGGTTCCAGTTCCGCGTGAGGGAAATCTTCTCGTAGACGTACGAATGGCCGGAATAGTTGAACGTATCATCGGCAGGGTTCCACGTGTACGCGGAGTTCGTGATCAGCTCGTTCGACTCCGGGTCCGTCCCGACAACCTCGACCATCGCCTTCACGCGTCGCGTCATGTCCGTCCCGACCTTCACCTGCGCCTGCAACAGGACGATGTCCAGGGCGGCGACCAAGGCCCGCGGCAGGTTGATCGGGTCGTTCTCGAGGCGGTGGACCATCGCCTGCACGTCGTCCGCGTGGAACGTCGTGTAGGCCGACTTGCCGGTCGCCATCGCCTGGAACACGACGAACGCCTCGGGCCCACGGACTTCTCCGATCATCATATACTGGGGTCGCTGCCGGAGGGCCGCGGTGAGCAGGTCGAACATGTCGATCTCGCCGGCCGCCTTTCCCGTGTGCGCGGACTTGCCGCCGAACCCGGCGCGCGTCAGGAGGGGCACCCAGTTCTCGTGGGGGAGGTTCAGCTCCCGGGTGTCCTCGATGGACACGATTTTCATCTGGGGTGGGATGAACAGGAGGATCGCATTCAGCGTCGTCGTCTTCCCGGAGGCGGTCCCGCCGCAGATGAGCATGCTCTGCCCGTTCTCGATGGCGAGCCACAGGTAGGCCATCATCTCCGGGGACATCGTCTTGAATCGGACCAGGTCGAGCGGGGTGAAGGGGTTCTCCCGGAACCGCCGGATCGTGAACGAGGAGCCCCGCTTCGTCACGTGCATGCCGAGGGTGGCCTGGAGACGCGAACCGTCCGGGATCGTGGCGTCGAGCATGGGTTGGGCGACGGAGATGTGCTTCCCGGACCGCTGGGCCAACCAGATGACGAAGGAGTCCAGCTCCTCCGCCGAGTCGAACTTCAAGTTCGACGGGATGGATCCGTACTTGCGGTGATAGATGTACAGGGGCACCCGGACGCCGTCGCAGGAGACGTCTTCGACCTGGACATCCGTCATCACGACGTCGATGGGCCCGTATCGAATGAAGTCCCGGAATACGAAGTACATGATCCGTTCCTTCGAGACGGGGTGGAGTTCGACGCCGAGCTCGCGGAGGACACCGTCCACCATGCGCCGAAGGTAGTTCTCCTTCTGGGCCCGCTGCGAGTCCTCGAGGAGCTCCAGGTTGCCGACGAGGATCTCCTTGAGGACGTCGAGGAGCTCCGATTCCTCCTCGATCAGCTTCGGCTCGATCGCCTCGTAGAAGTACTCGTTCGCCATCGTGTCGTACAGGATCCGGACGTACGCGTAGTTCTTCAAGATCGGTTGGATTTCAATCTCGTTCATGTTCTTCTGGACGATCTTCGGGATCGTCGTGATCTTCCCGAGGGTCGTCTCCACGACGCCGCTGACCTTCGGGGCCTTCACTTTGATGCCCCGGTCGCCGAGCAGGCGGCCGAAGTACCGCTTCTTGATCGAGTCGAGGGCGCCGAAGACGGCGGCCTTGCGGTTCTTCTCGAGGTCGTCGAGCATCTGCTTCGCCTCGCCGCGCTCCCGGTCGAGGTCCGCAACGCGGCTCGCGGTGGCGGCCTTCCTTCGGCTCAACTTCTCAATCGCCTGGGTATCAATCTTCTCCGCGGACTGGCTCATTCGCACACCTCAGATGATCAGGAACGCGAGCACGCAGATGACGAGCAGGATGAAGCTGTGTCGGAGCCCGTTCGCGATCTTCCCCGTGTCGAGGACGCCGGCGAGGATGCCATCCCCGAGGCCGTGCACGATGACGGCGATGAAGAACGCGATCTTGACGTTGTAGACGACCGTCGGCAAGTCGTTGGCGAGGGGGCTCGCGCCCGCCAGCGCGCCGCCCGCCCCTGTTTCCAAGGCGCCGCTCGCCTCCAGCATCTTCGGGAGGAAGGTCACGTTGAGGATCCAGATCGTCACCAAGAACACCATGAACGAGATGTAGATGACCGCGATGTACGTGGACATCGTGATGCGCCGCTCGTCCTCCGTGAGCTGGTTCTCCTTCGTGTCGTGGCTGACCATCGTCAGCACGTCGGCCACGTCGCCGCCCGCGTCGGACGACTTCACGATGATCGCGACAACCCGCTCGACCATGGGGGTCTTCACGCGGGTCGACAAGAGGCGAAGCGCCTCCGTCGCAGGAACGCCCCAGGTGATCTGAGCCGCCATCTTCTTGATCTCGGGCGTGAGCTTGCCGTACCGGCCGCTGCTCGAGACCACGATCGCGTCCGCGAGGGTCATGCCGAAACGCCCCGCCTCCGCGACGTCGCGAAGGAAGTCCGGGAGCCGTCGCTCGACCTGCTTGATCTCGCGTTGCCTCTTGGCCAAGAAGAAGCCGTAGGGACCGATGAATCCCATGATGGCGAACACGAGCCAGAAGAGGAACCGTTCGATCGGCTGTTGACCGGGCCGGAGGGCGAGGTTCACCGAACCGATCAGGTTCAGGAAGGCGATGAAGCCGAAAAGGGCCATCAACGCCCCTCCGGTCGCCATGATCGCCGGCTTGCGGTCCGCCTTCTCGTAGAGCCGAACACGGGCCTTTTCCAATTCCGGGTTCGTCATCTTAGCCCTCCTGCTCCATGTTCCAGATGACGAAGATGAAGCCGAACTGGCTCAGGGGAATCATGAGGCCGACGACGACGTACAGGAGCACGAGGATCGTGCCGGACGAGCCCTTGCTGATCAGGGCCATGATCGCCATGATGACGACGAGGAACAGGGGGAACGCCACGACGACGGTCACGAAGGACTCGGCGAGCATGCCGAGCGTCTCCATCTTCTTCCGCATCTCGAGGCGGTCTTCCTTTTCGAACTGCTCCGCCTTCACGAGGAAGTACGGCTTCAGCTGACCGCCGCTCGTCGACGTCGTCACGACGCCTTGCAAGAAGTCTTGGAACTTGGCGGACGGTGAGCGCTGGGAAGCCTTCCGGATCGCGGTCAAGATGTCCAGGCCGAGCAGTTCGGTGTCCCGGGTGATCCATTCCGCCTCGCGGGCGACCTCTCCGTAGATCGTCTGCTTGGACAGTTCCTTGAAGATCACGTCGACGGGGACGTCGGCCGAGGCCATTGCCGAGATGAACGACATCGCGCCCGAGATCTTCTTGTCGATCTTGTGGCCGCGCTTCTTGGCCATAGAGGCCGGTTTCCCATGGTACCCGACCGGGAGGCCGAAGAAATACATGTACGAGAAGAAGATCGGAATGGCCGCGACAAGGCCGAGCATGATGAGCAGGGTGAGGATCGGAATCTGCAGGAAGAACAGGAAGAGGGCGGCGACGGAGGCGGCGATCACCGCGCCCACCGCGGCGAACGTCGTGTTCATCCAAGCGACCGCGAGATATTCTTCCGGCCGGAGCTTGATGTGCGCCCGCAGGAGGCTCTCCTCGAGGTCCGGGTCCTCTTTCCTCCGGGCCTGCACGAACTTCCCGAACATGCGCCACGCGACTTGCTGCTTCGGCGTCAGGCTCACGCTGACGGGCTTCGCGCCCTTCGGCAGCTTCACCATGTGGTGCGCCTTTTCCGTCTGTTCTCCGGGTCTGAACCGCTTCGTCTTCGTGAGCGTCCCGCGGGTCTCGAGCTTCTCGAATGCGCTGCTACCCAACCGTCTCACCTCCGGCTTCGACGGCCTTCGGGATTCCGGCTTCCGGCAGTCCCATCTCCTCGCGGACCCGTTTCGCGGTTTCGTCGGGATATTGGTAGTACTGCACGACGATCTTCGCGATCTCTCGGAAGTCGGTCATCCCTTTCTGGACCATGTAATTGACAATGTCGATTCGGCGCGCGAACTCCGACTCCATCTCTTCGTGAGTCATGTTCTTCATTTCCATGATCTCGTCGAACAGGAACGAGTGCCCCTTGTAGACGAACGTGTCCGTCGCGGCGTCCCACTCGTACACGGTGTTCGTGATCAGCTCGTTCGTCTCGGGCTCGAATCCCACGAGCTCGACGACCTGCTTGATGCGGCGCACGATCGAGTCGCCGATCCGGGCGTGCGTCTGGATGACCACGAAGTTCAGGGCGGTGAGCAGGATACGCGGCGTGTTGATCGGGGGGTTCTCCAGGCGGTTGACCATCGACTTGACGGAGTCCGCGTGCATGGTCGACATCGTTGGGTGCCCGGTTGCCATGGCCTGGAACATCGTGTAGGTCTCCTTGCCACGGACCTCTCCGACGACGATATAGTTGGGCCGTTGCCGCAGCGCGGCGCGTACAAGGTCATACATGTCGATCTCGCCGCCCGCCTTGCCATCAGCCCCGCGCTCGCCCACTCCGGAGCGGGTAACGCCAGGGATCCAATTCTCGTGCGGGAGGTTGATCTCGCGGGTGTCCTCGATGGAGACAATCTTCGCGCCAGGGCGGATGAACAGTGCGGCGCTGTTCAGGGTGGCCGTCTTCCCGGAGGCGGTGCCGCCACAGACCATCATGGACTTGCCGCTCTCGACGGCGACCCATAGGTAGGCGACCATCTCCGCGCTCGCGGTCCCGAACTTCACCAGTTCGACGGGGGTGAAGGGCTTCTCCTTGTAACGCCGGATCGTGAAGGACGACCCGCGGGTCGTCACCTCCCGGCTGTACGTCGCCTGGACACGGTGGCCTTCGAAGGAGGTCCCGTCCAGGATCGGGTTCGCGACGGAGATCTGCTTCGCGCATCGCTGCCCGAGCAAGACCACGAACGAGTTCAGCGCATCGTCGTCGTCGAAGATGACGTTCGTCTTGATCGACTCGTACTTCTGGTGGAAGACGAAGAGCGGGATGCTCGTTCCGTCGCAGGAGACGTCTTCGATGCGGAGGTCCGCCATTAGGACGTCTACGGGTCCGTACCCGACGAAATCGCGGATGATGTAGTAGACGATCTTGTCCTTCGAAGCGGGCTCGAGACGGAGGCCACGGGACTTGATGAACGAGTCCACCGCTTCAGAGATGTATTCCTTCTTGTCCTTCTCCGCCATCTTGTCCCACTCGTACTCGAGCGTGCGGTTCAGCGAGTCCTTGATCATGTCGAGGAATTCCTTCTCCCGCGCGTCGAGGTGGGGCTCCCACACCTCGTAGATGTACTCGGATCGATCGTGGTCGTAGAGGATGCGCGCGTACGTGAACGGCTCGCGGATCGAGAAGACCTCCATTTCCTCCATCGTATCCTTGGCCAGGTTCGGGATCGCGGTCAGGTAGGAACCTCGACTCCCCGACCATTCAGCCTTCTGCTGGATCGCGCCCCTCGGCATCATCACCTTTCGTTTCCGTGGCATGATTCGTCCACCTCAGAACTGGATCTGTTGCGTCGCGTCTCCGATGCCGACTTGGACTTGGGCGTGCTGGAGCCGGAAGTAGCTGATCCCCATGACGCCGGGGTTGTTGTTCACCGTGAGTCGCACCACGTAGATCTGCGTCGTCGGGTTCAAGGTCCAACCGATCTGGTAGACCGTCGTGGCTCCGATTTTCGCGGTGAAGGTCTCGGCGAAGGCGCTCTTGGTGTACGAGCCGCCGAGTTTCAGGGTGTCCGAGAGGGTCTGGTTGAAGAACCGGTACCACGCGAGTCCGTAGGCGGACGTGTGGTTCAGCCAGACGATCGCGTTGTTCGGAAAGCCGCTGTAGTCCTGACGATCGAAGGCGAACAGTTCTGTGCTCACCATCTCGGTCGTGGTGCCCGTCACGATCCCTTTTCCGTAGAGGCTCACGAGGGCGAAGGAGATGTCCAGAGAATTGTTGGCGACCAGCACGGAGAAGGTCGGGTGGACCCGGACGAACTGACCGTCCGTCTGATACCGGATCACGGCCCCGTTCTCATAGACAATCCGTTGCGGCGTGTAGTAGCGGTTCGACGCCGTCAGGACGACCGCCCCGCTCGCTTGGTCCGTCGCCTGCTTGCGGACCCCCTGCAGCAAGTAGTCGAAGGCCACGGTGAACGCGCCCGCATCGGGACTCAACTCGAGCGTCCCGGGGGTCGGAGAGGAGAAGATTGGGACCCCGTCCACGCCAAGGTTGACCGCGGTCGCCGTCGTCACCGGGATGTGGAAGGTCCCCGCGTCCGCCGACGCCTGGGCCGCCAGCATCTGGAGGTCGATGTCGCCCTTGACCCCGCCGAACTGGCCGAGGGCCGTGTTCATGTGGGACGCCTCGGAATCCTTCATCCAGATCGGGACGTACTGGTTCACGATGACGCTGAGGAACGTGAGGAAGACGAGAAGGGCCATGACCGTCCCAATGGTCGAGGCGACGGCGCGTTCATCCGACCGAAAATCGCGGATCAGGACACGCATGTCGTCACCTGCAGAAAATCCTCCGTCTGCATTTTACATCTGCCCATCCTGGATGACGCTATTTATATGTGTCGCGCTGAAAATCTACCCTTGAGAATGAGTCTTTTTCTCCATGTGAGAGCCCCTCGTTTCGACGTCGATTTTCGGCCCCATTTTTTGACGCGAAAAGGCCCGGATTCACGTCGCTCGCGGTCGTAGCCGACGTGCCGCGGCGTAGACCAACGAGGCTTCGCCGGCGATGAATCGCCGCATTCCGTCGATCGACGCGTACTCATTCGGCGCGTGGGCGTGGGCGCCATGGCCGAGCCCGGTCGCGACCCACGGCAGGTGCAGATATTCGTCGAAGGCGAAGGCGGGCATGGTCCCGCCGCTCGAGGGCCAGACCTCGGGCTCCTTGCCGTGGGCTTGGACCGCCTCAATCGCCGACCGTGCGATCCCGGAGTTCGGGTCTGTCTTCGCAGGGCCATACGGGCCGTGCACCTCGATGAGAAGATCGCCGAAGCCCCGTTTCTCCAGGTGGGCACGCAGCTTCCGAAGCGTTCCCGCGACCGTCATGTCCTTGACCAGGCGGATGTCCACCTTGGCGTACGCCTCGTGCGGCAGCACGGTCTTCGTCCCTCCGTGATCGACATACCCGGAGTGGATGCCGCAGATGTTCACGGTGGGCTCGTAAAGGTAGCGGAGAAGGAGCTCCGTCTTCGGCAGGTCGTACTTGAATTTCGCGACCCGTCCCTCGCGAAGCCAGGCGCTCGGATCGAACTTCTTCGCCAGGCGATGCACCATCGCCAGCTCCTGTTTCGTCGGCGTCTGGACCTCGTCCCAGATGCCGTCGATCACCGGCCGTTGATCCTTGTCCACGAGCGTGTCCAGGGCCTGCAGGAGCCGCCACACCGGCGACGTGATCCAGACCGCATCCGAACTGTGGATCTCGCTCTCCATCGGTCCCCCGGCCACCCGGTTCCCTCGGGACCAGATCGTCAGGTAGAGGCAGCCTTTGACGCCCAGGTAGACCGTCGGAACCCCGCGGAGATCCTCGGAATAGTCGTTCGCGATTGCTCCGTCCGCCTTCAGCTCGCCGCGGTGTGTCCGGATGAATTCGATGAAGTTCGCACTGCTGATTTCCTCCTCCCCCTCCGCGAGGATCTTCAGGTTCACGGGCATCTCGTCGACGTCCTGGATCGTCCTCCAGGTGAACAGATGGTTCGCGAGGGCGCCCTTGGAATTCGTCGAGCCCCGGGCGACGATCGCCTTCCCGATCCCGGGGACCTCTCGGATGTCGGCGGCGAACGGTGGCACCTTCCATGCGTCGAGGTCTCCCACCGGCTGGACGTCGTACATTTCGTATTCGATCAGGGTCACCGGCGCCCCCACATCGAGCTCGCCGATCACGAGCGGATGCCCGCGCTTCTTCCATGTCCGGGTCTTGCATCCGATCCCCGCCATCATCTCACGGACCATCTCGGCGCACTCGGCGACTCCCTCGCCGGTCGCACTCACGGACGGTTGGCGAAGCAGAGTTCGAGCCGACTCGAGAGCCGCGGGGAACCGCGATTCGAGCTCTCGGTAGACGGACGCAGGTGCGGGTCGCTTCACCGACCGCGGGAAGGACGCGGGCACGATAAGACCACGGTTTCGACGCCGATGGAGAATCGCCGCTGGGGTCTACGAAAAACTATTTCCCCCGAGGTCTCATGGGCCGCGCGAGCCGCGGTAACTCAGTTTGGGAGAGTGCGAGACTGAAGATCTCGAAGTCGCCGGTTCGAGCCCGGCCCGCGGCATGACTCCCCCTTCGTCCCGGCGCCTCAGCCCCCGCCCATTCTCTTCAAGACGGTGAGGGCCGTCGTCGTAATCCATCGGCTTCGGCGTCCAGCCACCTCCAATCCAAGCGGATAGAACGGTCCTCGGAACTGGTAAGCGGGGTCCTCCGTGTCCGGATGCAATGCATCCATGTTCCAGCTCCCGTCGCGGTTGCGCATCTCGATGAGCCGGTCGAGGGCCGGACGGATTCGCGGATCGTCCCCGTGCCCCAGGGACGTGAGCACGTCGAGGCCGACGAGAATGTCGTAGTAGTAGTGGACCGGGTAGTGAAGGCGAAACCAAGGACGGTACGGCGAGGCACCCTCGCGGAATAGTCGTCGTTTGAGATAGAACTCCGCGCCCCGCTCGATCGACCGAAGGATCTCGGGGGTACGCGAGGCGGTCGGAAGTGCCGAGAACGCGGCGAGCGCCTCCCAGCAGTCGAGCGTTCCGGTGCTGGACCGAAAGCAATGCCACCCGCCGTCCTTCTTCTGGTGCCGCACGAGCCAATCGATAGCAGGCCCCAGATGTGGGTCCCTCAAGTAGCCGAACCGGGCGAGCATGCGGACCGCATTCCTGGTGAAGCTCACCTCGCTCCGGGGACCCCCGAGATCGCCGGTGCGCGAGAACCGGCGGACGAACAGGTTCACGGCCCTGGCGACTCGAGCGTTCTTCTTCGTCAGTCCAAGGTCGGAAAGGACGAGGAGCCGCCAATTCGTCGCGACGTACTTTGGGCGGTACAACTCGCGGGCGGAATTGCCGGGGGTGACCCAGTGCCCCTGTGGATGCTGGCCGTTGAGGATCTGAGCGGCCCATCCGCGCCTTCCGACCTCCTTCTGCGCGCGGGCAACGGCCAGATCGTCGGTCGGGCGATCGAGGATGTCCCGCAACACGCGCAGACGAACGCTTGGGTCCGAGTCCTTCGCGAGAAGCCAATCTCGGAGCCCGCGACGCAGGTCCATCTGCTCCTGGAACCGCACGACGTATATATGATTCGACATCGACGGACTCAGGCGGCGCCGCTCCAGTCGCCGATGCGATAGAATCTTATGGCCCGAAGCTTTTCGACGCGCGTCCCGCCTTAGCTCAGCCTGGTCAGAGCGGGTGACTGTAGAGTGCTCCCGTGCACGCCGCGTGCGCGGTGCCCGCTGCCATCATCAGGCCGCCGGTTCAAATCCGGCAGGCGGGATTCTTTCCTCCCGCCGTCCGATGGAGCCCAGGTGGAACTTGATTAGCCGCGGACGCATCCGCGTGCCGGTAAGACGATGGACAAGAAGGCGAAGAAAAAGGTCTTGCAGATGATCCCGTACGGCGCTTACGTGGTCGGAACGAAGACGAGCGAGGGTGAAGAGCACCTGATGTTCGGAACATGGCTGATGCAGACATCGTTCAAGCCCCCGTTGGTCGCGTTCGCCCTCTCCGAGGACAGTCGCACTCTGGCGAACGTGCGCGAATCGAAATCGTTCGCGGTCTCGTTTCTCGCCGACGGGATGAACGGTGTCGCCGAGAGCATCGTCGACGGCTCGTTCAAGAAGGTGAAGACCGAGCGGACGCCGTCCGGACTTCCCGTCCTTGTCGGCGCCGCGGGATGGATCGATTGTCATGTGCTCGAGATCTCGGAGAAGGGAGACCATCGCATCGCACTCGCGGAAGTCGTGGACGTCGCGAGTGGTCCCGGGAAACTCATGCCCTTGGACGCGCTGAAGTGGCACTACGGCGGGTGAGCAGTCCTGCCCTCGCGGGCGACACAAGTACGCCATCTTCATGAATCTCGTCGGATTCCCGGGGTCATGGCCGGATTCCCGAACATCATCCGCAGCCTGCCCGAAGCAGACCATCCGTTTCGCGACATCGCGCTCTGGCTCCTTCGAGGTTCGACCGCCTCCTTGATTTTCGTCGAGGCTTCCGCCGACTCGGTCGTCCCCGAGCACTCACATGGAGCACAGTGGGGTGTTGTCGTGTCAGGTGATCTCGTGTTGACGATCGGCGGCAAGACGCGGACGTACCATGCGGGTGAGGAATACTTCATCCCCGCGGGCGTGCCCCACGCCGCGAAGCTCCGCGCCGGCGTGCGCGTGATCGACTTTTTCGACGACCCGAATCGATATCGGCCGAAAGCGCAGGGACCCCGTTGAACCGGTGGACGAGGCGGAAGCCGGACAGGTCAGAACAGCATGGTCTGCGCGCGGGCGATCTGCGCACTCACCGAATCGATGTACTCCCGCATCCGCGCGAGGATCGTCCGGACTCGGATCACTCCTAACACCTGTGAGTCCTTCACCACGAGGACGCGGCGGGTTCCTTCGTCCGCCATGAGCTGTGCGACCCGGTCAATCCCGTCGTTCGGATCGACCGACACGAGCTTCGCGCTCATGATCTCGCCGAGGGAGACCTTTGAAGGGTCGCGTCCTTCCGCCACGACCTTCGCGAGCAGGTCCCACTCCGTCACGATGCCCTTCGGGACGTTCGCGGGCGAGGTGACGATGACGAAGCCTTGGTGTTCCCGAGCCATCGTCTTCGCGGCGTCGCGGACGAAGGTGCTCGGCGGGAAGGAGAGGAACTCCCTTTCCACGATGTCCTTCGCGTAGAGGACCATTCCGTTCGAAGGAACGTCGAGCCGGAACTTAGCCTTTGCCCGCTTCCGGTCGTCCGAAGGATCCGAACGCGAAGAGGCCACGGGAGGCAGGACGCATCCCCAGTCTCGCGTCCGAGTTTGTCAAATCGGCTGCGTGACCAAATCTATTAATACGGTTTCGGGCCTTGATTGAGTGTCAGACAAAGGTCCGACTGGGCCTTGCTGGGATGGGCATGGGATTACTTCGATGGCTACTGTGGCCGCGTCGTCCCAAGAACGACGAAGACGATCGGCCGTCGAGGCGATCTCGCGGTAGACCCCGGCCCAGGGCGCACCATCCGGGCGTGTATCGGATCGAGGTCGACAACGAGGTCGGGCGGTTCCACAGCGACGGTGCCCCGTTCTCCTTCTGGTCGTCCTCGCGGGTCATCTTGATCCTCTCCTTCCTGCTCTGGTGGATCCAGCCCGCGGGTCCCATGATCGCCGGGTACGTCGGCGGCCGTCGGGCCGGCTCTCCGATCAAGGCCGTCATCGCCGCCCTCATGCCCGTGTTCGCCATCTACATCGCGAACATCACGTACGCGCACAACTTCGCCTCGCACCAGATCGACTTCGTCGCCACCTTGCCGATGGTCGTGAGCGACGCAGCCGCGAGCATCCTGCCCTTCCTGCTCCCGTACAAGGAGTTCATGGTCGCGTACATGCAAGGCTTCGCGCAGGCCCTGACGACGACGTTCGGGATGGGGACGAACGGCTATCTGATGGTCGTCATCTTCGCGTACATCGGAGGGCTGATCGCGGAGCAGACCCGGCGCGAACTCGGCTCCCGGTCCGGATCCGGATCCTCCGTGGGCGTGAACCTGGTCCAGCCGGTCATCGGTGCCCGGCCCTACGTGGATGACGAGGAAGAGGCCTACGAGGAGGACGAGGAGATCCACCGGTCCCGCCGGCCGGTCCGCGCCCGATCCCGCGGCCATCCGGTCATCGCTGCGAGCGGACACCGACGTCGCGGTCGTGACCGCGGAGACCACTTCGATTCCTATCGCAAGCTCACCGCCGAACCCGACGAGGTCCGAGGCCGCCGCTCGGTGCGAGCTCATCGCCGCGAATCGGACGACGACGAAGACGACGAAGGCGAGGAGTTCGTCGCCACGCGAACGCACCGGATCTCCCAC
>WNGG01001721.1_pt1 | contig 41941 bp, 40 predicted proteins | sample 5400661 | NCBI WGS metagenome assembly WNGG01 (sample SAMN13153372, study PRJNA577476) | soil metagenome | isolation source: 100 cm soil or saprolite under Garry oak tree replicate 1 | place: USA:California | collected 2016-06-15 | reverse complement strand
CTGGTGCAGCAGCGCCGCTCCGGCTTCGGACAGCGTGATACCCGAGGCATCCAGCAGCTCGCGCGTTTCTCGCTCGGTGAAGCGCAGATCTGCGGCGCGGATCTCGGCCAGCTCGCCTTCGAGGCGTAGCTGAGGCAGGCGCAACTGGAGATCGCGGCGGGTGGCCAGCACCGCGTGCACGCCGCCGGGAAGGTTCGTCAGCAACCGGGTGAGCTGGGCGAGCGCGTCCGGGCAGTTCAGCGCATGGAGATCGTCGATGACCAGCATGACGCGGCCGCGATGGCCGGCGAGTTCCGACAGCACCCGGCCGACCATGGCCGGCCCGTTGAACCCGGGCGTCGGGGCTGGGGATTCCGCGTGGCTGGTTGTCGCGCAAGCATGACGAATAGCGCTGAGCAGGGTAAGCCAGAACTGCTGCGCGTCCTGCTGGTCGCGCTGCACTTGCATCATGGCCAGCTGGTATGGCCGATCCGGACGGTCGGCCCACGTGCGCAGCAGCGACGTTTTCCCGCTGCCGGCCGGAGCCGAGATGATCGTCACCTTCCTCGCCGCCGCGCGATCAAGAGCAGCGAGAAGGTCACCGCGGTCGATCAGCCGGGGAGTTGCCCGATCCACCGCCGGAAGCCTGCCCTTACCTGCACCTTGCCCTTTCGGCACCTAGCCAGCGTACGCAGTGCCACGCGCGAATCACCACGATCCGGTGATGGCTCCTCACCTGGCTGGCGGTGAGCCTGGGCCCGTCGCGAAGGCGCGCAGCACGCGTCACCGCATAGCGAAAGGCAGATCGCAAGGGATGCCGGTTAGGTTGACTGGTATGGCGGCTGTTGACATTCCCGTGCCGGGTACCCTGCCGACGGTCATCGGGGTGCGCGGGGCGCGGCACAACAACCTGCGGGATATCGACGTCGATGTGCCGCTGTGGCGGACGGTCGCGGTGGTCGGCGTGTCCGGATCCGGCAAGACGTCGCTGGCCATGGGCACGCTGTACGCCGAGGGCATGCAGCGGTTCCTGGAGAGCCTGAGCACCTACAGCCGCCGCCGGCTGACCCAGGCCCAGCGGCCGGACGTGGACCGGATCGACCACCTGCCGCCCGCGCTCGCGCTGCGGCAGCGCCCGCCGGTACCGGGGCCGCGCAGCACGGTCGGCACCATGTCGGAGGTGCTCAACGTGCTGCGCCTGATGATGTCGCGGCTCGGCTCGCACCTGTGCCCGAACGGCCACCGTGTCGCGCCGTCGATCGCCACGCAGGGCGAGGAGATCGCCTGCCCGGTGTGCGGCGCGCATGTCGAGGACCCCAGCGCCGAGTCCTTCGCCTTCAACTCCTACGGCGCGTGCCCGGCCTGCCAGGGCCTGGGCGTGCGGTCCGAAGTTGACGTCGCCGCCCTGGTCCCCGACCCGGGCAAGACGATCGAGGAAGGCGCGGTGCTGCCGTGGAATTCCGGCGGCCGGCGGCTGTCGATGTACGCCGCGGGCGAGCTCGGGGTCCGGCTCGACGTTCCGTACCGGTCACTGACCACCCGCGAACGCGACATCGTGCTGCACGGTGAACCAGTCCGCCAGCAGGTCACGCTGCACTCGGGCCGCGGCGGGCGGACCGTGCAGCTGTCGGTCAACTACGACAACGCCGTCGCCGCGGTGGAACGCTCGCTGCGCAGCGACAACGAGCGCACCCGCCACCTGGTGCAGCGATTCCTCAGCACCCGAGTCTGCTCGGTCTGCCACGGCACCCGGCTGCGGCCCGAGGCGCTGACCTCACAGCTCGGCGGCCGCAACATCGCCGAAATCAGCGCGCTCGGCCTGGCGGAGCTGCACGAGTTCGCCGCCGGCCTGCCCGCCGCACTGCCCGCCGAACTCAGCAGGATGACCGGCGGATTGCTGGCCGAACTGAACGGCAGGCTCACGCCGCTGCTCGACGTCGGCCTCGGCTACCTGACACTCGACCGGGCCGGTGCCTCGCTGTCGACGGGGGAGCGGCAGCGGATCGAGCTCACCTCGACGGTACGGGCCAGCACCACAGGCATGCTCTACGTGCTGGACGAACCATCGGTCGGCCTGCACCCGAGCAACGTCGCGGGGCTTCGCAAAACGATCACCGCCCTGGCGGGAAACGGCAACACTGTGGTCGTCGTCGAGCACGAGCGGGAGCTTATCCGCTCCGCCGACTGGGTCATCGAACTCGGCCCCCGGGCTGGTGCCAGCGGCGGAACGGTGATCGCCCAAGACACTCCCGGCCAGCTGGAAACCGACCCGCACTCGATCATGGGCCCGTTCCTCGCCGGCGCCACGGCCGTGCCGTCCCGTCCGGTGCGGGGCGGTCCCGGCGGGCAGCTGACCATCGAGATCAGCGACCTGTACAACCTGCACGACCTCACCGTCACCTTTCCCACCCGCCGGCTGACCGCGCTGGCCGGCCCGTCCGGGGCCGGGAAGACCGCCCTGGTACTGGATAGCCTCATCCCGGCCGCGCGGGCGCTGCTCGGCGGGTCGGCGCTGCCCGAGCATGTCCGCAAGCTGGACCTCGGCGGCATCCGCCAGGTCGTGCAGATCGACGCCTCGCCCATCGGTCAGAACGCGCGATCGACACCCGCGACCTACTCCGGGGCGTTCGACCAGATCCGCCGCGTGTTCGCCGGGTCCGCGCACGCCCGGCGGCGGCGCTGGAAACCGGGGCACTTCTCGTTCAACACCCGCGAAGGCCAGTGCCCCACCTGCCGCGGTCTCGGCCACATCGACCTCGATGTGCAGTACCTGCCCGACATCACCGTCGGCTGCCCCACCTGCCACGGCGCCCGCTTCAACGACGCCACCCTGGCCGTCCAGATCGACGGCCTGACCATAGCCGACGTGCTTGGCCTCAGCGTCGCCGGCGCCCTGGAGCGGTTCGCTGACCGGGCCCCGGTCGCCGCGGCGCTGCGGCCCGTCAGCGATGTCGGCCTGGGTTACCTGCGGCTCGGCGAGCCCACGCCGTCCCTGTCCGGTGGCGAGTCGCAGCGGCTGCGGATCGCCTCCCGGCTGCGCAGCAGCCAGCGGGGGACGCTGTACGTCTTCGACGAGCCATCCACCGGCCTGCACCCACTCGACGTGGCCACCCTGGCCGGCGTCTTCGGCCGGCTGCTGGACGCCGGGGCCACGATCATCGTCATCGACCACGACCTGGACCTGCTCGCCGCCGCTGACCACCTCATCGACATGGGACCGGGCGGCGGCCCGGACGGCGGGCGCATCCTCGCGGCCGGGACGCCCGAGGACGTGGCGCGTGCCCCGTGCAGTGCGACCGGGCCGTGGCTGGCCGAGCACCTGAGCCTGCCGGGAACGGCGCAGCGCAGCGTGGCGGCCACTGGCGATCCGCCACCATCGGAGGCGCACGCCGTGACCTGATCACCCGGCATGGCCGGACCTAGAATGTCCCAACCTGCGTGCACGCTCATCACCACGACCGGAGGCGGCGGGCGATATGACCACCGCAGATGCTCCCGCTCTCTCTTATTCCTCGGCACCGGGGCGGTGGGTGCTGGCGATCACCGTGCTCGGCTCGGGGATCGCCGCGCTGGACGCCACGGTCGTCAACATCGCCCTGCCGGCCATCGGCCGCGATTTTCACACCGGTATTGCCGCCCTGCAGTGGGTGATGACCGGCTACACCCTGACGCTCGCCGCGTTCCTGCTGATCGGCGGCTCGCTCGGCGACCGCTTCGGCAGGCGGAAGGTCTACCTGATCGGCATCGTGTGGTTCGCACTGGCCTCGGCGGCGTGCGGGTTCGCCCCCACCGCGCTGTTCCTTATCGTCACCCGGGTGCTCCAGGGTGTCGGCGCGGCGCTGCTCACGCCGGGAAGCCTGGCGATCCTGGAAGCGTCGTTCGTGCCCGCAGACCGGGCCCGGGCGATCGGGGCCTGGTCAGGCCTGGGCGGTGTGGCTGTCGCCGCCGGGCCGCTTGTCGGCGGCTACCTGATCTCGGCCGCGTCCTGGCGGTGGATCTTCTTCATCAACGTCCCCCTCGCGGCGGCCGTGGTCGGGCTGGGCGCACGGCACGTCCCCGAGTCGCGTGACGCAACCGTCACCGGCAAGATCGATTACGCGGGCGCGGCGGCCGCGGTCGTGTTCCTGACCGGCATCACGTTCGCGTTCATCGAGGCCCCGGCGCTGGGCTGGTCGTCACCCGCGGTGCTCACCATGACGGCCGTAGGCATCGTGGGGCTGGCCGCCTTCCTGGCCCGGGAGCGGTGGGCGGCGGCGCCGATGCTGCCGCTGTCGCTGTTCACCAGGCGGCAGTTCGCCGCGACCAACGCCGTGACGTTCATCGTGTATGCGGCGCTGACCGGCGCGACCTTCCTGCTGCCGGTGGTGCTGCAGATCGTGTCCGGCTATACCCCGCTCGCCTCCGGCCTCGCGTTTGTGCCGCTGACCGTGATCATGTTTGCGCTGTCGGCCCGCTCCGGGCAGCTCGCGGCCAGGATCGGGCCCCGGCTGCAGCTGAGCGTCGGCCCGGCCGTGGTCGGCGCGGGCCTGGCCATGCTCACCATGGCCACGTCCGGGTCCAGCTATGTGGTTTACGTGCTGCCAGCGGTCATCGTGTTCGGGCTCGGGCTGGCGATCACGGTCGCGCCGCTCACCGCCACCGCGATGAGCTCAGCGCCCGCGGCACACTCGGGCGTCGCCTCGGCCGTCAACAACGATGTGGCCCGGTTCGGCGGCCTGCTGGCCGTCGCCGTCCTGCCGGCGCTCGCAGGCATCACTGGCACGGCCTACCTGCACCCGGACGCGCTTGCCGCCGGATTCCGCACCGCGGCGCTCATATCCGGCGCGATGTGCGTCGCGGGCGGGCTGCTCGCCGCGTTCACGATCACCAACCCCGCGCCCGTGCCACGGGCCGCCGGCGCGCCTGTGGCCGAAGAATGCCTCCATTGCGGCCTCGACGCACCGCCGCTCACCACCGCTGTTAGCCAGGCAACCGGCACGGAATGACCTCTCGCCCACACGGGATGCCCGGTCGATGACGGGCCGCACCCGGGCGCGGGCGGCATCGTGAGGAACGCCGGACATGCGCAGTGCGCCTTGGTTGGGGTGCGGTCCCCGGTGTCGCGCGGCGGTTCACCCGGCCGGGGCCGGGGCTCTGGTGGCCGCAGGCCCTGGTGCGATGCCGTCGAGGGCGGTGTCGATGACGTCGCGGACGAACCGGTCGTTGAGCGGGGCGTGGCCGTGCAGCAACCGGTGGTAGACCGGGCCGTAGAGGAGGTCGAGCGCGACCTCGATCTTGGTGTCCGCGGGGATCTCACCGCGGTCGATCGCCCGGCGGAAGATCGCGCGAGCCTGGTCGCGGCGCGGCTCGACGAACCGCGCGCGGTATTGGCGGGCGAACGCCGGGTCGGTCTGGGCCTCGGTGATCAGGGCGGCGATCACGCGCCCGTAGGGCCGCTTGCTGGCGAGCCGGGCCCAGGGGCGCAGCAGGCTGAGCAGGTCGCCGCGCAGTGACCCGGTGTCGCGGGCCGGGGGGACGGCGGCCCATTCGTGGTACAGCGTGTCCAGGGCGAGGGTTTCCTTGGTGGGCCACCACCGGTAGATCGTGGCCTTGCTGACTCCGGCGCGGGCGGCGACCGCGTCCATGCTCACGGCCGTCAGGCCTTTTTCCAGGAGGAGTTCTGCCGCTGCCTCCAGGATTGCGTTGTGCGCCTTTTCGCTGCGCGGCCGCCCGCGCTGGGGTGCCGCGGCGGTCGCCGAGCCGCTCATGAGGTGCTCCTGGCGGTGCCGGCGGTCACCGTGCCGGGCCTGGCCGGCCGGGCTGTCGCGCCGGGTGCGCCGGCCATCCGCGCCAGGACCTGGAAGAAGGCGGCGATGTCACGCCGTGCGTAACCCAGCTCTTCTGCCTTCGCCAGCATTCCGTCAGCGACCGCGGCCGACGGGGCCGCGACGCTGAGCTGGCGGGCGGCTTCCAGGGCGAGGCGGATGTCCTTGTGCATGAGCTGCACGTCGAACCACGCCTGCTCGGGCAGGTCGAGCATGAGGGGAGCCCGCGCTTGCAGCATGGGCGACCCGATCGCGCTGCCGGTCATCACCGCCGCGGCCAGCGCCGGGTCGATCCCGCCGCGTTCGGCCAGCAGCACGCCCTCGCTGAACGCGAGCATCTGCATCGCGAGGCTGATGTTGATGGCCAGCTTCAGCAGCAGCGCCTGGCCGTTCGGGCCGACGTAGGTGACTGTGCGGCCGAGCCGGTGCAGCAGCGGCTCGACGGCGCGGAAGGCATCCTCCGGGCCGCTGGCCATGATCGCGAGTGTGCCGTCTGCGGCGGCGGTGACGCTGCCGGAGACCGGAGCGTCGAGCATGCTGGCGCCTAGGGCTCGTACCCGCCGGGCGAGCTCGCGGCTGGCCTGCGGGCTCACGGTGCTCATGTCGATATAGATGGTGCCCGGTGCGAGCCCGGCGAGAATCCCGTCCGGGCCGGAGGTGATGGCCTCCAGGGCCGCGTCGTCGGTGACCATGCTGAAGATCACCGCCGCCGCCTCGGCGACCTCGCGCGGGGTGCCGCGCCAGGCCATGCCCCGACGGGTCAGCTCGCTGGCCCTTGAGGCGGTGCGGTTGGTCCCGTACAACGTGTTGCCTTCGAGCAGGCGGCCGGCGATCCGGCTGCCCATTGAGCCGAGGCCCACAAAGCCGATCGCTGTCATCGTCGTCACCTCTGCCTGGTCGCTTCGATCTCGTTCATGTCCTCGCCGGTGAGCTCGAGGCCCGCCGCGGTGACGATCGGGTCCACCTGGGCGGGCCGGCGGAAGCCGGTGATCGCGCCGTCGACGGCGGGGTTGTGCAGCGTCCAGGCGACCGCGACCGCCCCGGGTGTCACGCTGTGCCGGTCGGCGACCCTTTGCAGGCGCGCGGCCAGCGCGAGGTACTGCGACAGTTGCGGCTCGGTGAAGCGCGGGTCGCGGGAGCGCCAGTCGTCCGCGGGCAGCTGCCGGACCCGCTCGTGGGTCATCGCGCCGGTCAGCAGGCCCGAGCCCATCGGGGAGTAGACGATGACCCCGATCCCCTCGCGCTCAGCGAACGGCAAGATCTCGGCCTCCGCGGCGCGGTCGGCCAGCGAGTACGGCGGCTGGAGCGTCTCGACCGGGACGATCGAGGAGATGCGGCGCAACTGGGCGGCGTCGAAGTTGGACACGCCGATATGCCGGACCAGTCCTTGCTCTTTCAGCTCGGCCAGGGCCGACCAGCCCTCCTCGATGTCCGGCTCGGGGATCGGCCAGTGAATCTGGTACAAGTCGATCGCCTCGATGCCCAGCCGGAGCAGGCTCGCCTCGGCCTCAGCCAGGATCGAGTCGCGCTTGAGGCTGTGCCGGACGTGGCCGGTGCCGTCGTCCAGCAGCGAGGCTTTCGTGAACACATACGGGCGCTCGGCCAGGCCTGCCAGTGCCCGGCCGACCACCCGCTCGGACCGGCCAAAGCCGTAGGCGGCGGCGGTGTCGATCCAGTTCACCCCCGCCTCCAGCGCCCGGTGGATCGCCGCGACGGACTCCTCATCGTCCTGCGGCCCCCAGCCGCGGTCCCCGCCTCCGCCCAGCGCCCACGCGCCGAACCCCACCCGGGTGATCTCCAACCCGGTGGCCCCCAGCACGGTGGTCTTGAGCTGCGTCTTGTACATGACTCCTCCATCGATCCCGCGGCGCCCGGCCCGTGGGGCGTCCCTACCTTGGCAAAACTATACTATCAGTTTCTATAACGCAAGCGCCCGCGAGCCGCGGCGGCCCGCGCCCGGCGGGAATAGCTGCGGCCGTCCGGTGTTCTATAGAAAACTAGTAGTTCAGTTTTGCTTATGGAAGGAGCCTGCCGTGAGCATCCTCTCGACAGCACACCCGCAGCGGCAGCGCGATGAGAGGTCGTTCCTGCTGCAGCGGGTGCAGCCGGCCATGACTGGCCTGATCGACGGCTCGCTATCGACGCTCGCGCCGATCTTCGCCGTGGCGGTCGCCACCCACCAGCCGCGCTATGCGTTCCTCGCCGGACTGGCCACCGCGATCGGCGCCGGCATCAGCATGGCCTTCTCCGAAGGCCTGTCCGATACCGGGAGCCTGACCGGGCGCGGCAGCCCCTACCTGCGCGGCTCGATCACCGGCGCCGGCACGTTCCTGGGCGGGGTCCTGCATACCCTGCCATTCCTCATCCCCGCCTACCACGCCGCACTGGTGGTCGCCCTCGTGGCGGTCGCGTTCGAACTGATGACGCTGGCCTGGATCCGCGCGCGCTTCTTCAGCACCGGCTTCTTCCGCTCGTTCATCTCCGTCGCGCTGGGCGGGGCGATCATCGCCGTCGTCAGCGCCGCCCTGGGCGCGGTCGGCTGACCGGGGCCACGGCACACCCAGCGAGGTTTGCGCTGTTGCCACGCGCATGGCCGGCCGCCGCGAGGGCGGCCGGCCATGCGATGGCCCCAGGCTCAGAACAGCCGGTATGAGCCGATGACCGTCATCTGCTCCACAGCCGGCGGCCCCACTTGCCACTGCTTGAGGTTCTCCAGCATCTCCGCGTATGCGGGCAACGCGCGCAGGGGGTTATCCCCGCCGTTCTCAAGCTCCAGGAGGGCGACCAATGTGACGCCGTCGCTGAGCCTGGTCGAGGCGTACCGCAGGCCGGCCGGTTGTGCCTGCTCGAGCTCCTGGAAGACCTTCTCAAGGGCTGCCTGCACGTCGGCGACGTTTTCTTCCTTGAACTTGGAGGTCACCATCATTACGTTCATTGACCGTTTCCTTCCGTGCCGGAGTGGGCTGTGTCAGGCTCGGTTGCCGCTCATATCCAGGCGACGAACGAGGACCCGCCCGGGGGACAGCGCGGGCTAGAGCCGTTCGAGCCGCCGGGTCAGGAACCGCCGCTCGGGCGTCGAGGCGGCCAGCTCCAGCGCGCGGCGGTATGCCGCCTTGGCCTCGGCGTCGCGGCCGAGGCGCCGCAGCAGCTCGCCGCGGGTCGAGTGGAAGTAGAGGTAGCCGTCCAGGTCGAGGGCCTCGACGGCGCGCAGCGCCGCGGCGGGGTCGCCGGCCTGGGCGAGGGCCACGGCCCGGTTGAGCTCGACCACCGCGGAGCCGGTGAGCTCGGCCAGCCGCCGGTACAGCTCGGCGACCTGCGGCCAGTCGATCCGCTCGGCAGCCTGCAGCGACGCGATCGCCGCCTGGATGACGTAGGCGCCCGGCCGCCCTGCGCGACGGCCCGGTCGAGCACCGCCCGTCCCGCGGCGATCTGGGGCATGTCCCACAGTGATCGGTCCTGGTCGTCGAGCAGCACGAGATCCTCGCCGGAGAACCGGGCCCGCCGCCGGGCGTGGTGGATCATCATCAGCGCGAGCAGCCCGTGTGCCTCCGGCTCGTCCGGCATGAGCGCGGCGAGCACGCGGCCCAGGCGGATCGCTTCGGCGGCGAGGTCGACCCGGCCGCTGTAGCCCTCGTTGTAGATCAGGTAGATGACGGCCAGCACCGCGTCGACGCGGTCGGGAAGCAGGTGCGCTGCGGGAACCGCGAACGGGATCCCGGTCGCCTTGATCTTGGCCTTGGCGCGGGACAGGCGGCGCTTCATGGTCTCCTCGGAGACCAGGAACGCCCGGGCGATCTCGGCGGTCTCCAGGCCACCCAGGGCCCGCAGCGTGAGCGCCACCTGCCCGTCCAGCGGCAGCGCCGGGTGGCAGCAGGTGAAGATCAGCTCGAGCCGCTCGTCCTTGATCACGGTGTCGTCGAACTCGTCCATCACGTCCATCACGGCCTCCGGTACCGGCAGCAGGCGGATCTTCCCGGCCAGGGTGCGCTCCCGGCGGATCCGGTCGATCGCCCGGTTGCGGGCCGTCGTCACCAGCCACGCACCGGGGTTGGCCGGCACCCCGCCCGCCTCCCCTTCCCCCCTCTCCTGCCAGCGCTCCGCCGCGATCGCGAACGCCTCCTGCGCCGCGTCCTCGGCCTTGTCGAAGTCACCGAGGAACCCGACCAGCGAGGCCAGCACCCGGCCCCACTCGTCCCGGAAGACCTCCTCAAGCGCGCTCAGCGCGCCACCACCGGCCTGACCTCCACCGTGCCGCCGTGCCGGGCGGCCGGGATGCGCGCCGCCAGCTCGATCGCCTCATCCAGATTGGCCGCCTCGACCAGGCAGAACCCGCCGAGTACCTCCTTGGTGTCCGCGAACGGGCCGTCGGTCATCAGCGTCCGGCCACCGGCCACCCGCACGCAGGTCGCCGTCTCGGCGGGCTGCAACTGCGCACCGCGGACGTACCGGGCGTCATTGGCCAGCGCGGAAAACGCGGCGCGCGCCGCCGCACGCTCCGCACCCGGCAGCGCCTCGTCGTAGCCGGGCTCGGCGTAGATCACCAGGGCGTACTGCATCGCAACCTCCGGGACACGTGGGCTCTCACCTGCGCAACGAACGAACAGCAGCGCACGGGACACTACCGGGCCCACAATTCCAGGGCAGCCGAGACGCCAGTCCCGACCCGGCACCGGCATCTGCGGCGCGCTGCTGCGCCGCGGCCCGCTGACCCGCCCCCGGGGACATCCCCGCGGCAGACGTCCAGGCCCGCGCTCAGTGACCGGCGGGCGCTCCTCCTCGCGCAGTCTGGGGGTTGTGCGCTTACATGGAATGCGTGCGAGCGATGGATATCTGTGCTCAGCTGATGGCCTGGTCCAGGCAGTACCCTGATCCGTCGGCGCCTGCTGGGCAGAACGAAGCCGCCCGCGCGGCGGAGGACAAGTTCCTGGCCCGGTTCGCGGGCCTGGTTTCGCTTGACCGCGACCAGGTGGCCGAGCTGGTCGGCTGGAAGTTCCATGCGATGGCTCACCGGAAGGCTCTGGCGATGCGCGGCATCAGCCCGCAACGCTGGGATGGCCATGATGGCGGGCCTGGCGCGGCGGTCCTCATCGGTAAGGCACTCGCGGCCAGCGATGACTACGAGGCCTTGGCCACGATGGCGAGCAGCACGGGCGGGATCCACCGCTTCGGCCCGGCGATGAGCAGCGTGGTGCTGGCCGCCTGCCGGCCGGGCACGTTCACCGTGGCCGACTCGCGGGCGCTGGCGACGCTCCGTGGGCTCCGGCTCATTCCGCCAGGTCCGGAGGTCTTCCGGCTCAGCGACTGGCTGCCGTACCTCAGCGCCTGCCGCGCGCTGGCCCGGCAGTGCGGTCTCAGCCTGCGCCAGGTGGACCGGGCATTGTGGATCGGTGCCGCCGGTCAGTCCTTGCCCGGGCACCAGGTGAGCTAGGGAGACGTATGGGAGAAGCCTGTGGCAGCGGATCTGGCTAGGCAACTGCGGGGCATCTGCCTGGCGCTGCCCGAGGTGACCGAGCGGCCCAGCCATGGCGCGCCGACCTGGTTCGTGCGGGGCAAAGCATTCGTCACGCTCTGGCACCACGGCCATCACGATCACGACTTCCCCCACCTGTGGCGTGCGGGCCTGCCGGGAGCCCAGCAGGAACTGGTCACCGCCGAGCCCGGCCGGTTCTTCCGCCCGCCGTATGTCGGCCATCGTGGGTGGATCGGCGTCCGGCTCGACCGCGGCCTGGACCTGGCCGAGCTTGCCGAACTGTGCCAGGACGCCTACCGGGCCGTCGCCCCAGCCAGGCTGGTAGCTCTCCTCGACAGCTAATTTGGTCAGAGCTTTATGCGGTCATTGTGTCGCGTGGGGTTCCTGTGTGGAGGCTGGGGTGATGTTGCGGGCAGAGCGGAACATGTTGTCCGGGTCGTATGCCTGCTTGACCTGGGCCAGCCGTGCGTAGATCGCTGAGCCGTACATCGCCGGAGCCTCCAGCGGGCTTTCCTGTTGTGAGATGTAGTTCGAATATGCGCCGGGATGCTCCCAGGCGCGTACCGAGTCGATGGCTTCCCTGGCCCAGGCGATCCCGTCTTGGTCGAGCCCCGGGTCATCCCAGGACCCGGACACGGTCACCATGAACGGCGCTTCTCGCTGCGGAAACGCTGATTCGCTGGTTCCGCTGCGCAGCACGGCTCCGCGCAGGCACTCAACGTCGATGGACCCGGTGCGGGAGGGGTTGCGGCCGGAGCTGGCGATCAGCCGCTCGATGGCCTCGTCGCACAGCTCGGCCAGGTACCCGGACTTGGTGTAATAGCGCCGGCCGGCCGGGGAGCCGGTGTCGCCCATGGACTGCAGGTCCAGGTATGAGATGGTGCGCGCTGCGACGGTGCAGGCCGGCATGGCCTCGAACAGCGCGCGGCCCTCGTCGGCGCTGGCCGCGTCAGCCGCTGAGCAGACGATGGTCACGCCGAGGACGGGCCGATCACGCTGGCCGGGCGGTACCGGATCGGCCGGTGCCGCGCGCCGCAATCCGCCCAGCAGGTGAAGATCGTCTGACAGCCCAGGCGCGAACGCACGGTAGGCCCGCATCGCTTCGACGGCGCGCTCCGCCGGGTGCACGGCGGAGCGAACCAGCATGGGGCCGGCCGGGTCCAGGCGCAGCGTGAATCTTGTGACGACACCGAAGTTCCCGCCGCCGCCGCGCAGTGCCCACAACAGGTCGGGATGCTGGCTTTGTGACACCTCAACCACGGATCCGTCGGCAAGAACAACCTCTGCTCCGATGATGTGGTCACACGTCAGGCCGAGCTTGCGGCACCGCCAGCCATACCCTCCGCCTAGCGCGAGCCCGCCGAGCCCGGTGAGGGAGAACACCCCCGAGGGGCAGGCAAGCCCGTGCGGGACGGTGGCACGGTCGAGGTCGCGTAACAGGCAACCCCCGCTGGCCTGGGCTATCCGGGCGCCGGGGTCGACGGCGACCGCGCGCATGAGGGACAGGTCTATCATCACCGCGCCATCGGCAACCGCACTGCCCGCGACGTTATGGCCACCGCAGCGGACTGACAGGGGACGGCCGGTCTCCCCGGCAAAGCGGATCGCTGTTTTCACGTCGGGTGTGTTCCGGCAGTATGCGATCAGCGCGGGTGTCCGGTCGATCATCCCGTTCCAGATGCGGCGAGCTCCCTCGAACCGGGGGTCTTCGGCTAACAGCACCACGCCGCTGAATCCGGCGCCGGTGAAATACCGCTCCACCCAGCTATCAAAACCCGATCTCACCGGCATAGCCGCACCTTCCGGAACTGGACAGCACGATCTGCCTAGCGCAGATCCGGACAGCACGTCAAGGCCTGAATGCCCCAGGCCGTCCGAGGCGGCCCAGCGCTGACCTGGCCCGCTAGGCCGCAGCGCCCGCAGCACCGGCAAATGGCCGGGCTATACGGCGGTGATGTTCTCCCGGCTGCCGTAGGCGCAGAGCCCATACAGCGCGACCACGTCCACGGCGATGATGGTCAGCGCCCAGAACGGGTAGGCGGGGATGAAGAACATCTGCTCGATGGCGTTGAGCCCGATCACAGCGACGCCGAACCAGCGGAAGGACTGGCTGGCCGCCAGCACTCCCGCCGCCGCGACGAACTGGAGGGCGCCGAGGACGGCGGTGACCCAGCCCCAGGTTTGCAAGTTGGCGAACACGTAATGGGCGTGGGCGGTGAACACGTGGGAGTTAGCGATCGCGGCGATGCCCTGGATCATGTTGAAGCAGCCGAGCACGAACAGCAGGATGGCTGCGAACAGGACCAGCCCGTAGCCGTGGCTGCCGGCGTGGCGGCTGGCCTGGCCGGCGGCTGGCGCGGCTGACGGCGGCATCATCGTGCCTCCCGCCCTGCAATCGCTCGGTCACCTGGTCTGTCCAGCCTGACCCGGCCGCTTCGGGTTGCCCTCACCCGTGCTGGGGGATCTGCGCCGACGATCGCTGTGCCTCACCCTGATGGCCTCTGCGGCACTAGCGCGGTACCGGCGGCCCGGTGCGGCCTGGCCCGCCTTGAGCGGACCTGGCCGGATGGCCGACCCTAAGGTCAGGGCCGAGGAGCGGGCGGAGTTCGGAGAGCACGCCGGAACGGTGGCCCGGCGGCCGCCGTACGCTGGTGATGGCGCGTCGCGCTGGATGGAGGCTGCGGGTGGACCGCACAGGGGGAATTTCGGCCATCGGCGGAACGCCAGTGGTCCGGCTGGCACACCTGGCCAATGAGGGTTGCGCCGAGGTGTGGGTGAAGATGGAGGCGGCCAACCCTACCGGCTCGTACAAGGACCGGATGGCCCTGGCGATGATCGAGGCGGCTGAGGCCGACGGCCGCCTGCGGCCGGGCCAGCTGGTCGTGGAGTACACCGGCGGGAGCACCGGCTCGTCCCTGGCGTTCGTCTGCGCGGTGAAGGGTTACCCGCTGCGGATCGTGTCCTCCGATGCGTTCGCGGACGAGAAGATCCGCACGATGCGGGCGTTCGGCGCCGAGGTCGAGCTGATACCCAGTCCCGACGGCATCACGCCCGATCTGATCCCGTCAATGATGCGCAGGGCAACCGAGATCACGGCGCAGACCGGCGCGTTCGCCCCCGATCAGTTCAATAACACCGACATGGTGGACGGTTACCGCCGCCTCGGTGAGGAATTGATCGATCAGCTCCCCGGCCCGCCGCCGATCAGCGCCTTCTGCAGCTATGTCGGCACCGCCGGCTGCTTCCTGGGCGTCAGCCGCGCGCTGGCCGCCGCATTGCCGGGAGTCCACCGGGTCGTCGTCGAGCCTGCCGAATCGGCCGTGCTGTCAGGCGGGCCACCGGGGACCCATCACATCGAGGGTGGCGGCATCGGCCACCGTCCACCCCAGCTCCACCCCGCCGACTATGACGAGGTCGTGGCCATTCCCGAAGCCCAGGCGTTCGAGACCGCCCGCCAGGCTGCCCGTACCGAGGGCATATTCTCCGGGCCCTCAACCGGTGCCAACCTGGCCGCCGCCGTCAGCATCGCCCGCCGGCTCGGCCCCGGGCACCGCGTGGTCACCGTCCAGGTCGACAGCGGCCTGAAATACCTCGCCGGCCGGCTCTACGCCTAACCCGCTTGCCATCTGCATGGCTGCAGCTGCCTGCGGGGGAGGATCTGCGGCCGGGGCTCAGTTCATCATCATCGGGGGCGCGGGGTGCAGGCCCGGGGCGAGCCAGGGCAGCCAGACGGTGGCTACCGCAAGGGCCAGCGCGGCGGCACCGGCGAGCCGGCCGGCCATGGGGCCCCGGATCCAGACCTTCTCGATGAGCACCAGGGCGGCCAGGCCGACCATCACTGCCACGTTCATCACGCCCACCGCGATCAGGATCACCATCAGGCCCCAGCAGCAGCCCACGCAGTAGCCGCCGTGATGGGCCCCGACGCGCAGGTCGCGGAGCCTGCCCCGATAGGAGCCGTAGTGCAACAGCAGCCCGAGCGGGGAGCGGCAGTGCGCGAGGCAGCGGTCCTTCAGGCCGGTCAGCTGATATATGCCGCACACCGCGAATGCGGCCACGGCCATGATGTGCGCCGCGCTGGGATGGTTGCCGGTCAGCCAGCCAGCAAGCCAGGCCAGCCCGTAGGCGGGCAGGCCCGCCGCCACCCAGACAGCGAGATATCCGGCCACCAGCCCGGCGATCCGCACGGCCCGGTTGTCTTGCATGGTCTTGGCGTACAGCGAGGCTGTGGGCGCCACCGACGGAAGCATCATGGCGGCCATCATCAGCGTCCAGACCGGCACGAACGCGGCCAGGCCCAGCCCCATCGTGCCCGTCATCCCGGCCATCCCCCGGGCCAGGACCAGGGTCGCCGCCCAGGCACCGGCCGCCAGGATCAGCAGGACGGCGACCTCACGGGTTGCCCGGCCAGGCCGCGGCCGGGCAAGCCTCCCTGGGCTGCTCACCCGGCCCAGGAGAACGGCGCGGAAAAGCCGCTCTGCCCCTCGCGCCCCCAGTCGATCCCGAACGTGGACAGGTGCGCGGCCGTGGCCGGCGCGACCGTCAGGGTCGTGTTCGACGGATGGAACACGTTCGTCAGCCGCACCGGATCGTCGCCCTCCAGGGCGACGAAGTCCTGCACGCCCACGTCGATCGCATCGCCGATCCGGACATGGTGGCCGCGGCCGTCCTCGGCATAGGTGATGGACGTCTTCTCCACCCCGAGCATTTCGCCGATCAGCGGGCCAAGCATCGCGGGCGGCCCGCCGAGCTGCCCGGACAAGACCGCCCCGAGCCGCTCGGCCTGGCTGTCGGACGCGCCGTCATCCAGGTAAACCCCCACCCGCCAGTTGCCCTCACTCATCACCGGCGGCGTATCCAGGAACAGTGCGAAACTCAGGCCGCTGACATCAACACCATCGATCTCACCCGAGCCGACGTGATAAGCCAGCAGCGCCCGGCACCGGTCCAGGGTCGCCGCCGCCGTCAGCGCCGACCAGGTGCACGGGCAGACCGCATCACACGAGCACGACTCAAAATACGTCCCGTCAAGCCGCCATGCCATGGCCCCTCCCTCGTCGCAATCGCCTCCCGACCAGGCTGGCGCAGGCGAACACCGACCGTCAAGGCACCAGACCTTCCACTCGCGCTGTGTGATCGACCCTTCACATGCGTGCGGCACGCAAATCCCGCCGAAGCTATGTGAACCGCCCAGGGGGTTTGCGTAGTCTCCGGGCTCACCGGGCGGTTCATGGCGCGTGACGATATCCGCCGGTGGGCTCTGATCTGGGCGATCATCCCCCCGGCTTAGCGGATATTCTGAATGACATGGACAGCCGGGCGAGTGACAAAATCCCCGGAGCCAGGGTGCGCTTCAAACGACACGTACCAGCCCAGTGCTCATCCGATGCCAGGCCACGGGAGTGGCTGGCGCTAGCTGACGGAGCTGTCCAGGAAGCCAAGACCGAGGGGCCTGCTCTTGTCCTCGTCGGACAGCCGCTGCCGTACCGCCCGGGTCGCGCCGAGCGGCGCAGCGGCGTGCCTGCCGAGATCATAACTTCGGACCATGTACCTAATTCCTGTACCTGCTCGTGGGCCTATGCCCGGGGAAAGCTGACCTTGAAGCACTACAACGCGGCATGCCCGGTGCACCTGGCGGTCCCTGGCTGCTAATGCCGGAAGCGCCGGCACATGCCATTCCTGGTGTGTGCCTGGAACGCGGCCACTCTGCTCATCGCCTGGTCGCGTCGTTTGCTTAGCTGGTGCCCTTGTCGGACGGGTTCCGGGCCGCACGCGCTACCGTTGGCTCGTGGGGGAAGTTCCGGCTGGGCTGGCCCCGGCGGCCCGGGCGCACAATCTGCCGGTCAGCCTGACGAGCTTTGTGGGCCGGACGTCGGAGTCAGCGAAGGCAGCGGCCCTGCTGGCCGGGCACCGGCTGGTCACGGTGACCGGGCCGGGCGGTTCGGGCAAGACCGGGTGGCGATTGAAGTTGCCCGGGGGCTGGTGCCACGGTTCGAAGATGGCGTCTGGCTGGTGGAGCTGGCTCAGGTCGAGGACCCCGGGTTGGTTCCGGCGGCGGTGGCTATTGTGTTGGGGGTGCGCGAGCAGCCCGGCCTGTCGCTGACCGAGTCGCTGGCCGCGGTCATGGGCAGCCGGCATGTGCTGCTGGTCCTGGACAACTGCGAGCATGTTATAGACGCGGCGGCCGGGTTTTGCGACACGTTGCTGCGAGCCGGGGATGACCTGCGGGTGCTGGCGACCAGCCGCGAGCCGTTGGGGGTGGCTGGCGAGGCCAGGTTCCCGCTGCCGCCGTTGCCAGTGCCGGCCGATGTGACGGCGGCAGGGGTTGCGGGATGCGAGTCGGTCGCCCTTTTCGTGGAGCGCGCCGGTCAGGCTGATCCTGATTTCACGCTCACCCCGGCATCGGGGCCGGCGGTGGCGACGATCGTGCGGCGCCTGGATGGGATGCCGCTTGCCATCGAGTTGGCCGCGGCTCAGCTCGACACCCTGGGATTGGGCCAGCTGGCTGCGGGGCTGGATGACCGGTTCCGGGTGCTGGTCAGCCAGACCTGGGGGGTGCCGGCCCGGCAGGCGTCGCTGGCGGCGACGGTCGAGTGGAGCTACCGGCTTTTGAGTGAGCCCGAACAGCGGGCGTTCCGGCGGCTGTCGGCGTTTCCCGCCCCGTTCACCTTGGACGCGGCCCGCGCCGCGGCCGGGCCGGACGCCCCCATCATCGTGCCATGCCTGGTGCGGCGGTCGTTGCTGGTGGCGCCGCGGGCGGGACCGGATGGCAGGTTCCGCTACAAGATGCTCGAGACCCTCCGGGCGTACGCATCGGCGCGCCTGGATGAGAGCGGAGAACGCCAGGAGACGGCCGCGGCCATCGCAGCGTGGACCATGTCCGAGGCGGAAGACATGAGCGCCGGTTTTGACACCCCTGACGATGAACTGGCCGGGTGGTGGGGTGATGCGGAGCAAGACAATCTGCGTGAGGTGCTCGAATGGCTGCTCCGACACGATGCTCAGGGGGGTTTGCGGCTGTCGGTCGCGATGAGCCCGTGGTGGTGCTTGCGGGGCCGCTATCGCGAGGGCGCGGCGTTCCTGGAACGGGCGCTCCGCCCGCACCGCTCTGCGCTTGCCCGTGAGCTAGTGGTCTTGGCTGAGGTCTGGCTGGGGCAAATGGCCCAGTACACCAGCCACTTGGACCAGGCGCTGGAGCACTACGGCCGCGCCGAGGATTTGCTGGCCGGCCAGCAGACCGCACCAGCGCTGGTGGATAGCCTCAACGGCCAGACCGTCGCCTTGCTGAACACCGACCGGTTCGCCGACGCGTCCCAGACGGGCCACCGGGCCCTGGCGGCGGCCAGAGCGGCCGGCTACGCCTCCGGTGAGGCCTACGCGTGCGGAACTCTTGCCATGGGCGCGGTGTACGCGGGTGACAAGTCATCGGCCCTGGCCTGGGCGCAAGCGGCCCGCCAGGTTGACGCCCGGCAGGTGAGCGGTCATACCGCCCGTTGGGTGGCGACGCACGTGGCCCAGGCCCTGGCCGAGACCGGTGACCTGGCCGGGGCGGAAGCGGTCTTCACCGAAGTGCTCGAGCTATGCCGCAAAGCCGGAGACCGGTCCTTTGAGGCGATGGGACTTGAATCGCTGGCCCGCATCCAGCTGACGGCCGGCCGGTGGGCAGAGGCGGGGCCTAACATCAGCGAAGCGCTGCGCATCGCGTCTGAGATCGGCAACCGGCTTCGGCTGGCCGACTGCCTGGGCACGGCGGCGGTGTGGGCCGCCAGCCACAACCCTGAGGCGGCGGCGGTGCTCTGGGGCGCCAGCCGGGCCCTCAGCCAGGCGATCGGGTGGATCCGGGTGGCTATCGCCGGCATCACTGACAGCGCCGATGCCGGAAGCGTGTCAGATTCGCTGTTCTACACCGCCCCGATGCTTGCCGTCCGCGCCAAGCTCGGGCCTGTGCGCGCCCGGGTGGCCGACCAGCGAGGGGCGAGCATGTCCTTCGACGCCATACTCCAGTTCGCTCGCCAGGTCCTCGGTGAAGGCCCGCCGCCGGCCGCGGGTACCGCACTTCCGGCATCCGGCCTGACCAGACGCGAGCGCGAGCTTGTCGCGCTGGTCGCCGAGGGCCTCAGTAACGCGCAAATCGCCGAGAAGCTCTACATCAGCGTCCGCACCGTCAACTCTCACCTGGACCGGATCCGGGACAAAACCGGCTGCCGCCGCCGCGCCGACCTGACCCGGCTCGCCCTGCAGGCCGGCCTGGTCTAAGTTCCGATCTCCCTTCTCAGGTCGGCGGCCACGGGCGGGCGCGAGGCGAGGGGTCGTTTGACCCCGCCCGGTAACTGGCCGGTGAAAGGGGTCATCTGATCCTGCCGGGCCCGGGGGGTGGGCAGGCACTGTGGGCAGTGACCGCCGGGAAGCGCCCGGCCAGGTCGCAGCAAAGAGGAGAAGGCAATGTCCACGTACCCAGCCATCACCGCGGCCCTCGCCGACCAGCACCGCCGGGACCTGATCGCCCAGGCCAGCGCCTACCGGCTCGCCCGCGCCGCCCGCGATTCCCAGCCCGCCCGGCCGGGCCGGTCCCCGCAGCCGCGCCGCCGCACCGGCCCGCTGCGGGCCCTCGGGCGCGCCGCCACCACGATCACCGCGGCCGCGGCCGCCGCGGTGCTCATGATGACCCCGGCAGGAGCCACGACCACACGGCATGTGTTCGCGCACGGTGTGCCCGGGCACGTCTTCTCGGTGCGTTCAGGGTCCCACATATGGGATGGCCAGCTCGGAGCCAGGTGGGCGTGACAGGCCGGCCACGGTGAGCCCCGGCGCGTGCCGGGGCTCACTGCCGTATGGCCAAACCGGCGAGGTAGTAAGCCTGGCGGGCAGCCGCGGTGGGGGATGATCTGCGGTATGGGGGCAGAGTCTCCTGCCCGGTGCGCGGGTGCCCGCCCGCGGCGTTGCGGCCGTCTTGCATCTGCGTCCGGGTGGTGGTTGTTGACGTGCTGCAATGCGTCATCTGAGGGATGCTGGCTGGCATGGGTGAGGTGCTTCCCGGGACCGGCCAGCATGACCATGCCGGCCACGGAGCGGGACACGGGCATGGCCACGGCGAGCACCGTGCCGGGGCGCTGGCGGGCCTGCGGCATGTGCTGCGGCCGCACTCACATGAGGCGGCGGACAAGGTCGACACGGCGATGGAGGCCAGTGCGGCGGGCCTGCGGGCGCTGTGGATCTCCCTGGCCGCGCTGGCGGTCACCGCGGTGCTCCAGTCGGTCGTGGTCGCGTTGTCTGGCTCGGTGGCACTGCTCGGCGACACGCTGCACAATGCCGCGGACGCGCTGACCGCCGTGCCCCTGGCGATCGCGTTCCTCATCGGCCGCAGGCCGCCCACCCGGCGGTACACGTACGGTTATGGCCGGGCCGAGGACCTGGCCGGGGTGGTCATCGTCCTCGTCATCGCGGCCTCGTCGGTGCTGGCCGCCGCCGCGGCGGTGATCCGGTTCGCGCACCCGCGCCCGGTGAGTGATCTCCCGGCGGTCGCGGCCGCGGCCCTGATCGGCTTCATGGGCAACGAGCTGGTCGCCCGCTACCGCATCCGGGTAGGCCGGAGAATCGGCTCCGCCGCTCTGGTCGCCGATGGGCTGCATGCCCGCACCGACGGATTCACCTCACTGGCCGTGCTTCTCGGCGTCGCCGGCGCCGCCCTGGGCTGGGACTGGGCCGACCCGGCCGTCGGCCTGCTCATCACGCTCGCCATCCTGGCCGTGCTCCGCCAGGCCGCCAGGGAGGTCTACCGGCGGCTCATGGACGCGGTCGATCCGGCCCTGGTCGACCAGGCCGAGCGGACCCTGCGCGGTGTGCCCGGGGTGCTGGACGTCGGCCAGGTGCGGCTGCGCTGGATCGGCCACCAGCTCCGCGCGGAATGCGAGATCGTCATCAGCCCGCACGTGACCGCGGTCCGGGCCCACCAGACCGCCGTGGCCGCGGAGCACGCCCTGCTGCACGAGATGCCCCGGTTGTCGGCCGCCCTCGTCCACGCCGACCCCGAGCCGCGGCACGGCACGGACTACCACGCGACGCTGGCATCGCACCGATGATCCCGGGCCGCCGGGCCAGTACGCGGCCGGTGGCTGCCGGTACCGAACCGGTCGGCTAGGCGGGCGGCCGCCCGGTCATGAGCTGGCGGCGGGTGTGCTCGTAGAGGCCGTCGAACAGCTTGTCGGTGATGGCGAGGGTGTCGTGGTCGGAGCCGGTGGTCAGGGTGAGGCCGCGGATCAGCACATCCAGGCCAGCGGCCGCGGGCGCGTCGAACTGTTCGTCGGCCAGGTCGGCTTCGTGCACGATCCGGCCGATCTCCTCCAGTGCCGGGTCGTCGGTCAGGTCGAACGATGCCAGCATGGTTTCGAACGAGCAGCGGCCGCGGTGATGGCCGAGCATCGCACCGCGCATGTCGAACGGGGTGGCATCGGCGGGGACGGCGGCCGGGTCGGCGATGAAGACGAATTCCGGGCCGGGCTCGATAAAGCGGCGGATCAGCCAGGCACAGGCGGCCCGGTCGACGTGGACGCCTGGCCGGGTGGCCCATTTCATGGCCGTGCCCCGGCGGTGTCGGCGGCCGCCAGGCTCTCGATCGCGCGCCGCGCCACGTCACGCCGCGGGCAGGAGAAGAAGTCGCGGCCCTGGATGCGGTGCAGTTCCCGGCGCAGCCGCGCCACGGTCCGCCGCCGCGCCACCTGGTCCGCGGTGCGGGCGGCATCTGCTTCGGCGGTCACGGCGTCGTATTCCGCGGCCACGGCCGCGGTCATCCGGCCGGCGACCACTGCCCCGGCGGTGCCCAGGGGGCGGCCGAGCCAGAGGGTGGCTTCGCCGCCATGGTCGGTGACGTCCTCGGCGATCCATTCCAGTTGCTCGCGGGTCCGCGCGTCGGCAGGCAGGGCCACCAGGCCGTCGCCCATCCAGGCGACGCCGAGCCGTTTGAGCCTGCGCCACACCGCCGAGCGTGGCGTGGACGGAACACGGGGCAGCCGGTAGGCCAGCAGCACCCAGTCCTCGGCGGCAGTCACGCTCATCACCTCCGGCAGCGAGTCTAATGAGCCTGCGACCGGGGTTGCATAGTTGCGACCATGGTTGCAGAATTAGCTGAGTGTGCGGCCATTGCCCCCGCGGTCTTGGGGTACTCAGGTGAAGTCCCGGCGGCCGGGCCTGACGGGCGATGCCAGGCTGCTGGTGGCCGGGCAGGGAGTGCGCGCGGCCGGGTACGGGTTCACCGCTGTCCTGCTGGGAGCGTTGCTGGCGGCCCGTGGATTCAGCAGCGTGCAGGCAGGTGTGGTGCTGACCGCGCTGATCGCCGGGATGGCGCTGGCCAGCCTGGCAGTGGGCCGGTTCGGTGACCGGGTTGGCCGCAGGCGTTCGTATGCGCTGTTTTTCTGCGGGATCGCGGTCGCGGGCACCGCGGTCGCGGCGGGCGGGGCCGTGGTGGGTGCTGCTGCTGGTCGCGCTCACCGGCACGCTGTCCACGGATGTGGTCGACAACGGACCGGCGACCACGCTGGAGCAGGCCATGCTCGCCGCCGAGGATGCGGGCACGGCGGCGGTCTACGGGCGGTACAACGCGGTCGGCTCGGCCGCCGGCGCCCTCGGCTCGCTCGCGGTCATCCTCCCCGGCCTCAATCCACAGGGGCCATCGGGGGGCGTGTCCGGGTGGCTGTTCCTGGCCATGGTCCCGGTCGGGATCACCGGCATCGTCCTTGCCGCGGGCCTGTCCCCCGCTGTGGAGGCCCCGGCCGCCGCGGCGTCACCGCTGGAGCCGGCGGCCCGGGTGCGGTCGCAGCTTGGCCCGTCCCGGGCCGTGGTGCGGCGGCTGGCCGGCCTGTTCGCGGTGGACGCCGCGGGCGGCGGCCTGGTCACCACCGGGTTCCTGTCCTACTACTTCACCGAGCGGTACCACGCCTCGGTGGTCTCGCTCGGCTGGCTGTTCTTCGCTGTCTCGTTGGTGCAGGCGGTCTCGGTGGCGGTGGCGCCGCTGCTGGCCCGCCGGTTCGGCCTGGTCGCCACCATGGTCGGCACCCACCTGCCCAGCAACCTGCTGCTGGCCTCGGTAGCCTTCGCGCCCGGGTTCGGCGTCGCGGCAGGGCTGCTGCTGGCGCGGACCACTCTGTCGCAGATGGACGTGCCGGCCCGCCAGGCGCTGGTCATGACCGTGGTCACCGCGCCGGAGCGAACCGCGGCCGCCGCGGTCACCAACGCCGCCCGTTACTCCGTGCGGCCCATCGGCCCGCTGGCCGCCGGGCTGGTGCAGCAGGTCGCCCTCGGCGCGCCGCTCGTGGTCGCTGGTGCGGTCAAAGCCGGGTACGACGTGACCCTGTGGCTCTGGGCACGCCGCCTGGGCCTGGCCTCTGGTATCGGCACCCACCAGCCGGGCACCGCGGCCGGTGCCGTTCCTGCCGCCTCATCCGGGGAGCCGTCATGATCGTCTGCTTGCGCACCGTGGTCGTCCCGCCCGAATGGCGGGACCGGTATCTGGCCTGGATAGCGGCGGGCCGGGCCATCCGCCAACAGCATGGAATCCTCGCCGAGCTGGTCTGCGAACCCGCCGAACCCGGCGGTGAGACCGTGGTCATCACCATGTGGCCGAGCCATGAAGTCTTCGACGCATGGATCGCCACCCCCTACCGCGACGCCCTGACCAGCAGCGAGGTTCACCGGGCGGTGAGCTACCGGCCGATCACCCGCTACGAGGTAACCGGGGGTTACCTCAGCCTGCCCGGCCTCACCACCCACGGCCCGTCCCCGCGGCCAGCACCTGAGGAGCTGTCATGAAATGGATCACCCGCGCCCGCCCCAAGACCGACCGCATTGCCTGCCCCTGGCTGATCACTAAGTTCATCGACCCGGACGCCGAGATCCGCTATGTCCCGGCCGACCAGGTGCTCGGCGAGGCGCGGAGCCAGGACGCGATCAGCTTCGACGCGCCGGGCGCTCGCTACACCCACCGCGACGGCAAATGCACATTTGAAGTCCTGATCGAGGACTATCACCTGGACGCCGATCCGGCCCTGGGGCGCCTGGCCAAGATCGTGCACGCCGCCGACATCGCTGACGACCTCGACACCGACCCGGCCGGGCCCGGGCTACTGGCCATCGGCGTGGGCGGGCTGGACGTCGAAGCCGACGACTACCGCCTGCTCGAACGGGGCACCTTCGTCTACGACGCCCTCTATGCCTGGTGCCAGCGCCAGGTGCCCGCTCCGGCATGAGCGGCACCCCATGGCCTCGCGCTGGCGGGGACTCCGCCCGGCCGCTCCGGGGCCGCTGTCGTGGGCCCCGGTGGGTTGGCCAGAATTGGGGCCATGGTCTCTGAGATCTTCGAACCCCTTCACCGACATCACCTACCACCGCGCCGTGGACGGCGGCACGGTCCGCGTCGCCTTCAACCGGCCCGAGGTCCGCAACGCCTTCCGGCCGCAGACGGTCGATGAGCTGTACCAGGCGCTCGACCACGCGCGGATGTCCAGCGACGTGGGCTGCGTGCTGCTCACCGGCAACGGCCCGTCGCCGAAGGACGGCGGCTGGGCCTTCTGCTCCGGCGGTGACCAGCGGATCCGCGGCCGGGACGGCTACCGGTACGCCTCCGGTGAGACGGCCGAGACGATCGACCCGGCACGCAGCGGGCGCCTGCACGTCATGGAGGTGCACCGGCTGATCCGGTTCATGCCGAAGGTGGTCATCTGCGTCGTGCCCGGCTGGGCCGCGGGCGGCGGGCACAGCCTGCACGTGGTCTGCGACCTCACCCTCGCCAGCCGCGAGCACGCCCGGTTCAAGCAGACCGACGCCGACGTGGGCAGCTTCGACGGCGGCTTCGGGTCGGCCTACCTGGCCCGCCAGGTGGGCCAGAAGTTCGCCAGGGAGATCTTCTTCCTCGGCGAGACCTACGACGCCGCGGCGGCCCACCGGATGGGCATGGTCAACGCGGTGGTGCCGCACGCCGACCTGGAGCGCACCGCGCTGGAGTGGGCCGCCAAGGTCAACGCCAAGAGCCCCACCTCGCAGCGCATGCTGAAGCTCGCGTTCAACCTCATCGACGACGGGCTGGTGGGCCAGCAGTTGTTCGCGGCCGAGGCGACCCGGCTGGCCTACATGACCGACGAGGCGGCCGAGGGCCGGAATGCCTTCCTGGAGAAGCGGGCCCCGGACTGGGCGGGCTTCCCCTGGTACTACTGACCGGCCGGCCCGGGCACCCTGGCGGCGGCCGGAGCGAGCGCGGCTGCCTGCTCCGCGCAAAGCTCGGCCATGGCCTGGCGCGCACCGCGGCAGACGCCGGGGAAGTTGAGGTAGCCGTGCGGCATGCCCACATACTCGGTGAACCGCACCGGCACCCCGGCGGACCGCAGCGCCGTGGCGTAGCGGGCGCCGTCCTCGCGCAATGGATCGTGTTCACCCACCTGGATCAGCGCCTGGGGCAGGCCGCGGTGGTCCCCGGCAAGCAGCGGGGACACCCGGGGGTCGGCCGGATCGGCGTCGCCCAGGTAGTGCCGCCGGTACGCGAGCATCTCCGGCTCCGGAATGATAAGCGCCTTCGCCGCCCCCGGCGGCATCCTGGTCATGTTGGTGGGCGGGTAGAGCAGCGCCTGGTGGCCGATGCGCGGCCCGCCGCGGTCGCGGGCCAGCAGGCATACCACCGCCGCGAGGTTGCCCCCGGCGCTCTCGCCCATCACCCCGATGGGCAGGGGCGGCGCGGCCCCGGGCCTGCCCGCGCCGTTCCCGGGCTCGCCCGCGCCGTTCCCGGGCTCGGCCGCGCCCAGCCCCATGGCGTTTTCCGCCGCCCACACCAGGGCCGCGTAGCAGTCGTCCACGGCGGCGGGGAACCGGTGCACCGGGGCAAGCCGGTAGTCGACGGACACCACCACGGCGCCCACGGTCACCGCGACCGAACTGCACATCCAGTCGGCCAGGCGCAGGTCACCGAAGACAAACCCGCCACCGTGGAAGTTCAGGATCAGCGGCCGCGGGCCGGGGCCGCCGCGGGCCGGCCGGTAGACCCGCACCGGGATGTCCCCGGCCGGCCCGGCCATGGCCCGGTCGGAAACCTCGGCCCCGGGCACGACCGTCCCGAAGATGCGGTTGATGACCGCGTTGCCCGGGGTGTGGCGGGACTGCATGGCGATGACCTCGGCCTCGGTCTTCGTGCCGATCGAGCCCTGGCGTTGCACCAGCCACGCCCACAGCCGCACCCGGTGATCGATCGGCGCCATCCGCGCTCCGTTCCCTGCCGCCGCGTTCCCGCCACTCCGTTTCTACCCCGCGGCCGTCGCCGCACCGGCGGCGCTAGGGCTTGATGGCGACGCCGCAGCGCACCGCTGCCCCGGGCAGCTTGGTGCCGGCCTCCGGCTCCGGGCGCCACTCCGAGGAGGGAACCACGCCGGGCTCCACGAGCTGCAGGCCGGTGAACAGGGCGGCTATCCGCTCCGGGCTGCGCAGGTGATAGGGGAGCGGGGCCTGCTCGTTGTAACGCGCCTGCGCTTCGTTGCCGGCCTGGCTGGTGTTGACGCCGTCGGCGATCACCAGGTAACTGCCCGACGGCAGGCCAGCGAGCAGCGCGTGGATGATCGAAGCCGCCTCTTCGTCGCTGCCGACGTGGCCGAGGATGCCCAGCAGCATCAGCGCCACCGGCTGGGTGAGGTCGAGAATCTCCGCGGCGGCGGTCAGGATGCGGGCGGAGTCACGCAGATCGGCATCCACGTAGGCGGTAGCGCCCTCGGGGTTGCTGGTCAGCAGGGCGCGGGCGTGCGCGAGCACGATCGGGTCGTTGTCGACGTAGACGACCCGGCAGGCGGCGGCGACCCGCTGCGCGACCTGGTGGGTGTTGTTCGCCGATGGCAGCCCGGTGCCGACATCAAGGAACTGGCGGATGCCGGCCGGGCCCGCCAGGTAACTGACCGCCCGGACCAGGAACTCCCGCTGCACCTGGGCGACCAGCGCGATGTCGGGGAACATGGCCCGCACCTGCTCGCCCACGGCGCGGTCGATCGCGAAGTTGTCCTTGCCGCCGAGCCAGTAGTTCCAGATCCGGGCCGAGTGCGGCACGCTGGTATCGATGCCTGCCGGAGCGGAGGGCTCCTGGCCTTTGGGCGACATCCAATCGGCGGTCACGACAGCCTCCTCAGGAACGCCGTCCGTGCTTGGCCGGGCCCAGGCCCGGTTAACGCCTATTGTTCTCGGTTGACCGTCGCCCGCCATCGCATTCGGGCAGACAATCCCGCGCCAATACCGCGCCGTTACCGAAGCGCGCCGGATCCGCGGTTCCGGGGCGGCGGCCCGCAAGGCCCGGCCCCTCGTTACCATCGGGATGCCGGCGCGCACAGTCCTGCTCACCGGATGTTCCCTGACCCGCTGACAATGAACCGGCGCATGCTGGCACCACTGCGCCCCGCCGCCCGTATCCTCACCGGATCGACCTACGCGCTGCTGGGTTTCGACGCCCTGCGCGAGCCGGGCGGGCGCACCGCCCAGGCCGCCGAGGTGCTTTCCGCGATCCGCCAGTGGGTCCCGCTGCCCGACGACGACGAACTGGTGGTGCGGGGCAACGCGGCCGTCATGGTGGCCGGCGGGACGCTGCTGGCGCTCGGCAGGTTCCCGCGGCTGTCCGCCCTCGCCCTGGCCGGATCGCTGATTCCCACCACCCTGGCCGGCCATTCGTACTGGAAGGTCGAAGACCCGGCCGCCCGCAAGATGCAGCGGATCCAGTTCCACAAGAACCTGGCCATGCTCGGCGGGCTGCTGCTAGCCGTGATCGACGAGCCTTAGGCCCCGGGCTTCGCGCCCCGCCGCTCTTGCGCGCCGCCGGCCCCGGGCGGCGCCGGCCCCGGGCGGCGCCGGTTCCGGGCGGCGCGGCTGGGTGACGCGTCTCACAGCCCGCCGGACGTCACATGTTGCCGTGCCGTTGTGTCAATCGGGTGTAACCGCGATAACGGCAAGGAGATCACCATGGATGCCCGTCTCGACTACCACGGGAGCACCCACTTCGCGAAGTTCGCGAAGCACATCAACTCGGCGGGAGCGGTCGTGACCGGCTCGTCGCTGCCCGCCGCCACGCAGGAGCTGGTCAAGATCCGGGCCAGCCAGATCAACGGCTGCGCCGCCTGCACCGACATGCACACCAAGGACGCCGAGCACGCCGGGGAAACCTCGGTGCGCCTCAACCTGGTCGCGGTGTGGCGGGAGGCAACGGTCTTCACCGAGGCCGAGCGTGCCGCCCTGGAACTCACCGAGCAGGGCACCCGCATCGCCGACGCCGCCGGTGGCGTCACCGACGATGCCTGGGCGAACGCGGCCAAGCACTACGACGAGGACCAGCTCGGCGCGCTGGTGTGCCTGATCGCCCTCATCAACGTCTACAACCGGCTGAACGTCATCACCCGGCGGCCCGCCGGCGACTACCAGCCGGGGCAGTGGGGATGACCCGCGGCCAGCAGGCCACGGTTCCGCGAAACACCCGGGGCGGCGAGCCTGGCTCGCCGCCCCGGGTGTTTACAACTTTTAAATGCCCGTCTCCGTTGACGGAGGGGGAGCGCTACGTTACGTTCGGTTCGCTAATAGGAAACCTTCCTATTAGTTCTGGCCGAGGGGCGGGGTAAGGAGACTCGTCATGTCGGGCATCTCGTTCCAGACGCCGCAAGCCGTCAGGTTCGCCGCGCGGCGGTGGCGGCCCAGCCGCAGGAGCCTGGCGCTCACCATCGCCGCCCCGGTTGTCGCGTTAACTACCGCCACGCTGCCCGCCGCCGCTTCCGCCGCCGTGTCGGCCACCGCCGTGCCGGCCACCGCCACGGCGCTTGGCGCGCTCGCGGCACCGGGCGCCGTGCCAGCCCCCCCGTCCGGCTGGTCGACCGTGTTCAGTGACGACTTCAATGGCGCGGCGGGCTCCGGGGCCGGCTCCCAGTGGATGTACGACACCGGCCCCGGCTCCAATTTCGGCACCGGCGAGATCGAGACCATGACCAACTCGACGAGCAACGTTCACCTCGACGGCAACGGCAACCTGGACATCACGGCACTCGGCAGCGGCAGCTCGTGGACCTCCGGCCGCATCCAGACGACCAGTGCCAACGTCGGGGCACCGGCCGGCGGCGAACTGGAGGTGACCGCCTCGATCCAGCAGCCGTCCGGCGGGCTCGGTTACTGGCCGGCCTTCTGGATGCTCGGCCCTGGCCAATGGCCGGAGAACGGCGAGATCGACATCATGGAGGACGTCAACTCGCTGTCCGAGGTCTCCGGCACCATCCACTGCGGCACCTTTCCCGGCGGGCCGTGCAATGAGGGGAACGGCATCGGCAGCGGCCTGAGGGCCTGCGGCGGCTGCCAGGGCGGCTACCACACGTACACGATGATCCTCAACCGGACGAACACGTCCAACGAGTCGATCACCTTCTACCTGGACGGGAACCAGTACTTCAGCGTGGCGGAAAGCCAGGTGGGCACCTCCACCTGGCAGGCCGCGTTCGACCACAACCTGTCGATCATCTTCGACCTGGCGATGGGCGGCGGGTACCCGAACGGGGTCTGCGGCTGCACGACACCGACCAGCTCGACCGCTTCCGGCGGCACGATGGGCGTGGCCTATGTCGCCGCGTACACCACGACCGGCGGTGGCGGTGGCGGGAACCCGACCGGGCCGATCACCGGCTATGCCGGGCTGTGCGTGGACGTGCGCGGCGCGAACCCCGCGAACTACACCCCGGTGCAGGGGTACACCTGCAACGGCACCAACGCCCAGCAGTGGACCGTCGTGTCGGCGGGCAGCACGCTGCATGCCCTGGGCAAGTGCATGGACATCTACGCCGGCGGCACCGCGGACGGGACAACGGTGGACCTCTACGACTGCAACAACACCGGTGCGCAGGTGTTCATCCCGCAATCCAACGGGTCGCTGTACAACCCGCAATCGGGCAAGTGCCTCGACGACACGAACTGGGCGACAACGCCCGGCGTTCAACTGCAAATCTGGGACTGTACCGGCAACGCGAACCAGAGGTGGAACCTGCCCTAGCCGCCGGCCTGGTCACGGCCTGGTGAGCGGCCGCTGACCGCGCTGCACCGGGGCACCGGCGGGCCCCCGCGGTTCAGGCCCGCGCCGGGCATGCGGCAGGGCTGGTGCCGCCGCGCGGCGGCGCCAGCCCTGCCCGGGTGCTACCGGCCCTTACGGGGTCCCGGCGAACACCTGGAGGTCGCCGGCGGAAAGCTCGGAGACCGGGCCCTGCGTGTCGCTGACATCAAGCCGGACGAAGTTCGCGTGAACCGGGGTGGCCAGCGTGATGGTCTGGTAGTTCAGTTGCGGCGCGACCGGGCGCGGCGGATCGGTTTGCACCGTGCCGGTGGCGGCGGTGCTCCAGGTGGTGCCGTCGTCGGACACCTCGATCGTGTAGTTCTTGATGGAGCCGAAGCGCGGCAGGCCGATGCCCGGGTAGGCACCGAGCCGGATCGTGCTGATCAGCGTGCTGGCGGTGTCCAGCGCCGGGGACAGTGCCACCGTCACCGAGCCGGTCTGGTCCTGGGGCGTGGACGTGGGGGTGTTCCCCCAGGCCGTTCCCTCGGTGTCGTCGATCAGGTTGGTTGCGTGGTTGGTCCCGTCGTCGCCCGTGGAGGTGGCGATCGTCGCACCGTTGGCGGCCGAGGCAAGGTTCTGCTGGACCGTCACGACCTGGGAGGTGATCGCGCCCGCCGTGATGGTGACCCCGGTTATGGTGCGCGAGCCCCAGCCGGGTGCCTGCAGCGTCACGTCGTAGGTCCCGGGAACCATATTGATGAACGCCTGGCCGGTGCGCCCGGCGGTGATGGCCGACGGGGTGACCCTGGCCTCGTAGTCACCGATGTCCACGTTGACGCCGGTGATCCCCTGCCCGGCCTGGTTCACCACGTTGAGCAGCAGGTGCCCGTTGGCGTGGGTGTTCGGGCTGGCGAAGCTGGGCTTCGGATCCGGGTCAGTGGAGCCAGTCGTGCCGGCCTGGGAGCCCATGCCACGGCCGGCGAACACCGACCAGATGAGCGGGATGTCCTTGCCGTGGTAGAGGTCCTGGTCGGCGGTGAGGATGCCGTCGCGCCCGTCCAGCATGCTGGGGAGCGGCGTGGTGTCGGGCAGCGCGGCGGTGATGAGCAGCGCGGCCCGCTTCTGGCCGGCCGTCGTGCCGTACTGGGCGATCAGGCCCTGGCGCAGTTGCCACAGCGTCGCCGTCCAGATCTCGCCGTCGGCGTGCACCTCGTTGCCGACGATGTCGTAGCCGAGATCGCCGTAGTTCAGCGGGCTGCCGGCGTAGTTGTAGTTGCGGATGCCGCGGGTGGCGTTGCCGGTGACGTAGATCCCTTCGATCGGCTGGGTCTCCAGGCCCGCGTCGAACAGGTGGTTGAGCGCGTACCAGTCGCTCCAGCCCTCGCCCATGGCGCCGGCCTGCTCGCCGCCGAGCACCTCGCCGCCGCCGACCATGCGGTTGGTCATGCCGTGGGTGTACTCGTGCTGGATGACCGCCAGGTCGTTGTCACCGTCCACGCACGGGGCGATGAACGCGCCGGGGATGGTCTCCCACAGGAACATGTTGGTGACACCGGGGATCCCGTCCGGCGGGGTGCTGAAGTTGGCGTTGTCGAGGTTGGGCGGGTTGGCCTGGATGCCGGCCTGGACGTCACCCTGCACCGCGTCGCCGGCGATGCCGCCACGGCCGAAGTCGTCGTTCTGGAAGTTGCCGGCCGACTCGGTGAAGCCGTAGCTGTAGTACTCGTCGTGGATGCGGTTGTGCTGGTAGAAGAGGTTCGTCGTGGCCTGGGACACGTCCTGCTGGTAGCTGTTGGCGGCACAGTTGGTGTTGCCCCAGTTGTTGACGAAGGTGAACAGGAACCGGCCGTTGGCGGACACCGGGCGGAACGGGTTCGGCTCCGGGCGGGTTCCCTGCCAGTTCTCGTGGTCGTCGACGTTGTTGCCCTGGGTGGTGAACACCCCGTTGACCGCCGGGTTCAGCCAGCCGGCCGGGGAGGCGGTGGCGTTGCCCTGGAACGACTTCACCACCTGGCCCGGTGATGCGGGGGCACCCGGGTAGTAGAGGAAGACCAGCCCGCCGGGGCCGGTCGCGGCCGCCGTGGTCCGGGCGGGGCTGCCCCGGTCACCGAGCGCGTCGTTGGCGGTGAGCGACTGGCGGTACAGCACCTTGCCGGTCACCGCGTCCACGGCAACATCGGTCATGTTGCTGGCCGAGGCCGTGAAGATCACCTCGTAGGCCGGGCGGACGGACCGCGCGGTCGGGAACGCGGCGGCCCTGGCGTACTGCGGGCCGCCGAACGGGCCGGCGCCGAAGCGGGTCCACATCCCGGTCTTCCCGGTGACGGCCGCCCGGTAGGCGGTACGGGGAGCGGCGCTGCGGGCCACCGCCGTGACCGCGCCGGCCGCCGACAGCCGCGGCCGGGCGGACAGGCCGGCCGACGGGCGCGGGTCGCCGGTGAAGTTGAGGATGCGGCCGGTGCTGGTGACGGCCACGTTCAGCCGCCCGCCGAAGACCCCCTGCAGCCCGCCGAACACCTGGGTGAACGTGATCACATGGGTCCGGCTGGTCGGGTTCGTGTAGTCGCGCGACACGACGAGCCCGCGCACGCCGGCGGCCGACAGCCCGAACGCGACCCGGTGCGCGCCGAGCCAGGCCCGGGCGACACCGACCGCGCTGCCCTTGGCGGGCCCGGTGAGGTAGCCGCCGTAGCGGAGCAACTCGCGCGGGGTGCCGAACAGCGGGTCATAGGTGATGCGGGCACCGCTGCCGATGCCGTGCAGCATGGCGCGCACCGCGGCGGACTCGGCGGCGGTCGCGTGCCGCGGGGCGGCGGACACCCGTGAATCGAAGAACGTGGCCGGGGCAGCCGGCGCGGATCCCGGTGGCCGGGCGCCCAGGCCGGTGGCCTGGCCTGCGCTCGCAGTGGCAGCGCCGGCGGTCCCGGCGATCGCCGCTGCCACCAGGCTGATGCCCACTGGCAGCACTAATAGCCGATTGCGCATGCTTCCTCCTCGGGTGGGAAAGGTCGCCTTGCCGCCGCCGGGCGGAATCCACGTCGTGAGGGCCCGCCCATACCAGCCTTTCATTACTGATCCTTTTCCGCCACATTACTGATCTGTGGTTTCTTCTTTGGCGCACGGAAGGGCCCGGGAACGGACGGCGGCCATTCAGGGGACCGGCTGGCAATGGCGCGGGCCGGTGACGTGGGAGGACGCCCACGCCCCGGCGGACCGCTACGGACCCCGGCGGCCGGCGCCAGCCAGGCCGTCACGGAATCCCGCCGGCGGTCCACGCCCGGTACACCGCCGCGACGTCCCGCCGGCGGCTGGGCTGGGCGAGGATGTCGGCGTTGCCGGTCCATTGCTCGATCGACCCGACTCCCGCTGGCAGCCTGCTGACCTCCGGGTTGGTGATGCCGGTGAGCAGCGCCCTGGGCAACTCCGGGTCGATGCCGCGGTACGGGCGATCCCAGAAGGACGTCACGGCGGGCGACGGAGCGGGCAGGCCCAGTCCGCGTTGCGCGCTCAGCAGCACCTCACAGGCCGTGGCCAGGCTGTCTTCCCGGGCGCGCCAGTCCGGCGCGGTGATGGCCGCGGTGAGCGGGCCGGCCAGGCCAGCGGCGATGGGCAGGGCCTGGAAGGCCGCGCCGCGCCACTTGGGATAGGGCGGCCAGCGGCGGGACAGCGCGAAGGCGAGCCACATCAACTCCTCGGCCAGTTGCGCGCTGATCAGCCGGGAACCGAGTTCGTCGCCGCGCTCGGCGCCGCGGCCGATCGTCGGCAGCCGGTGCGATATGCGCAGCCAGCCGGCGGCCAGGACGTACCGTTCGATGTCGGGCGGGTACCAGCGCAGGAGGGCCCGGGCCGGTGCCAGCTCGCGGGTTCCGTCGGCGAACACCGGCCCGCCGGTGACCTCCAGCACGCCCTGGCCGGTCAGGATCAGCCAGTCCGGCACGGAAAGCCCGCCGACCGGGTCGGCGCCCAGTCGGCTGGCCGCGAAGTCCGCGACCGTGGCGACGTCGACGTTGTGCGTGCGCGCGGTATCCCAGGTGACCGGGAAGCGCACCGGAAGGCCCCGGTAGGACTCCGGCAGCCTGCGTTCCAGCAGCCCGCCGATCTCCGGGACGGCGGCGGAGTCGCGCGCGTCGACCAGCAGCGTGAGCCGGCAGCCCCAGTCGTGATCGCGGCTCATCTCATCGTCGAACCCGAGCACGTCCGAGCCCGAGCCGAGCCGCCCGGCCGCGTACCGCAGTCGCGGCAGCTCCCGCGCCAGCAGCGGCGCCACGACGTCGGCGTGGAACAGCCGGGCCAGCTCACGCCCGGACAGGAAGGAATCGGCCACGACACCAGCCGATCACGGCTGGCCGGGTGAATGCGATGGGGGTGGCCGGCAAGCGACCGGGCGGGAAAGCGCGCCGGCCGGCCTTGACGGCACCGGCCTCGCGCGGCGGTAGGACGCGGCCGGCGGCCCGGCGCGGCCGTCGGAGTACCGCCACCCGGACGCCTCGCTATCCTCGTCGCGTGCGAGACATTCTGACCAGCACGCGCCAGAGCGAGACCGCCTGATGGAGCCGCTGCGGGTCTGGCTCGTCGGGTTCGGCACGGTCGGCAGATGGCTGGCCGGCGCGCTCGACGCGCAGGCGGACCGGCTGGCCGCCAGGTTCGGCTGCGCGGTGCGGGTGGTCGGGATCGGCAACGCCCGTGACGGGTTCGTCCACGACGCGAACGGCCTGGACCTCGGGCGGGTGCTTGCCGCGGCCGCGGCCGGGCAGCCGATCACCGCGCAGCCCGGCGCGTCGGCCTGGCCGACCGCGATCGAGGGGCTGCGCGCTACCGAGGCGGACCTGCTGGCGGAGGTGACGGCGAGCCCGCCGTCCGGCGCCGAGCCCGGCCTGAGCCACATGCGGGAAGCGCTCCGGCGCGGGATACCGGTGGTCACCTCCAACAAGTGGCCGGTCGCCCTGCACGGGACCGAACTGGCCGCGCTGGCCCGCGGCCAGGGCGTGGCGTTCCGCGCCGAGTCCACGGTCATGTCCGGGACACCGGTGCTGTCCGCGCTGACCGAGGGCCTCGCGGGCGCGGTCCCTGTCGCGCTGCGCGGCGTGCTGAACGCCACCGCCAACGCCATCTTGTCCCAGATGGCCGACGGCACGCCGTACCGGGAGGCACTGGCCGGGGCGCAGCGGGCCGGCCTGGCCGAGCCGGACCCGGCCGCGGACGTCGAGGGGCACGACAGCACCGCCAAGGTGATGATCCTCTCGGCGCTGGTCTTCGGCAGGCAGCTGAGCCGCGACCAGGTCCCCACCGTCGGCATCACCGGGGTCACCGGCGAGCAGGCGCGCGAGGCGGCAGCCGCCGGGCAGCGGATCCGGCACGTCGCGACGCTCGCGTTCGCCGGCCCGGACGGGACCGGGGCGGTGACCGCCGGGGTGCGGCCCGAGGCCGTGCCCGCCGGCGACCTGCTGGCCAGGATCGACGGCGTCGCGAACGCGGTGGTGTGCCAGGCACGCCCGGTCGGCGAGGTCGCGATCATCGGGCCCGGCGCCGGGCCGCAGCTCGCGGGCCAGGGCGTGCTCAGCGACCTCATCGCGGTCGCGCGCCGGCGCGCGGGCAATCGCTGAGCGATGCCCCCTCCGCGGCGGGCACGGAAAACCCGCCATGACCGGGGGATGACGGCCAGCGGCCCCCCGGGTTAGGGTTTTTGTGCGTTGTGCTGGCAGGAGGTGCCGGTGGCAGTAGGGCCGTGGCATTCAGGGGCAAGGGCTCACGGTCACCTGCGGGCCGCCGACGCCGACCGCGAGCAGGTGGTGGAGATCCTCACCACCGCGTTCGTGCAGGGCCGGCTGGATCTCGACGAGCTCAGCCTGCGGGCCGGCCTGGCGCTGGCCTCGCGGACCTACGCCGAGCTGGCCGCCACCATCGACGACCTCCCGGCCCCGCCGCTGAAGGTCCCGCCGCCCCCCAGGCCCGCCCGGCTGGCCGCCCCGGCCGCCGCGCCCGCCCCGCCAATGGGCCGGATGCCGGCCAGCGCGAAGGCGGTCGTGTGGGCCGCCTGCGTGATCGTCGCGGTGCCGGCCGTGTGGGCCGCCTTCCTCACCTACTACGGCGGCTTTCTCATCCTTTTCCTGCTCGCCTTCACCGGGCTGACGCTGACCATCGGGACCACGGCGGACCGGAGGGCCGCGGGCTAGCCGAGCGGCGGCAGCCCTGGGAGCGGTCGCGCCCCCAGGGCTGCCGTCACCGCTACTTGAGCAGCGGGGCGAGCGACGTCACCTGGACGCCGTCGCCGGCGTTGCCGAGCAGCGGCAGGCCGAAGTTCTCCTCGACGGTCCGCAGCAGCGAGTAGTGGTCGGAGAAGACCCGGTCCACGTGGTGCCCCACGCCGCGGGCCACCACGATCATCGGCACGCGCCCGCCGCCGTAGGCGGTGCCGCCGGCCAGGTCGCCGCCGCCGCCGGTGGCCGGGTCGGCGGGCGTCGCGGGCAGCAGCGGGGAATCGGGGCCGGGGCGCAGGCTCAGCGGGCCGAACGGTGCCGAGTCGGAGAAGCCGCCCTCGTCCCAGGTGATGAAGATCGCCGAGTGGCCGGTCCATGCCTTGCTGTGCGTGATCAGCCCGACCCACGTGCGCAGGAAGTTGTTGCCGTCCTGGAACAGCTTGGCCTGGTTCGGGTCACTCGGTGACGAGGGGAACGGGCAGGCGGCCGCCCCGCCGTGCATGTCGTCACAGATGTTCGGGGAGATCCAGGCGAACCGCGGCACGCTGCCCGAGGACAGGTCCCGGCCGAGCTGCCGGAGCGGGACCACGTTGCCGGCCCGGCCCGGGTCGGTGTAGACGTCGGGATACATCAGGAACGGGTCGTGCTTGCGCACGTACAGCCCGTTCGGGGTCTCGTCCACCAGGTCACCGGGGAACGGTATCGACTGCATGTAGGCCTTCCAGCTCACATGTGCGGCCTCGAGCTGGTCGACGATGTTCTCGTGGTTGAACAGCGGCGCCTGGGCGGTGTCGTCGCTGTTGGAGTTCCAGGTCTGCCCGCTGGTGGCGGCGAGGTAGTTGGGCAGGCTCGGGTGGGTGACCCCGAAGTAGCGGGTGGCCAGCCCGTCGGTCGCCGCCAGCTGCTGGATGAACCTGGTGTTCGGGTTGCCCGGCGAGAGCAGGGCCTTGTAGGACGTGTTCTCCATCATGATCACGAACACGTGGTCCATGCGCGGGAAGCCGCCCGGCGCCGGCGTGCTGCTCGCGCCGGCCGAGCTCACCTGATGGGCACTGACCGCCATCGGCCCGACGATGGCACCGAGGCCGAACGCCACCGCCACCGCCGCGGCCCAGGCCGGCAACCGGGACACCCGCTTGACCGAGGACCAGATCTGTCGCGTCACCGCGCACCTCCATGTCGCCGGGTGAGGCTGCGGAACCTGCCGGGGCCCCCGGGCGCATGCCGCGCGCTAAAACGATTTGGCTCTGGCGTGACCCGACCCCGCAACCCCTTGTCCTCGCGCCAGTCTGGCCCCGGCGAAACCGCCAAGTCAACGCAAACGCGACGCTAAGCCGGCAAGAAGGCGAGCGTCAGATGGCCAGCACGTGAACCACATGCGGCGCACCCGTCCGGTGTCACCGTCCCGCCCGGCGCGGGCAGTTGAAAGTTGAATTACGACCGCCCGGCAGGCCCTCAGCCCGGACGCGCAGCGGGCTCCCGCCGCGCCGGAGGTCCGGAGTGGTGCCGGGTCAGAGCAGCGCGGGCAGCAGGCCGAGGATGGGCGCGCCAAGAGCGCCCAGCCAGCCGGCCAGGGCGTGCAGCGGGCCGAGCAGCGCCGCGCCCCCGCTGGCCAGCGACCCGGCCGCGGCGAGCAGCCGGGTCAGCCGCTCCAGCGCCCGGGCGAACCGGGGCCGGTCCGGGCGCTCGGAGCGCAGCGCGTCGTCCAGCTCGGCGACCTCGGCGTGCGCGCCGGCCGCCGTGGCCTCGCCGAGACCGGCGGCGGTCACCGCGCGGCCCAGGTCGCCCACCGCCCGGCGGGCGTCCTCGGTGCTCACCAGCGTGCCGTGCTGGCCTCCGGTGATGTGCTGGTCGCCGGCCACGTTGTTGATCACGCCGCCGCTCTGGTTGCCGATGTTGAAGGTCATCGCGCCCTCCCCGTGGGCCCTCCGGGTGGCCATGGCATCGGCAGCGGGTAGTCACGCTCGACCCGCCTGCGCCGCGAGGTGGCCACGATGTGCAGCACGATCCCGATGACGAGCATCAGCGAGCCGACCGCGGCGATGGCCCAGCCCAGCAGCCCCGACGGGATGCCGAAGATGGGCTTGCCGAACGGATCGGACGGCGGCGGGGGCGCGCTGTTGCTCCCTATGTCGCTGGCTATCTGCTTGATGAAGTTCAGGTCCGCGGCGGCGAACATGGCAAAGCCGGCCACGAACAGCAGCAGGCCCAGCCAGACCAGCCAGCGCGCCTTGGTCTTGGTCCCGGCGATCTCGCGCAGGAAGCTCTCCCGCCGCTGGATGACCTGCTGGACCTGCGCGTTGTACTGGTCCCGGCCGACGTTGCTGATCACTTGCCCGTGCTGCTGTCCGATGTCGTACCGCACCGGCTCAGGCTCAGGCTTCCGCACCTCGGTCGGATTCGGTTCCGGCCGCTCCGCCCTGGCCGGGGCCGCCATCCTGGCCGGCGGCGCCATCGCGGCCGCGGGCGGCGGGGCGGCCTGGGCCGGGGACATCCCTCCCGGTGCCGGGGACATCCCGCCCGGCGCCGGCCCGCCCGCCCACGGCCCGGCCTGCGTCGGCATGGCCGCGGTTTCCGCGGCGACCGGCGGCGCCGCCTCGAACCGCGCCTGCACGATGGCGAACGTGACCACGTCCCCCTGGCGCAGCTCGGTGCCCCGGGCAGGGTTGCCGTTGACGAACGTGCCCCCTGAGGACCCGAGGTCCTGTACGTACACCGCGCCGTCGCGGCGCTGCAGTGCCGCGTGCGTGCGGCTCACATGCGGATCATCGAGGCGCACGTCACAGGTGGGCTCGCGGCCCACCGTCGTGTAGTCCGCCACGAGCTCGATCTGGCGCCCGCGAAATGACTCGGGAGCAAGCACGACCAGCCGCGGAACGGCCGTGCTCGGATGTGTGGTCACCGGCACGCCCCCTTTCCCCCTAGCGACGCCGCTAATCGACGCCGCTAATGTCGCGCGCCATCGGTGGCATGGGGCGCCTCATCAGCAAGAGCAGCGATCACGCCGTCTGATACATCTTCCGCCGAAGATCATGGAAAAGGCAATGGATAGGTAAAACAGTGGCGTCAGAGGCTGGTGAGCGGGAAGGGCGGGGCGATGCGCAGTTCCACGTTCCGGTCGGCGGGCGTGCCGGCCGCGCCCGAGCGGGCACCGCGGAACGGGACGTTGGCCGCGAGTTCCCGGTGCAGCGACGCGAGGTCGTCCCGGGTCTCCAGGGCCGCGCGGGCCACCGGTGTGTCGTGGTCGACCATGGTGCAGACGATGGACAGGTAGCTGCCGTGGTCCGCGAACTCGACTAGCCGCGTCTGGCACGGCCAGTCGATGACCGCGCAGGTGGTGACCTCCCAGAACCCGCGCACCGGGTTGTCCGGGTGGAACCGGGCGCGCACCGCGTTCAGGTGGGTGTGCCCGTTGAGCCACAGCACCACGTTCGGGAACCTGTGCAGCTGGGCCAGGATCTCCGCGGCGCCGAGCAGCGGCCCGGTGTCCGGGCCGCCGTGGCCCGTGGTGTTGGTCAGGGTGTCGATGCCGTGGTGGGAGAACAGCACCACCAGGCGGTCGGGGTTGCCGGTGCGCACCTGGCCGCCGCCGGCGGCGTCGTAGTCCGCATGGACCTCCGCCAGCCGTTCCTCCAGCCACGCGGCCTGGTCGCGGTCCAGGCAGCCGTCGGCGCCCCCGGCGAGGCAGTTGGTGTCCAGTGCGATGAGCCGCACGGCCGGGGTGTCGTAGACGTAGTAGGCGGTGCCGTCCCGCCGGTTGCGCTCGCAGAAGCCGTGCCCGTGCGGCCGTGAGCCCGGCCGGAAGTGCGCCTCGACGAACTCCCGCCTGGTGATCGGCCGGCGGCCGGGATCGGCCGTGACGGCCCGCGACGGGCCCGCCATGAACACCTCGGGGCGCGCGGTGAACAGTTCGAGCGCCTTGTCGTGGTCGAAGCCGTTCGCCAGCCCCAGCGGCTTGTGGCCGCCGGTGAGCGCCCGGGCGATGCCCTCGGTCTGGATGCCGACCCCCTGGTTGAGGGCCTCGTGGTTGCCGAAGCACGACAGCCAGGGGATCGCCAGGCCGTCCGCCTGGAACTCCCGCAGCGCGCGTGCCAGCAGGCCCGGGTGATGCGGGAAGCCGAACTCGCGCCGGAACACGTCGGGCGCGCCGTTGGCCACGCCGTCCGGCTTCCAGAAGATGTCGTCCGGCCAGTCGAGCGCCTGCACCCCCTCGTACCCGGGACCGCCCGAGCCGGGCGTGGCCAGGCCGCCGTCGAACAGGGCCAGGAAGACCTGCAGCTCGTTCCATTGCGCGTTGTCGATGGCGTCGCCGGTGGTGACCGCGAGCCGCGGCGGCTGGCCGGTGGCCGGGCCGCGCACGGCGTTGAGGGTGCGGACCGTGGCATCGACCGCGTGCACGGTGAGTGCTTCCTGCGGGCGCTGCACCGGCACGATCCGGGCGTACCGCGGGTCGGCGAACAGGCGGTTGAGGAACTCGAACCTGGTGGGCGACTGGACGTCGGCGATCTGCAGATCGGTGATGTGGGCCAGGCAGAGCAACGGCCGGCCCGGGCCCGGCTCCGCCGGGGTCCCCGGCATGCCCATGGGCCCGCGGACCAGGTGCGGCTCACCGTCGATGATCTCGATGGCGTGGTAGTCCGTGGTGGCCCCGCTGCGCAGCACGCCGCCGGCCCCGAGCCGGCGGTGAATGGTGAGCGGCGGAGGCCCGCCGCTCACTCGGTGCTCGCGGCCGGGGCGTCGGCGGAGACGAGCACCGGGTTGGGCCGGATCGTCAGGGTGACCCGCTGGCCCGCCGACAGCGCGGTGGCCTCGGCCGTGGCGAGCTGGGCCATGACCCTCGTGTCACCCAGGTCGACGCTGAGGCGGCTGGTCGCGCCCAGGAACGTGATGGCGATGACCGTCCCCGTCAGCGGGCCCGCCTCGGCCGCCTCGCCGGAGGCCACGGTCACCGCCTCGGGCCGCACCAGGGCCACCACCGGGCCGGCCGGCATGCCGGTGTCCACCAGCGGCAGCGTGGTGCCACGGACCACGACCGTGCCCGAGCCGGTGACCTCGCCCGCCAGCCGGTTGGACAGGCCGACGAACTCCGCGACAAAGGGCGTCTCCGGCCGTGAGTAGACATCGGTCGGCGAGCCGAGCTGCTCGATCCGGCCATCCCGCATCACGCCCACCCGGTCGGCGATGGCCAGCGCCTCTTCCTGGTCATGGGTGACGAACAGCGTGGTCGTGCCCACCTCGAGCTGGATCCGGCGGATCTCGTCCCGCAACTGCGCCCGGACCTTGGCGTCAAGCGCCGACAAGGGCTCGTCGAGCAGCAGCACCTGCGGCTGGATGGCCAGGGCGCGGGCCAGCGCGACCCGCTGCTGCTGCCCGCCGGAGAGCTGATGGGCATACCGGCCCGCCTGCCCGGTCAGCCCGACCAGTTCGAGCATGGCCATGGCCCGCTTGTCCCGCTCGGCCTTGGCCTGCC
>WNGG01000752.1_pt1 | contig 41996 bp, 31 predicted proteins | sample 5400661 | NCBI WGS metagenome assembly WNGG01 (sample SAMN13153372, study PRJNA577476) | soil metagenome | isolation source: 100 cm soil or saprolite under Garry oak tree replicate 1 | place: USA:California | collected 2016-06-15 | reverse complement strand
AGCGAGCGCTGAAAATGATCCAGCAAGCTGTCAACAACCGGCCAGACCTTACTCGCGGGGGCGCTATCGAGATTGCGCTATTGCGAGCTCTACGGCATCAACCAGAAGCGATCAAGCGCTTGGAATTTTGGAAGCAGCAGGATCCGACGAGCTCTTTTCTTCGTTATGAAGCTATGCGTTTAGGCCAGAGCGATCCGAGCCTCCTTGCCCACCTTGCTGCGGATCCTGAGCGCATTCTTGAAATTGCTACGGAATACATGCGCTTCGGACTTTATGAGGATGCGCTCGATGCGCTCTCGCGGCAGTATCCGTCCGGCCCGGCTGTGGTCGGGGAACCTGGTGTGCTCCATCCGAATTCATATCCTCTGATCGCTTATTACCGTGGTTTTTGTCGCTATGCCTTGGGCCAGGATGGACACGCCGATTTCTCTGCTGCGTCCAGCATGCCTACGAACTACGTCTTTCCCAACCGGCCTGAATCTTTCGCAGTGTTGCATCGTGCGCTCGAAATTGATCCCAATGATGCCACTGCTCATTTCCTGCTAGGCTCCCTCTACCTTTCGGGAGCAATGACTGGGCCGGCGCTACAAGGGTGGGAGACGGCCCGCCGAATAAAACCATCGATTCCCACCCTGCACCGCAACATGGGATATGCCGTGTTGCAATCCTCGGAATCTCCGGACCGCGCCATTGAGCTATTTCGCGAGGGAATGAGGTACGATCCGGATAACGTCGATCTTTATCTAGGGCTGGAAGAGGCCATGGAGAAAGCCGGCAAGCCGCCCGGGGAAAGGGCTCGCGTTCTCCAGAGTTTTCCAAAACTGAAATCTGCCCCTGCCGCATTGGTGTTTCGCCTCGTACAACTGCTAGGCGAGGCAGGAGAGTTCGATCAAGCGGAGCAACAGCTTGCGAATCGATTCTTCGCACGCGAAGAAGGCGGAGCGAACGTCCGCCAGATTTATGTGGGGCTCAAGCTAGCGCGCGCCAAGTCACTGGCTAAGCACGGGCAGTGCGATGTGGCACAGGAGACTGTTCACCGCGCCGGCGACCCGGTTTCAAGTCTGTCTTTTACTGCCAAGGGTCTCGGCCCATTCCTGATCTCGGACGCGTCAAAGAAGACAATGAGTGAAATCCAGACTCTCTGTCGATAAGGCCGGATACCGCCGAACGGCAACTATTTCCAGCCGAAAAATGAGACCCTCTGTGCTAATGTCTTTTTCGCAGGATCGCTCGTCCGCGTTGGGCACTTGAAATATATGGCAGAAGAACCTGCCTCGGAGGTCAGCTCAATAAGGCGCTCGAGGTTTCTCCCCACCATAGTCGCCGGAGTCTTGCTGGGTGCAGTTGCCATTGCAATCATCTCCAAGTACTCGGGTGTAGGGCCATGGGGCCAGTTCTGGTCCGCTCTCCTGAGCAGAGGCGATCATTACGGTTTAAGCCAGCCGACCGTTGTCAACCGCATTCAACGACTTCAGCGTTTGGAAACAGTTGTCTACACAATGGACAAAATTGTGACCGGCGAACGCGAGAATCCTTTTTTACCGAACTTTTTGGCCGGGGATCGCATACTGCTCCTGGTCCACGGTGAGGCTGTCGCTGGCATCGATTTCGGAAATCTAAAGTCCGGCGACGTGTCAATTCAGGGAAAAAATATTCGGCTGCGACTCCCTCAACCACAGCTTTTCAGCACTCGGCTGGACAGCGACAAGACTCGCGTATACTCCCGACAAACTGGACTGCTGGTGCCAGTGGATCCAGATCTTGAAAGCCGTGTGCGTCAGGAAGCTGAGCACCAGTTGCAAGAAGCCGCGCTACAGGATGGCATACTGCGCACCGCGCAGCAGAACGCACGTTCTACGATCATGAGCTTGTTGACGGGACTTGGATTCGAGAAAGTCGATTTCGATTAACGACCGGGCAAACTTTTCAAGAGGAGATAAGAGGAAAACAAATGATGCCGGCCATGGCTCTGTCTGTCCCGACAAGGCTTGTGCATTTGTCTCCAGTCGACGTAGTTATTGTCGTATTTTATTTCGCGCTGGTGTTGGCCATTGGTTTCTACCTAAAGGGCCGCGCCAATACTGGTGAAGATTTCTTTATGGCCGGCCGGGAAATGACCGCCTGGGTTGCCGGCCTCAGCTTTCTCTCCGCCAACCTGGGCTCGCTCGAGCTGATGGGCTGGGCGGCGGCCGCCTACCAGTACGGAATCCTCGCTACTCACTGGTATTGGATTGGCGCGATTCCCGCCATGCTCTTCCTTGCCCTCGTCATGATGCCGTTCTACTACATCTCCAGGACGCATTCCGTTCCCGGCTATCTCAAGCTGCGCTTTGGTGAATCCAGCCGTGCTCTCTCCGCCATTTCATTCGCTTTCATGACCGTGCTGATGAGCGGCATCAATATGTATTCCATGGCCTTGGTCATGAAGGTGGTGCTGGGCTGGGATATCAACTTCAGCATCTGGGTGTCATCGCTCACCGTCGCGGTATATGTAGCGCTTGGAGGTCTGCGCTCTGCCATCTTCAACGAAGTGTTGCAATTCATTCTGATCTGGGCGGGCGCGCTGCTCATACCCATCCTGGGGTTAATTGAAGCCGGCGGATGGAGCAACCTCAAGTTGCAGATCGCCCGCAACGCTTCTGCCGAGTACACCCATTTGTGGTCTACGCTGGGTTCGTTCAACAACAATCCCATGGGGATTCACTGGACAGGTATCGTCTTCGGCCTGGCATTTGTAATTTCGTGCGGTTACTGGACTACCGACTTCCTGGTAGTGCAACGGGTGTTGGCCGCCAAAGATCTGCGCTCGGCCAAAATGGCTCCCATCATCGGAGCCGCGTTTAAGATGCTCGTCCCGTTTATTGTAATTCTGCCCGGTTTGCTGGCCCTGGCCGTACTGCCGGTGAAGTTGACAGGTGAAGCCGCAGCCGTTGGGAGTGGCGGGCATAGTTATAACGAAGTTTTACCGCTGATGCTCGCCCGCTACTGCGGTCCTGGCCTGCTTGGCTTGGGCATCACCGCACTCATTGCCGGTTTCATGTCCGGCATGGCGGGAAACGTCAGCGCCTTCACCACCGTGTGGACTTACGATATTTATCGCGCCTTGATGAATAAAAATGCTCCCGACGCGCATTATGTCAGCATGGGGCGATGGAGTACGATTGTTGGAGTTCTGATCAGCGTAGGGACAGCCTATCTGGTCATGTCGTTCCTCAGCATCATGGATTACGTGCAGGCGCTCTTCAGTTTCTTCATCGCTCCGCTATATGGCACCGTAATTCTCGGCATGCTCTGGAAACGTGCGACCGGCCCTGGCGGTTTCGGGGGCTTGTTAGCTGGTACCCTTTCTTCGATCGGGATGTGGGCATGGGTGAAGTTGGATCCTAGTGCATTGCGCTACGTCGCCTTGTCGCCAAACGCTCGAGACATGGCCGAAAATATGTATCGCGCGTTGTGGTCCTGGATTGTCTGCGTGGTCGTCACGGTGATGGTCAGCTACATGACAAAGCCCAAGCCCGACGTTGAACTCTCTGGTTTGGTATATGGGGTGACAGCGATTCCACGCGAGGATGAGGTTCCCATTTATCAGCGCCCACTGTTTTGGGCCGCGGTTGTAGGAGTAGTCTTCGTGATTTTAAATATCATCTTCTGGTAAAGAAGGTTGGTGCACATGCACGATCGCGAGATTCCGATCTGGTTCTTTATCGGTATTTCACTGTTCGTCAACGGGATCTTGATTGTTGGCGCTGGAATCTGGGAGATATTCCATCCGCCCGCAAATCCCGTCGTGTTGTTCCATTTACACGCTAACGTGTGGTGGGGAGCGGTGCTGTTGCTGCTCGGTATCGTGTACTGTGTTCGCTTTGCGCCTGCTCGGCAATCCTAGGGCAGCTCGTTTTCTTGGGGTTTTTATGTCAAATCAAAAAATGACCATGGGCCTGATCGTCGGCAATCGTGGCTTCTTTCCTGATCACCTGGCCAAGAGCGGACGCGAAGAGATGCTGCGCGTACTCACTGCCGCTGGCATCGACGTTGTGGCGCTGACTCCGGAGCAAAGCAAGTACGGCGCCTTGGAGACTCGCGATGAAGTCCGCCGCTGTGCCGAGCTGTTCAAGAAAAACCGTGAACGGATTAACGGCATTATTGTCACTCTGCCGAATTTCGGAGAAGAGCGCGCTATTGCCGACGCCTTGCGATTCGCCGATCTCCATGTTCCTGTCTTGATCCAGGCCACTCCCGATGATCCCAAGAAGATGACCATCGCGTTTCGCCGCGACAGCTTCTGCGGAAAAATGTCAGCCTGCAACAACCTCATGCAGTACGGCATCCCTTACTCGATTACCACGCTGCACACCGAGAGTCCTGATTCGCCGGAGTTCGCCCACGATCTTGAGTGGTTTTCCGCCGTCTGTCGGGTGGTGAACGGCTTCCGCAATCTGCGGGTTGGCGCAATCGGGGCCCGTCCTGCCGCCTTCAACACCGTGCGTTACAGCGAAAAGATTCTGGAGTCGCGGGGGATATCAATTGAGACCCTCGACCTTTCCGAGGTCCTGGGAAGAATCGAGAGAATGAAAGATAACGACGACCTGGCCCAAGCCAAACTCGCCGCCATCCAGAAGTATGTGGATTCCAGCAATGTTCCTGATGTGGCGCTGCTGAAAATGGCAAAGCTGGGCGCTGTAGTTGACCAGTGGATGGCTGCAACCGAAGTCAGCATCAGCGCCGTGCAGTGCTGGACTTCCATCGAGGAAAATCTCGGCGTCGTCCCATGCACGGTCATGAGCATGATGAGCGACAGCCTGTTGTCGAGTGCTTGCGAAGTGGATATCTGCGGCGTTCTCGGGATGCACGCTCTACGCTTGGCTTCGCAATCTCCCTCTGCTCTTCTCGACTGGAATAACAACTACGGAGCTGATCCGGATAAGGCGGTGTGCTTCCACTGCTCGAATCTTCCCAAGCACTTCTTCCGTTCCGTGAAAATGGATTTCCAGGAAATCATCGCCGGCACCGTGGGAAAAGAAAACACTTTTGGTACCTGCGTGGGTCTGATCAAGCCGGAGAAGATGAGCTTTGCCCGCTTCTCGACTGATGACACAGCCGGCCGGATGCGAGGTTACGTCGGCCAGGGCAAGTTCACCGACGATCCGCTGAACACATTTGGCGGCGCGGGCGTGGTTGAAATTCCCCATATGCAGAAGCTGCTCCATTTCATCTGCGAGAACGGTTTCGAACACCACGTCGCTGCCAACCTGTCTACGGTTGCGCCTGCCGTGTATGAGGCCACCACACGATATTTGGGCTGGAATATGTACTGGCACGGACGTCCTGACGCAGCCTGCTGATGGAAGCAACAGCCATTCGCACACGTAAGTGATTGATTTACCGTCACTCCCAACACTCTGGCTCGAGGGCGCTCCCTCGGTACAGGAAAGCCTAAATCAAACTACTGCCGCGCCCGTATTGTTGCCATCCACTCACATTTTTTCTAATTACAAGTCGCGCGCACCTTCTTGATTTCAGGAGGCATCACATGCTGCACAGGAATGGATTGCTTTTGCTCACGATGTTTTTGACGGTGGCGGTGGCCTATGCGGTGGCCGCGCCTGCACCCCAGGCAGGACAAGATATCCGTATCACCAACGGCCCCGTAATTGAAGAAGCGACCAGCAACGCGGCCGTAATTGCCTGGTCTACCGATGTGCCTTCCAGCTCTCAGGTCTGGGACGGGACCGAGAAGAACAATCTCACTCATTCGGCAGAGGCGCCTGATAATGGCTCCAAAACCCACCGGGTTCGGATCGCCAACTTAAAGCCCAACACCACTTATTACTTCCAGGTCGAATCGTCCCAGCGCCATGGCAACCGAGGCGAGGCCGAAAGCGCGGGCGTGCGCAGTTTCAAGACCACTGCTCCTGGCGCCCACCCCGTGCACAACCAGAATGCTCAGCTGGTCGAAAATGATCGGCAGGCTGGTGATGTGGAAGGTGGAAAGGTAAAAATCACTAATGGTCCTGTGATTGAAGAAGCGGACGGCAATCACGCGCAGATCGCCTGGTCCACGAATATCAAAGGCAGTACTCGTGTGACCTACGGCACCGACATGGGAAACCTCAGTCAGTTGGCTGAGGCACCCTGGGGCGTCGGTGGTCTAACTCATCGAGTTCAGCTAAAAAATCTCAAGCCGGGCACGACGTACTTCTTTCAGGTTGAAACTGGTCAGGCCGCAGGTTCAGAAGTGGAGAGCCACATCTTCAGCTTCCGGACACCGAACGCTGGAGAAGCAGCACTCCACCACCAGCAGCCGCAGCCAGTTCGCTAGTTCGTTTGTAAAACCCCATTGGGGCGATCTCTGGTCACTGCAGATTCGCCCCAAGTTTTTTTCTGGCGGGCATACCCAAAACAACTGGGGCTGCCCCATCTTTAGCTGTTAGCGAAGGCGGAAGACGCGACATCCGGAAGCGGATCTGCGCGCCATCCGAAGGAAACTGGAACCATGCGAATTGGTGAGCATGACAATGTCGGTGAGGAGAGTCGATGCGAGTTGAACTATTAGCGCTGTATGGCGGACCCGACCAGGTAATGACCGTAACTTCAGGTCTGGCTAGTCTGCTCGGCCTCTTGCTGATTTTTTGGAACAAGGTAGTCGCCATGTCTTTCCGCATTGTCAGAATTTTTCGTCCCGCCAAATCCGCTGGCGTCGAAGTCTCGAAGAATGCTCCCAAGGAAACTCCGTAGTCCAGGTCTTTCTTGCCAAAAAAAGTAATCGTCATCGGTTTGGACGGACTCGAGCCCAGCATTGTGGAAACCATGTTGGGGCTCGGAGAACTCCCGAATCTGGCAAAGATTCGTCAGGCCGGCAGCTATGCGCGTCTAAAAACCACTTCTCCGGCGCAGACTCCTGTGGCGTGGTCATCATTTGTCACCGGAACCAATCCAGGCGGACACGGAATTTTCGATTTCATCAGTCGCAATCCTGAAACCTACCAGCCCGATATCGCTTTGAGCCACTTTGCGCCTCCGAAAAATATTCTGGCTCAAACCAGAGTGGTAAATCGGCGAAAGGGCATCCCCCTGTGGGAACCTCTTATGAAGGCCGGTGTTGCCAGTACTGTTTTGCGATGTCCGTGCACCTTCCCGCCCGAGACTCTGCACGGGAGGATGCTTTCCGGCGTCGGTGTTCCTGATATGCGTGGCAGCCAGAGCAAAGGCACGTTCTACACCCAGGATAGAGCAGCTAGCGCGCAAGAAAATGAGCAACTTATTTACCTTGATTCAGGCATGGATCTAACCACGCGCGTGCTCGGCCCTCGCAATACCAGGCAATCCCCTCCCTCGGATACCTATTCCGAGATACGTCTCCGCGTCGCCAAGCCAGCACGCACACTGGTAATTCAACCCGGCGGCGATCCCGCTACGATCGAAGTGAGGGAAAGGGCTTGGAGTGAATGGATCCGGTTCAAATTCAAGTTCTCCAGGCTGCAATCGGCCAGCGGCATCGCGCGATTTTATGTGCGCCAGCTTGAGCCGCATTTGGAGTTTTATGTCTCGGCGGTAAATTTTGACCCCGCTGCCCCGATATTCCCGGTGTCGTTCCCGACAACCTATGCCAAAGAACTGTCTGAGAAAATCGGACTTTTCTCGACCTTGGGCATGGCGGAAGAGCACAACGGCCTCAACAATGGACGCTTGGACGAATCCGCCTACTTGCAGCAATGCGAATTAGTGTTGCGCGAGCGGCAGCGCATGATGCAGTTCGAATTGGATCGCTTTACCGAAGGATTTTTCTTCATGCTGTTTGATACCCCTGACCGGGTACAGCACATGCTGTGGCGTTTCCGCGATCCGTCACACCCCTGTTTCGATCACGATCTCGCTCCCGAGTTCGCTCCACGAATCGAGGAACACTACGCGCAGTGTGACGATCTGCTTTCGTGCGTTCTCGACAAGGTAGATGAGCACACCCTGCTAATCGTGCTTTCCGATCACGGCTTCGGAACATTTCGCCGCGCCTTCCACACCAACACCTGGTTGTGGCAGAGCGGCTTACTAAAGTTGAAAGACAATCGCAAGCCAAATGAGGATCTGGGGGAGGGCTTCGCTGCGATAGACTGGTCCAGAACTTACGCTTACGCAGTCGGTCTCGGCGGAATTTATCTGAATTTCAAAGGCCGGGAGAGCGCTGGAATCCTGGAAGAAGGCAGCGACGCGGAACGCGTGCGCCGCGCCATTCAGACCGGGCTTGCAGACCTGCCCGATCCAGCCACTCAGCGTGCGGCAATTCGCAGCGTTTCACGCCGGGAAGATATCTATTCCGGCGCTTTTGTGGAGAATTCTCCGGATCTTTTGGTGAACTTTAATCCCGGCTTTCGCGTTTCGTGGCACACGGCGCTGGGCGGGTTTTCTCACACACTGCTCGACGACAACATCCGCCGCTGGAGCGGGGATCACATCGTCGACCCAGAGGCGGTGCCCGGTATTCTTTTTACGAATCATGCTTTTAGCCTAGCGCGCCACAATCACGCGCAGATAATTGACCTGGCGCCGACGATTCTGAATTATCTTGGTGTCTCCGTACCCCAATCCATGGAAGGCAATTCTTTATTCTGAATACATGAAAATCTGCGTTCTCGGACTGGATTGCGCCGCGCCTGAGATTGTGTTCGGCGATGAGCGCCTGGTGAACCTCCGCCGTCTGATGGACGCCGGCATGTACGGCCGCCTCGAAAGCGTGGTTCCTCCCATCACCGTTCCTGCATGGATGTGCATGAGCACCAGTCAGGACCCGGGATCCCTCGGCGTTTATGGATTCCGCAATCGCACCGACTATTCCTACGACAAACTCGGGTTCGCCAATTCCGCGTCCATCAAAGCCATCGCCATCTGGGATCAGTTGGCTCGCGAAGGCAAGAAATCGATCATCATCGGAGTGCCCCCGAATTATCCCCCGCGCCGTATCAATGGCATCAGCATCGGCTGCTTTCTTACCCCCGATACCATCAAAAATGACTTCACCTACCCGGCGAGCATCAAGGCCAAGCTCAATGAACTGGTGGGTGAATATCCCGTCGACGTGAAAAACTTCCGCACCGATCGCAAACACTGGCTCAAAGAAGAAATTTTCCGCATGAGCGAAAAGCAATGGAAGGTGGTGCGCTGGCTCATATCCGAACAAGAGTGGGACTACTTTCATTTTGTGGACATCGGCCTTGACCGCATGCATCACGGCTTCTGGAACTACTTTGACGAGAAGCACGTTCAATTCGAGCCCGGAAATCCCTACCAAAACGCCATCCCGGAATATTATCTGTGGCTCGACGAGCAGATCGGCAGCGTCCTCGAATTGTTGGACAATGAGACCATCGTGCTGGTCATATCCGACCACGGCGCGCAACGTCTCGATGGCGGATTCGCTATCAACGAATGGCTCATTCGCGAAGGCTTGCTGGTGGTGAATGAATATCCCAAAACCCTTACTCCTTTCGATAAGTTGAACGTAAACTGGGCCAAAACTCGGGTATGGAGCGAAGGCGGATACTATGCGCGTGTGTTTTTCAATGTTCAGGGGCGCGAGCCCCAGGGCGTGATTGCAGCCGCGGATTACCTGTCTTTCCAGGACGAAATGAAAGCCCGGTTGGAACGCCTTGCCGACGACAAAGGTCAGCCGCTCAAGTCATTGGTTTTCAAACCCAAAGAAATCTATCGCAATGTGCGCAACGTGGCGCCTGACTTGATCGTTCATTTCGGCGGTCTCTACTGGAGATCGATTGGGACGGTGGGCCATTCGAGAATTCATGTTCAGGAAAACGATACCGGTCCTGACGGTTGCAATCACGCGCAGTTTGGCATGTTTGTACTGGCGGCGCCAAACTGTCCGATCAATGGCGAATACGAGGGTGCGCGATTGTTGGACATCGCTCCTACATTACTCGATCTCGCCGGATACGAGATTCCAGAAAGCATGCAGGGACGCTCCCTGGTGGCAGGGTTGGAAAAAAGAAGCGCTGGCGGACAATCGCAGGATGGCAATGCAGAAAAGACCATCCATGATCGATTATCGGGGCTCGGATACATATAAACTGAGTGGCGGATAGCGTTAGCTGCTTCTAAGGTAAGAAGCTCGATGGTTACGATTCGTGATGTAGCGAAGGAGAGTGGTTTTTCCTCAACCACGGTTTCCATCGTCCTCAATAATGCGCCCCTGGCTCGCTACATTCCTGAAACCACCAAAAAGAAAATTGAGAGAGTGGCCAAGAAGCTAGGCTACCGCCCGAATCTTTTTGCCCGCTCCCTCCGTAGCAAGCGCACTCACACCGTCGGGGTGATGGTATTTGACATGACGGATCCGTACTGCACTCTTATTCTGCGCGGTATCGAAAATTCTCTCTATCAATCTTCCTACCTTCCCATCCTCACTGATGTCCACAATGAGCGCAGCCGTTTCGAACGTTATCTGGAAATGCTGCTCGACCGGCGAGTGGAAGCGCTCATCGTGCTGGCCAACTGGCTGTTTGTGAATATTGACGTTCTAGCCGACCTGGAGAAGAGCAGCATTCCAACAGTATTGATTGGGCGGAGTCTGCAGACCGACTTCGCTAGTTCGATAACCGTGGACAACGAGATGGGATCCCGGCTTGCGGTCGAACATCTGCATTCGCTCGGACACCGCAAAATCGCCTTCATCCGCGGCCCCAAAACCCTTGCTGACAGCGCTCCACGCTGGAAGGGAATTCGAGCCTTCGCCAAAGCGAATGGCATGACGTTGGATGATCGGTTGGTTGTGGACCTTCCCGAGTCACGAGATCCCACTTCAAGTTTTGAGGCTGGTTACAAATTGACCGAGGAGCTTATCAAGCGTAAGCGTCCGTTTACCGCTCTGATGGCATTCGATGACATGACCGCCTTCGGAGCCATACGCGCTCTGGCCAAAGCCGGACTTCGTGTTCCAGAAAATTGTTCCGTAGTCGGCTTTGATGATGTCGCCGCCTCCAGCCTCTACACCCCACCTCTCACTACAGTTCGTCAACCCATGGAAGCTATGGGCGCCGCTGCAGCAAGCATTGTGGTGGACGGAATCAAGACGGTGTTAGAAAAACGGGAAGCCTCTGCGGTGCATCGCAAGATGGCCCCAGAACTGGCGGTGCGAGAGTCAACCAGAAGTTTGCTGTAGGTGATGTTATTTGTAGTTTACCGGGACCCAACGCCGTTCACGCGCGCTCAGAGAGATTGCATCGCAGAGAATGAGTTCCTCGTGTCCGGTTTGGAAAGTGGGGAAGTCTCGGCGAGCCGTCAGGTCGCCCTTTCTAATGTAGGCGTAGAAATCCTTAAAGAGTTGAGCGAAGGTGTCAGGATAACCCTCAGTATGTCCGCCGGGATATACGGCATAGCCACGGGCCTCGGGACTCATCAGCGCGGGATCCTTCATCATGTCCTGGTTAGGCTGGTTGCGGTGTCCGATCCACATCGTGTTGGGCGATTCGGAATGCCAGGCTAGAGAAGCTTCGGAACCATCCACCTCAAACCACAAACGTGCCCGGCGTCCGGCGCTGACCTGCGACACGGTCATCACTCCGCGAAGCATGCCTTCAAAATGCAGCAAGATGGACGCATAATCGTCCGTAGTCATTTTTACTTCATCGAAGGCGCCAGCACTCTGCTTCTGAAATGTTTCCACGCGCCCGCGTGGACGCTGCCGTACGGGGATCACTGTAGCCAGATCGGAGCATACCTCGGTCACTTTGCGCCCCGTAATCCACATCATTAGATCGAGCCAGTGGGTGCCGATATCCGATACAGCTCGCAACTCGCCGCCGAGCTGCGGCTCCAAACGCCAGTTCCAATCGTTGGGACAGAACAACCAATCCTGCAAAAAACTGCCGTGCACTAGCCGCGGCTCGCCGATCACGCCGCGTTGCACCATTGCGTGCGCTTCCTGGCACAGCGGATAAAAACGCAGATTGTAAGTGACGCCACCCACTCGTTTGTGCTTTTGCGCGAGTTCAACCAGCGCGGAACTCTGGCGCACATCCATGGCGAGAGGCTTCTCGCACATGACGTGCTTGCCCGCTTCCAGGGCGGCCTTGGCCTCCTCGAAGTGGACATGATTTGGCGTGCAGACGTGGACCACGTCGACGGACGGGTCCTTTACCAGATCATTGAGGGATTCATAACCACGATCCAAGCCGAGTTCGCGAGCTGCTTGCGCGCTTCTATCCGGCGAACTGCTCAACAGTCCTTTTACCTGGATACCCTGCCGCCGGAGCGCTTCCAGATGCGCTCTTCCCACAAACCCCAGACCAATGACCGCCGCTCGTAGGTTCTCCATCGATCTCCTCAGGAACAGTAATTGAACGGTGCGGCCCGTGCGCCGACTCTAAAAATACTCAATCTGTTGCAAGGCCCAACCCCCTTTTACACGTCGAAAGAAAAGAGTAAACAGTGCTTCATTCGGAGTGGTTGCGCTCTTGACCGCTACGGGTATCTCGTCCGGAAAGTCTTCCACCCCTCCTACTTGAATTGTTATCGGTCGACGAATGAGATGAGCTCGCAATGACGAATCCGGCTCCGAGCTATTTGGATTTCCGCAAGAGGTGTCGAAAATGACACAATAGGCCGGGCCTTTTTGAAGAAGCTCTTTCCTGAATCGAGCGGCGTTTATCTTGTCAGTATCGAATCCTATGTAGATGCCGGTTGGATCAACCAAAGCCGATAAGAGATTGGTGTCCTTATTTCGAATGGCATCCAATACTTTCTTGGTCAGGGCAGATACAGTATTCGGTTTAGCGGCTAAATTCTGTTTATTCAACTCTTGAGCATAAGAAGCTGGCGCGTCACAGGATGCACCTAGGCAGAACAACAAAACGAGCATCATTACCTGCAGAAGTGAGTCTCTCGGCGCGTTAAACGTCCTGCTCATCCTACTTCCACATGCTGACGCGCCGGATTCACCATCGCTAGCCCCTGCTCGAGATCGGCGATCAAGTCCTCCGCACTTTCAATTCCCACCGACAATCGGATCAATTGCTCGGTCACGCCCATTTTTTGCCTTTGCTCGGCCGAGATCATGGCATGGGACGTGAGCACCGGGATGCTTACCAGAGAATCCACTCCGCCAAGGCTCGGCGCCAGGGTAAACAAGTTCAGCGATTCGGATAAATGACGAGCATCTTCGCCACTGCCATCCACCTCAAAACTGAGCACTCCGCCCCCGCCCGCCATCTGCTCCATGGCTAAGGCTCTCTGCGGATGACCTTCAAGGAATGGATAATGCACTCTCCGCACCTTGGGATGTTGGGCCAGAAACTGAGCTACGCGCAAAGCGTTCTCATTCTGCCGCTGCACTCGGAGCGCGAGCGTCTTCATTCCGCGAAGAAGAAGCCAGGCGGCATGCGGATCCATAGTTCCACCCAGCGTGGTGCGGGTTTCATGAATTTTCTGGATTAAGTCCCGCCGTCCGGCGACGATGCCGCAAATCAGATCGGCATGCCCGCCGAAATACTTGGTGCCCGAATGCATCACCAGATCAATGCCAAACTCCAGCGGCCGTTGATTGATCGGTGTGGCAAACGTACTGTCAATTAACGTGATCAGATTGCACCGCTTTGCCAACGCAGCCGTCTTGCGCAGATCAACTACCCTCAACGTGGGATTGGTCGGCGATTCCAGGTACAGCAATCGAGTGTTGGTCCGGAGCGCCCGCTCGTGCTGATCGTATTCCGTGGTATCCACAAACGTTGTTTCAATGCCTAGCTTCGGCAGCCACTGACTGAAGAATTTCGTAACGCCGCCATAAATGTCCCGTTGTGCCACGATGTGATCACCACTCTTCAGCAAGGATAAGATTGAAGTCGTAATCGCCGACATCCCGGACGCAAATAGCAATGCGCCATCTGCGCCCTCCAGTTCGGCAACGGATGATTCCGCCACGGTGTGAGTCGGATTTCCATACCGGGTGTAAAACCGGTCGGTGTTCGTGGCGCGCACCTGCTCGTCGCTATCCGTAACCTCAAACGTGGACGTCTGATAGATGGGGGTCACCAAGGGCCCGTTTTTCTTGCCCAGATCGGTGCCTCCGCGTACGGCTTCGGTTTCCTGGCGGCGTTTGTGCGGTTTCATTGGATTGCTCCTTAGCAGCAGGCAGACAAGCCTCTTAGAGTAACGTTCTGAGGCGAGCCCGGCAAGAGGGTCCAGCGCGCCAATGGCCATGCCTTGCCTTTATAATCCCAACTTCATGGATTTAGGGCTCAAGGGACGGGTCGCGATTGTGGCTGCTTCCAGCCAAGGCATTGGTCGTGCTACCGCGGAGGGATTTGCCGCCGAGGGATGCCGGGTCGCAATGTGCGCCCGAAACCCCAAAACCTTGGAGCAAGCTGCCGACGAAATGCGCGGACAATACAATACCGAAGTCTTTGTCGAAGCACTCGACGTCACCGATGCCGACGCGGTGCACCGCTTCGTAGCTGCGGTCGCCGCCAAATTTGGAAAAGTCGATATCTGTGTCACCAACGCGGGCGGTCCTCCAGCCAAGGGCTTCCTCGCCGCCAGCGTGGAGGATTGGCGCAAGGCTGTGGACCTCAACTTTCTCAGCACGGTCTTCTTCGCCCGCGAAATCATTCCTCATATGCAGCGCCAGCACTGGGGACGCATTATCACGCTCACCTCCATTAGTACAAAACAGCCTGTCGCTGATCTGGTGCTTTCCAATGCGGTCCGGGCTGCGGTGGTAGGGCTGGTCAAAAGCTTGGCCAATGAATTCGGCAAGGACGGGATTCTGGTGAACAACGTTGGACCCGGTTACACAGCGACGGATCGGCTCAAAGAACTGGCCAAGAGTCGTTCCGTTGCGCAAGCTAAGAACGAGAAAGAAATCTTTGAAGCTTGGGCCGCGGACGCTCCCCTCAAACGCTTAGGAAATCCGAAAGAGGTTGCGGACGCTATCGTGTGGCTGGCCTCAGAGCGCGCATCCTACATCACGGGGCAAACCCTGCTGGTAGACGGAGGCCTGTACAAAGGCTTGTAGCGAGCTAGCTGAGAACCGAGAACTGCAAACTCACAGAACTGAGATTTGAAAAACAAATCAGCACGATGCTGGAAGGCTTAACATGGCAAAGTCAAAGCGTACGGTCAAGAAAATATCGAGAAAAAAGAGCCCAGTTCGTTCACGAAAGTCAAACCCAAGCAGCGTCAGGAAGCTCGAACTGCAATATATTCCCTGGAATGCTGTCGAACTGGAAGATTTGAATCCCCTGTTACAGCGCCAATTTGTGGTTGGTCACGAAATGATGCTCGCGAGAGTACTGCTCAAAAAGGGCTGCATCGTGCCTGAACATAGTCACCACAACGAGCAGATCACTTATGTTCTCGAAGGAGCTCTCAAGTTCTGGATTGACGGCAAAGTGATCGTAGTGAACAGCGGTGAGGTGTTGACTATCCCTCCACATATGCCACATAAGGCCGAAGCGCTGGCGGATACGGTAGACCTCGACGTCTTCAGTCCGCCGCGTGCCGACTGGATCAACAAGACCGACGCATATCTGCGCGGCGGAAGATAAGATTCAAGTTGTCGCCTGCTCCATCCCATGGCTGATTAAACCATGGCTAATCGAATCATGACTGATCGAACGGCATCCGCGCCCAAGCCGCAGCAGCTCTCGTCCCAAATGCATTGCATTGGCTGCGGTGCACTTAGCCGCCAGGCTACACAAAGTTTTCGTTGCCCCACTTGCGGGGACTTGCTGGAAATCATCTACCCGGGATGGAAGTCTACAGACGGAATCCAAGCGAACCTCAGTCCGCTCAAGAATCTTTGGCGCCAGCGGAAGACCTCGGATCTTCCCCTCGACCAAAGCGGCGTATGGCGGTTTCGCGAAGTTCTTCCTGAGTTACCTGACTCGCAGTCAGTGATTAGCCTTCGCGAAGGGAATACACCGGTCTATGAACTTCCTGGCTGTGCCCGCAGAGCGGGCATGCAGCGGTTGTACGGCAAGCATCAGGGCATGAATCCGACCGGTTCTTTCAAGGACACGGGCATGACTGTGGCTGCGTCTTTCGCCCGGCAGGAGGGATTCCGCTGGGTGGCCTGCGCTTCTACCGGGAACACTTCCGCCTCCATGGCCGCTTATGCCGCGCGCGGCGACATGCGCAGCTTGGTGCTGATCCCGGAGGGGCAGATCTCCTGGGGAAAACTGTCGCAAGCACTGGACTACGGCGCGGTGACCTGCCAATTGAAAACCGATTTCGATGGTTGTGTGCAAGTCCTGAATGAAGTCGTGCAGCGGATGCCGGTTTACCTTCTGAATTCGGTCAACCCCTATCGCCTCGAAGGGCAAAAGACGGCTGCATTGGAGTTGTTGGAGCAGCTTGATTGGCAAGTTCCGGATCACGTAATCGTGCCCGGCGGAAATTTGGCCAATTCTTCAGCGCTGGGCAAGGCGTTCCTTGAAATGAAAGAGCTCGGTTTGATTTCCCGCCTGCCCAGGATCTCGATAATTCAGGCGGAAGGCGCTAACCCGCTGGTGCGAACACTCCGTGAGGCTGGCGGGAAAGAACTGGTTCGCGTGCGGGCAGAGACTATGGCCACAGCCATCCGGATCGGAAATCCTGCATCGTGGAAGAAGGCAATACGTGTCCTGCAAGCCACGGATGGAACGGTGGAGCAAGTCAGCGAAGTAGAGATTGCGCTAGCCAAAGCCGAAATCGGAGCCGATGGCATCGGCTGCGAGCCCGCCTCGGCGGTCACTCTCGCGGGTCTCAAGAAACTGCTCAAGCAAGGTTTCGTCCGAGCAAATCAAACCGTAATATTGATTCTAACTGGCCATTTGCTGAAAGATCCGGAGTTCACTCTGAAGTTTCACCGCGGAGATTTGTTTTCCGGGAGCGCGCACGAAAAGGAAGCACGAAGTCTTTCCGAACAGCAACGTGGACCAGTGGTATTGGAGGCCAGCGCAGACGCCGTCATCCGAACGGTGGAGAAATTCAGCACTTAGCATTTGGCCATCACGGGATTGTGGTGGCTCCGGTCAGAGTTCGGTGCAGGATAATCATCATCATCGAAGGCTAAGTTGATCTCTGAGCCATGTCCAAGCATACTCGCCGCGATCGATCGGATGCTAAACCTCTGGAACTAGTTTTGCCTGCGACGTCGGCCAATCTTGGCCCAGCCTTTGACGCCGCTGCTCTCGCTCTAAAATTGTTTCTCAACGTTCGTGCCCGGATTGCAGCAGAGTTCTCGTTGCAGGCTCGTGGCAGGGATTCCGAAGTATGTGGTCAGATTGAAAACCATCTTATCCTTACAACTTACCGGGAAGTATTGCAGGCTGAAGCTAAGCCGGTTCACCCACTCGACCTCCGGATTGAGAACCAGATTCCCATCGGCAAGGGATGCGGCTCTTCTGCCGCGGCGCGTCTTGCAGGAATCGCGCTGGCTGTGGAATTCGGCGGTTTGCGCTGGACCGACAGTCAGATTGTTGGCGAAGCATCCCGTCGCGAGCACCATCCCGATAACGCTGCTGCTTGCTGGATGGGTGGCCTCGCGGTAGCGCGTATCTCAGGCAATGGAGAAGCACAAATCGCTCGCGTCGCTCCCCGAGGAAATTGGCCCCTGCTGTTGGCCGTTCCACCGCAAACCCTTTCCACTGAGCAAGCCCGCCGTGTGCTGCCCTCGCAATATTCCCGCGCCGATGCGGTCACGAATGTGCAAAATTCCATGTTGCTGCTCGCGGCCTTTACCCAGGGCCGCGCAGATTTGCTGGCTCCGGCACTCGATGATCGCCTTCACCAGCCTTATCGCGCATCGTTGTGCCCGCTGCTGCCGGCATTGAAAAAATTGCCCCTCGAGTCCGGCCTACTTGGTGTGGCTCTCAGTGGAGCTGGCCCTTCGGTCTTAATTTTTCTTGATAGCAGAGGAGGTTGGGCGCGAGCCAAATCGCGGGTCGCGGCTCACCTTCGCAAGTGCGGGCTTGCAGCGGAGTTGATTTCTACCGAGATTACCGGGCGAGGGGCTCGTGATGCCGATGGGTGGAAAACAAGTCGGATAACTAAATTAGCCTGACGGCGGATGTGACACTTTGATCCGTGAGGATTAGCGTTGGCAACTCCGGCGTCGGTCACCACCGGTCGCGGATAACGGATTGTTCACACCCACAAGAAATAGGTGCTCTTCGAAACTAAGGTAAGGATCCAGCGCAAACCGATCGGGATAGGAACTCAAGGCGTTCAGAAAAACCGCAATTTCCTGACGTACTGCACGCTCACGTGCCGCATCGGACAAATCCGTGTCGGCCGCACGGTGTTGTCTACTCAGCATTGTCTTCTCCTCCCCATTCCCCTGGTAATTGTCGCAATACTATCCTGGGAAAAACACCGAGAGTTATCCGGCGGAGTTCCTGCAGAATCGGGGACAACAGAAGTTAATTTCTATCAGCGAAACTGTAAATGGCACTTCGGTGCCATGGCCGGACGGGAGAAGCAACTGACTTTCCGCGACTCAGCGCCGAGAGGGTTTTCGGCGCCAAACAAAAACCTACCTCTTTCAGTGATGTGCTCGTTTCTGTTCCACAGTCCAGAAGGGTTGTCGCGTGGGCACGAATTCTATCGGGACCTCCTTGACAAATGTCTTCAGCCAACGCGCACACTCCTCCATCCCAGGCTGCTCGGAGGGGACATGTCCGATCACAATGAGCGCCTTCGCCTTACCCGCGCTGACCGCGTCGGCCGCATATTCCACGGTTTCCCATTCCCTGGTCTCGCCCACCAGGAGCAACTCGACGTTGTCCGAAGCCAGGGCGCGAGTCTCTCGTACGAAGCCGGCAGAGCCCGGACTGAGCGCGACTCTGGTCACTTTCATCTCCGGATTTCCGACCACGCGCAGGACAGGCGTGTCTAACCGGTTCGCCACTTCTGCTGCGAGCCTTTCCACCGTTGTTTCGGGCATCGTGAACAAATATTGGTTCGCCGGGTTCTGATATTTTTCCCAACCCAACGCGTGCATCACGCCGACGAGGATGCCATCCGGGTTTCTCCTATGCCAGTGATCATGAAATCTCCACACCACCAGCCCGTGTTTCTCGATGAATGTGCGTTTCGCCGTCCAAACCGGATCGTTCTGCTCCAGGTCTTCGGGGATATCCAAATGATTGTAAAAAGTGGGCTCATGCGTGATGATCAAGTTTTGCCCTTTTTCCGCGGCCCGCTGCAACACATCCAGCGTCGCCATCATGGTTACGGCAATGCCGGTCACCGTGGTGTCGGGGTTTCCTGCCTTGAACGTATCGACGGTTTCCGAGTTCCACGGTACGCCAACATTCTTTTGGATAGCCGCGACCACTTCCCGCGCCGTCGGTCGCTTATCGTCGGCCTTCGCCCCCTGGCAAACAACTGTGAGCGTAGCCACCATGACCAGTCCAAATCTCATTTTGTAATTCTGCGGTCTCCTCATGAATTGGTTCCTTCGGCTCAAGTTCCTTGACCCTTAAAGTTTTGACGGCGTTACACTAGACTTCCAGTTTTGAAGACCACCACTTACTTGCAAAAGGTTACATTCTTTCGGAACACAGAAGAAGCCTGCTCGTCGGGATAAGTAATCACTGCGAGCTGAAGAAGCTTGGTGGAGTCGTCGAGTGACCAAACCCGGACCAAGGCTGCGTCGAGGTGACGGACGAAGGCCTCCACACAAAGTTTGAGGCCTCCACGCAAGGTTCCCACTTCGAGTCAACACCGTGCCGATTTCAGCCCCGAACATCTCCAAGCGCGCCCGTTTTTCTAACTCCACTTCCGCACGCATGCCCTCGGTGACCACGGTTCCCACGCAAAGGCTGGTTAACCCCGGCGCCAGCATGGCAAGTTGCAGACGAGGCAGCCCTCCTCCCGGGGCGTGTGTGACGTAGGCTGCGAACATCATTCCCACGTTGATGGCAAACGTGGTGAGGGTTGCGCCCGGCAGACCATGACGGACCGCAACCCAGATAACCGGAATGAACAGCAGATAAAGAGGCTGATAAGGAGCCGCAGCCGCCAAGCCAAAGACCAGCCAAATGGCCGCCAAGACAGAGCCAACTTGAGCAGACTTCTCCAGGATCTCAATCACAGCGATGTGGCGTCGTGGGCGCGGCGCCGAGGGGTGAACATCGGCCCCCGCCGTCATCCATGAGTTTACCCGCGGGGCTACGTACAACAGCAGAAAAGGACTGAACGTAATAATCGCGATCGCATCGCTCGACCACCAATTTATTGCTGTCTTGAGAGCGTCGGACCGGCTGATCAAGTTGTCTCCCAGCAGAGTCAGGGTCCCATTACCGGCGCTGGGAATCGCGGCAGCAAGCAAGGTCAGGGCAAACCGTGCGACGTCCTGCACCTTGCCGAGCTTGGGATCAATTCGACATCGTCCTCTTAGGATGATCACACCGGCGATATAAGGGATGTAGACGGTCAACCCAGGAACTCCGCACCAGGAAAGGATTGGGCGGTGGTAGTTCACTAGAGCCGCGAGTAGGGTAGAAATGAACACCAGCGGCAGATACCCCATGCCGCCACACAACAGCAGCGTCAAAGTCAGCCCCACCGGAAGGTACCAGGTTGGGGCCCCAGCCCACGCTTGGGAGGCTGCCGATGACCTGTCAAAGTAGCAAAAATGTCAATAAGAAGATCACCGCCAACAGCAATTGTTTGTACAGGGGGGCGCGGCTCCAGTTTAGAGGCGCGCGAGGGGTGACACCTGGCCATGACGGTGTGGCCGGCCTCGTCGAGTTTGGAATCATCTGGGCACCGTTCATCGGCGAATCGGGAATGCGACGCTTTTCAAGATGGCCGGGGCAGCGTCAGCCGAGCGTGAGTGTTCTCGGGTTCATCCACCCTGCTAAACCTTTACTTCGAGAACCTCAGGCCAAACTCTTGTAACTCGGGAGAAGGGCTCTCGGCTTTAACTATAGGTTCCGGCAAGCGGACGCACGATCACGGTTGGACTTTGGAAGAATTGATGGGATTATTAGACTGCCAACCGGCTGGGGATTGACATGAAAGAGTTTCCAAGAAAAAGGAACGCAGCATCTGGAGGCATGATCCAGCTTGCTCTGATTGCGCTGAGTCTGGGCTCACCTTTGTGGGCCGACCAGGTTTCACTGCAAGCCATTGTCACACCCTCTACCACAATTTTGAAGGATAGCCGCCCGGTTACCTTTGCCATTCACGGTTTCATCGAATTCAGGTCGCTCGCTGAATTGTTTCCTTACGTTGAAGCCCAAACCCGGCGCTGGAAGGTGGATAACCCGCTGGACAACACAGGCAAGGGTATAGGGCAGGAGCTGTTGCGCAGGGGAATTGAGGGCCGCGTTGTTTCGATGGTCGACGAACGTCCGCTGGAAGCGCTCGTGACGCATACCAGTGAAGAACTTCGTCAGGCCATCGCTGCCGTCAAGGAACCGCTCCCGCCCGGCTACGCCGAGGCATTCCTGGCAGTGCAGCAGAAATGGAAGCATTCGCTGAACTGCTGGAGTGCATCGCCATCAATTCCCGGACGGGTGCTCTCAAACTGGTATCCGATCGAGGAAGGCGTTCGACTTTACGGCGCGACCTACGATTCCACAGAGCATTTCTGGCAGGCAGTGAAATATCACCCGGACACGACGGTTGGTGAACTCACGCAGTTGATCGCTGTCCTGGAGCGCAAGGACTGGAATCCCTGGCTGGGACGTCTCGATGCCGATCCCAAACTGTATTTGCCGAACGCTTATGCCGTGGAGTTTCTGCGGCACCATTTGACGGCAGAACGACTGCGCTGGTTTCGCGACGAACTGAGCCGACACGGGCTGCAGATGAGCGATAGCGCCCGACTTAGTCAGCAGCGAACTGGCACAGCGTTTCGCTTTGCGGCGCGAGAAGAAAAGGACCTGTGGGGCGATCTCGCCGATGTGTTCCATTTGGTATATACGTTCTCGCTACCCGACGACCCCATTCGCAAAACGCTGGCTGACCATCATTTTGACGCCATTTATCTGGACGAACGCAAGATGGGATTCATCAGCGAGCAGTTCCGATCGTTGATGTTCGAAATATGGAAGGTAAAATATTTGCAGATGCCGCGTTTCCGCGAGGTGATCAGCTCGATTCCGCTCGAGATCCGGTTGGAGCATTTCCTTAATGACGGAGATTCTCCCGATATTCCCATCCCCATCTATGTTGAGTACTTGAACCAGATGCGAAACCTCGCTCGCAACTCAGAAAAGTAGGCTCATAACTTTCCGGTTGGCGCGCACAATTCGCACCTTGGTGTCTCTGCGCGATGCTAACGGATTAATGGTACTCTGTAGGACTTTTGGCACGAGTCCGTAGTGCAAAAGGAGCGCGAGTGAAGGCACTGCTCGATCGTTACTTCAAGCTGACAGAAAATCAGACAACTGTAAGGCAGGAACTTCTGGGCGGTGCGACCACCTTCATGACGATGGCCTACATCGTGGTGGTGAATCCACAAATATTGGCACAGGCTGGAATGCCGCCGGAAAGTGTGGTCTTCGCCACCTGTGTTTCTGCAGCGGTTGCGACATTGGTGATGGGGCTGTACGCCAACTATCCCATCGCACTTGCACCCGGCATGTCATTGAATGCCTATTTCACTTACTCGGTTTGCATTGGCATGCATATTCCGTGGCGCACGGCGCTGGGGGTGGTTTTCTTCTCCGGAGTGCTGTTTGTTCTTCTAACTGTTACCCGCCTGCGCGAACAGATAGTCGATGGAATTCCGGACTGCCTGAAACACTCGACCGCCGCCGGCATCGGGCTGTTCATAGCATTCGTTGGCATGCGTAACGCCAAACTGGTGGTGGCAAATCCGGCGACGTTTGTGAGTATTGGAAACTTTTCTGATCGCGCAGTGCAGGCTGCTTGCTTCGGCATTGTGCTCACGCTGATATTGATGGCACGGCGAATCAATGGAGCCATCCTGCTCGGAATACTTGGCACCACGTTGTTCGGGATCGTCCGTGGAATAGCTTCTTGGCCATCGGGCCTGGTCGCCATGCCGCAGCCCTCGAGCACGTTTTTGCAGCTGGATTTCCGTGGCGCCATGCACCTGGGATTGCTGGAGATCATCTTTGCATTCCTGTTTGTCGACCTCTTCGACAATGTGGGCACTCTGGTGGGTGTATGTGAGCAAGCGGGCTTCATCAAGAACGGAAAAATTCCACGGGTTGGACGAATCCTACTGGCCGATGGAGTGGGCACCATGTTTGGCGCGTTGACCGGAACCTCCACAGTAACCAGTTACATTGAGAGCGCTGCGGGAATTGCTGCGGGAGCTCGCACCGGACTGAGCAACATAGTTGTCGCTGTATTGTTCCTGCTGGCTTTGTTGTTTTCTCCATTGGCGACCGCCATCCCGGGCTTCGCCACTGCTCCGGCCCTGATCCTTGTGGGAGCGTTGATGACGCAATCCATTGCGCACGTCAAATGGGCGGATTTCACCGAAGCATTTCCCGCATTTATGACCATGCTGGCGACGCCGCTGACGTTCAGCATCGCCACTGGATTGAGTCTAGGCGTAATTTCGTTCTCCACCGTAAAACTGGGAGCGGGCAAATATCGCGAAGTCAGCATCGTGCTTTGGATACTCACGGGATTATTTCTACTCCGGTATATCTTTCTAGCGGTCGAGTGATAGTTTCCAAATTCGGACTTCTGCGCCATAGCGGGCTAAAGTTACAAAACAGTCTCTGCACATGCTCACGTTCCTGAAGGCCCTTCGCCCAGAGTTTCGCCCCACAATTCGCCTGGCTCTGCCGCTTGTCATCGCCGAACTCGGCTGGATGACGATGGGTATCGTGGATACGATCATGGTTGGGCGTCTGCCAAACAGCGCAGTTGCGATTGGGGCTACCGGATTAGGCCAGAGCCTGTATCACAGCGTTGTGATCTTCGGTGGGGGGCTTCTGCTCGGCATGGACACTCTGGTCTCCCACGCCTACGGGCGTGAGGATCATCGGGATGCCCGGCAATGGCTGGTGAATGGCCTGTTCATTGCCTTTCTGCTGACACCGATTCTCATGCTGGGCGTTTCGCTGTGGCCGACGTTAATGCAGTTGTTCGGAATCAGTTTGGAACTGGTTGAGCCCATGCGCCCATTCTTGCGTGCGCTCAATTGGGGCACGTTGCCTCTGCTGACTTATTTCGCATTGCGGCGATACCTTCAGGCTATCAACGTGGTGTATCCCATCATGTTCGCGTTGATTTCCGCAAACGTCGCCAACGCTTTTGGGGATTGGGTGCTGATCTATGGGCACCTTGGATTTCGAGCCATGGGAATTACCGGATCGGGTTGGTCGACGTGTCTATCGCGCATTTATATGGCTTTGGTCCTTCTGATCACGCTGGTTTATGTGGAGTCTAAACGCACGATGCCGACCTGGGCAGGCGCCATGCGAATCGAGCTTCAACGAGTGATTGCGCTGCTAAGGCTGGGGACGCCGGCAGCCACACAGATTTTGTTTGAGATTGGCGCATTTTCCGCCGCCACTGCGTTGTGTGCAAAGCTTGGTCCCGTGCCATTGTCCGGACATGAGATTGCACTGAACTGCGCCGCTTTCACATTCATGGTTCCCTTAGGAATCAGTTCTGCCGCCGCGGTTCGAGTTGGGCAACAACTGGGAAGGGGCGATCGGGCGGGAGCAATGCGCGCTGGATGGTCTGCAATCGCGCTGGGCGTGGCATTTATGGCATCTTCGGGACTAGTGTTTATTAGCATCCCCAGAGTTATCGCACGACTGTTTTCTCCCGATCCGAATGTGATTCGAGTGGGCGCTTCGCTTTTGCTGGTTGCGGCTGCTTTTCAGTTGTTCGACGGCGTCCAGACTGTCGCGACCGGAGCTTTGCGCGGCACGGGCGACACGCAAACGCCAATGCTGGCAAACCTGGTGGCCTATTGGTTCATAGGGCTTCCCCTAGGTTGCGTCCTTTGTTTCAGCCTGGGGTGGGGAGCGCTGGGAATCTGGATCGGCCTCTGCACCGGCCTGATGATTATTGGGACAGCTCTTCTGATCGCATGGCATAAAAGGCTGCTGGGTGAGGGTTAACCTAATCACACTTGTTATTGGACTTTGCCTGGTGCCTTGCTCAAGCCGTCAGCTTTTGTTTGTTCGGCCTTCGCTTGCACGGGACGGCCTAAAGCGATGTAGATTTCCGCCATGCGACGGTGAGGTTCCGGATCCTGAGGCCGAAGTGTAGCGGCTTCTTCAAAATAGCGAAGCGAATCGGAATATTGGCGGGCTGCCTGACTTTTAGAGGCAAGAGTGCTCGTAACCGTGTGGAGCAGATCCGCGGTCGCGGGATCCTGCGGATTCAGTTGCCGGGCGTGGCGCAGGGCGTCGTAAGCTGGACGATCCTGACCGAGCTTCAACAAGACCGCGCCATAAAGGGCGTTCAATGGGAATAAGTCCGGCCATCGCTGGATAGCATTTGCTAGAGGCGCGCGCGCCTCTTCAAGCTGATTAAGCTGGTAATGAGCGTAAGCAAGGTTATATTGCATCTGCGGAGATTGCGGAGCCAACTCCGCCGCCCGGCTCAAAGACTTCAACGCTCTTTCCAACTCCCCGTGTTGGCCATAAGTCGTGCCCAGCGCCGTAAGTTTTTCTGCGTTGTCGGGATCGTACAATTGCTCGCAGACGGCGAACGCTTCTTCACGTGGGCCTTGATCCAGCTTTTGCGCGCACTCTAGCTTTATCCTGCTCTCATTGGTGTCTCGCTGGCGTAGTTCCTCTGACATCGCTACTGCTTTTTGGGCTTCTTGCTCGCGGCCTTGTTTGCGATACACGGAGCCGAGTTGATACTGCATCCGTGCGTCACGCGGATTCGCCTCCGCGGCAACCTTTAACCACTTTTCAGCAGAGGTTAAGTCGCCCTGTTTGAAGTAAGCGTATCCAAGATAATAAGCGGTGTCGGGAAAAGGAGGCTTGGCCGCCGCTTGGGTCAAATTCCGGATTGCGCCCTTGAAGTTGCGCTCGTCCAGGTCTAGCCGGCCAAGGTAATACAAGATGTTTGGGTGATCTCCCACTTCACGGCGGACAACTTCCAGTTCGTGGCGCGCTTCATCTGACTTGTGCAATTCGAAAAGTGCAACCGCCAAAGGAAACCGCGCCCTCAACGTCAGCTTGGGGTCGATTTCAAGAGCGGCTCGAAATTCGCTGGCAGCGGCGTCGTATCTGTCTTGCTTTAAGGCGTCATAACCCTTGCCCAGGTGGGCTTCTGGAGTGTCGCTCGTGACTGGTTTTACGGCGGATGTGTCTTGGTAAGCCAAGCTGCGGGCGGCGGGAGTGACCAGTGGCAGTACGGCCACTAACGCGACGATGCATTTTTTGAATTGTGGAGTAAGTCTAGGAATGCGTGGTGAGTTAATGTTCATAAACGCGTACATTCAGATATTTGATAAAGCATACAACAGTGCGCATGGACGTGATTTCGCTCAATCTTGACGGGTTCCGGCGTGGCTGTTAGATTGCGGATTCCGCAGGTAGATTTGGGGGAATGGTCCTGAGTCGGGCATCGAAGAAGTATTATCCGTCTAGTCATTGCCCGGTAGACGCCAGTCGACGCAACTTTCTGATCCGATGCTGCCAGGGAACCTTCGCGACGTTGGTCCCCGGTCGCGGCCTCAATTTTCCTTTCTTTCATCTCGATTCTGGGAGCGAACACTCACCAGATTGTGAGTTCCACCTGCATCCTCGCTATCGAGCTCAGACCCCGCTCGATGCGACGCTCTTGAAAGTGCAGGTAGGTTCGGACGAGTTCATCACCGAAAAATATCACGACCAGATCGCGGCGACGCTCGCAAAGTGGAGTTCGAGTTTGCTGCAATCTCCCCACGAATTACAGACATTCGAGAAGGTGCTTGCTGCAGACTTTTCGGGATCGGCCTTGCGGCCTATCGAATCGCGACTTGTGCGGTCCGGGCCCCCGATCGAAGTCCATCAAAATAAGTTCACAGAAGGGTCTGCTCTCGGACGAGGCGCATTTCTTCAGGAACTGCGATCTGCTCTGAGCTTCTTCTCGAAAATCGTGACCGCTGAATTCCAGGTGATCAGTATTGGGGCGCATTCACCGGGAGGTCCGCATACTCGAGTGCGCTATGAATTAGTTGGCTCGGGTCAGGGTTTCTACCGCGAGCAACGGGTGGGGCATTGGGATATGGAGTGGGAAACGGCTTCGTCCGAAGCCGGACCCTTTCGTCTGCGGAAATGGCAGGCGCTCGATGAGACGCAAAGCCGATCCTTTGCTCCTATCTTCGCGGACATCACCGGGCAGGCGTTGGGCAATACTTCTTCTTACTCTTCTCAGTTGCTGCACGGAGCGGATTATTGGCGGACAGTCCTCGACGGGGCGTGTGGCATCGACATCTACGGACACAACGGGGTTTCAGTCGGCGACATCGACGATGATGGCTTCGATGATTTGTACGTCTGCCAAGCCGCCGGTCTTCCTAATCGGTTTTATCGAAATCGTGGAGACGGAACGTTCGAGGACATCACAGAAGGATCGGGTGTCGGGATCCTGGAGAACACGGCGTGCGCGCTTTTTGCCGATATTGATAATGATGGCCGGCAGGATCTGATCGTAGTGCGAACCAACGGCCCTCTTCTATTTCTCAACGAAGGCGGTGGCAAGTTTCGCCAAAAGCCTGATGCTTTTCAGTTTGCAAAGCCTCCGCAAGGAACCTTCACGGGGGCGGCCATCGCTGACTATGACCGCGATGGCTGGCTGGATATTTATTTCTGCCTTTACCTTTATTATCAGGGCACGGACCAGTACAAATATCCCTCTCCTTATTATGACGCGCAAAACGGCCCACCTAATTTCATGATGCGTAACAACCGCGATGGGACTTTCCGCGACGTTACCGCAGAGTCGGGTTTGGACCAAAACAACACGCGATACAGTTTTTGCTGTGGATGGAGCGATTACAACCAGGACGGCTGGCCCGGCCTTTATGTCGTAAACGACTTCGGCCGGAAGAACCTCTACCGCAATAATGGCGATGGGACGTTCACCGACGTTGCGGCTCAGGTTGGCGTGGATGATGTCGGCGCAGGGATGAGTGTGTGCTGGTTTGATTACGACAATGACGGAGCACAGGACCTCTACGTGACGGACATGTGGTCGGCAGCGGGCCAGAGGGTTTCGACGCAGGAAGTCTTTCAAAAGGACGCATCTGAAGCAGTTCGAGCGCAGTATCGCAAACACGCCAGAGGCAATTCTTTACTCCAAAATAGCGCCAGTGGAAAGTTTCAAGATACAAGCGCCTCGGCCGGAGTTGAAATGGGTCGCTGGTCCTGGTCGAGCGACGCATGGGATTTTGATCACGATGGCTTTCCGGACCTATACATCACTAACGGCATGGTCTCTGGTCCCTCCCGCGCAGACTTGAACAGTTTCTTTTGGCGCCAGGTAGTTGCTCATTCACCTGGGGAAGCCAAGCCTAAGCACGATTACGAGCAGGGATGGAACGCCATCAACGAACTCATCCGCTCCGACGGCACGTGGAGTGGCTTCGAGCGCAATGTCTTTTACGCAAACAATCGGGATGGAACCTTTTCCGATGTCTCGGGCGTGGTGGGATTGGACTTTCTCGAGGACGGCAGGTCATTCGCGCTGGCGGATTTCGACCACGACGGACGCCTGGAAGTATTCTTGAAAAACCGTAACGCTCCGCAATTGCGTCTACTAGAAAATGTGATGAAGGAGTTGGAACCGTCCATCGTATTTCGACTTCGTGGTACTAAGAGTAATCGTGACGCGATCGGCGCAGTGATGACGCTGGAAGCCGAATCTGGGCGGCAGACTCGCATGCTTCAAGCCGGTTCGGGATTTCTTTCCCAGCACACTAAGGAAATATTCTTTGGCTTGGGAAAGGCGGGAGGCCCGGTCCGAGCGTCGATCCGCTGGCCGAGTGGGACGGTGCAGGAACTTCGCGATCTTCCAGTTAACCACCGAGTGTGGGTTGAAGAAGGGTCGGCGCCGTCTCGAATGGAACGCTTCAAGATAAGGGCATCAACAGCTTCTGAGGCCATGCCCGACCCAAGACCGATCTTAACAGCGACTAATCTTCAGCAAAGCAACGAGCCGCTTCCGGCGACAGTAGAAACCTGGCTGGTCGCGCCGGTGGCTGCGCCGAATTTCTCTCTTCCTGATGTCGCTGGACAGACGCGGACTCTTGTTGCACTCCGGGGGAAGGCGGTGCTTCTTAAATTCTGTGCCGCGGGGTCGGAGGGAGACTTAGAAGTCCTCAACCGCTTGCATACTCGCTTGTCGGCACGGGGCCTGCAGGTGCTTGCTATCAACGTCGATGATTCTGCGGATCCCAACAAATTGCGGACACTGGTACGCGAGCGCAATCTTTCATTTCCCATCCTTCACGGATCCGATGACGTGGCTGGCATTTACAACATTCTCTATCGCCACCTTTTTGATCGGCATCGGGACCTCTGCCTGCCAACATCATTTTTGATCGACCAGAAGGGTGACGTTGTCAAGGTTTATCAAGGCCCGATTGATCCAGAGCACGTCGAACTAGACTTTCGACATATTCCGCGAACGGCTACGGAGCGACTGGCGAAAGGCCTACCGTTCTCCGGCGTATCGGAGACCCCCGAGTTTCGCCGGAATTACCTTTCCTACGGGTCGGATTTCTTTCAACATGAATACTTCGATCAGGCCGAAGCGTCATTCCGGCTTGCTCTGCGTGACGAACCTAGCGCTGAGGCGTGGTATGGGCTGGGAAGCGTCTACGTGAAACAACAAAAGAATGCTGAAGCCCGGAAGAGCTTTGAACGCGCGACCAAAAGTCCCGCCAGCTATCTCGAGACTCTGCCAAATGCCTGGAACAACCTGGGACTTCTTTTGACACGGGAGGGCCGAACTGCGGAAGCTATTCCGTATTTTCAAGAAGCGCTCCGATTGAATGCCGATCATTTGATTGCGCTGGAAAACCTGGGAAACGCGTATCGCCAGGAGAAGCAATGGGAAGAGGCGCGCAAAGTCCTGCAACGGGCGGTCGAGGTCGGCCCACAGGATCCGGAGGCGAACTACAGCCTGGGAATGGTGTTTGCTCAACTCGACGATAGTCAGCGGGCCTTTGAATACTTGCAAAGAGCGCTGAAGTTCCGTCCCGCGTATCCGGAGGCACTGAATAATCTCGGTGTACTTTACCTGCGTACGCGTCGGCGGGACGAAGCGGTTGCAAGTTTCGAAGAGTGCATTCGGGTTGCTGCTGGCTTTGATCAGTCTTATCTGAACCTGGCCCGGGTATACGCAATCGAGGGCAAGGCGGACAAAGCTCGGAGTGTCCTACTCGAGCTTCTTAAACAGCATCCTGATCATGCGGCGGCGCAGAAGGCGTTAGCGCAACTGCCGCAATAGAATTCCACAGGTCTGGGCAGCCGCCCGCTCAGTGAGCTTTTGGCGTGGGCGCCTTTAGCAAATCCACAAACATGTTGTAAAACTTCTCGGTATCCAGATCCACTTGTATTTCCACCGGCTGCACCTGGATCTTAGGCTTGTCGGATTCGACCCAGGTCAAAATGTTTCCATAGCCGGCGCCGCGATCTAAGTCGACATCCATGAAGCGGGTTTCTTTCTTGGTAATTACACTGGGATCGAGCCATGCCGCCGACGCCAATTCATCCCACAAATAATTGTATTCCCCGTAGAGTTGCGCATATTTGCCGATGTAGCGAGCCGCCCGCGAGTCGCCCGCCTTGACCCGGTTGATCAGCTCGGTAGTCAGGCGTGTCTTCACCGAGATGTCGACTGTTGTGCATGTGATTTTCTTCCAGGGTGCCCTCAAGGCAATGTGAGATGCCTCCGGATCGAACCAAATATTGAATTCGTGCCGCGGGCCATTGATGAACTCGGGATTGTCGGTTCGCGGGTTGAGGCTTGCGCCCATGAACACCAGCTCTTTGGCCAGGCGCGCAAATTCGGGATCGATGGAGATGGCGAGCGCCAGATTGGTCATCGGGCCGCCCGCGTAAATTGTGATCTCGTTGGGATATTTTCGGACCATGCGCACCAGGAAGTGGGCAGCATCTTCATCGGCGGCTTTGGTAGTGGGTGCCCCTTCCGGCATTTCACCCAACTGGTCGGGCGGATGGTAGAACTTGGGTGTCCACGCTCCCAGCCAGGTCACGGACCCATACATCTGCTCCCACAATTCAGTTTCTTCCTTTCGGCGGACTAACGGATACTCTGCTCCGCGAAAAACCGGAATGTCGGTTCTTCCGATGAGTTCGAGCATTCGTAAGGTGTGCGCGACCTCTGCGTTCAACCACTGATCGCCGGTCACGACCGTGATGCCCAGAACATCCGTTTGCGGGGACTGGATTAACAGGAGCATGGATTGTTGGTCGGTGCCGGCGGGTCCGCCCGCGTCCTGATCGATGATGATCTTGCGCTTCTGTTGAGCCCAACACGTGAGACAGCTCGCCAGGAGTACGGCAGTCAACCAGATCCGGCTAAATTTCATGACTCACCTCAAAGTTCAAAATTACGAATCAACTACTGCTTTCCGGATAGACGGCCAATGAGCAAGTCGAAGAACCTTGCCGAATCCACATTGATGGCAACTTTTGCGTTAGGAACAAATTTGTCGCGCACGACTGGAGACGTCTTGGTGCTGGCTAGCGTAGGTGCTGACCCACGAATTTGCATGGTCAGAGCTGCCTGCTTCTCGCTTTCGGGCCGGCGCTGCAAGTCGCCGGACATCGGACTGTAACCTAAGGTTTCTCCCGCAGTGAGCTCGCCGGTGGTTTCCACGTCGACATAATAATCCTGAAATTTGAGAAGGGACGGCTCAAGAAAGCCCGCCACGGCAAGTGAATCGTGCATGTTCGGTCCCACCAGAAACCCCTGCTCGCGGTTGTGATTGATAGCATTGCGAGCGATCTTGGCCGCCGCCTGGCTGACGGGGTTCTGACCAGCTTCTAGGATTCGGACGTGTTCGTCAGTCAGCGAGGTCTTGCGCGTGACGTCCAGACCGACCATGGTGATAGGAATGCCCGATTGAAAGACTATGCGGGCCGCCTCCGGATCCACGTAAACATTGAACTCAGCAGCGGGCGTGATATTTCCTCCCGACAACGAGCCACCCATCATGACCAGGCTTTTCACTATGCGTGCTAATTCGGAGTCCATATTTAACGCGGTGGCGATGTTCGTCAGCGGACCTATGGTGATCAGCGTTACCTCGCCGGGATACTTTCGAACTATTTGTGAAATGAATTTTGCAGCGGGCTCGGCGACAGGTTTGATCTTCGGCTCGGGAAAGACTGCTCCTCCCAGCCCGTTCTCGCCGTGTGCATAAGCAGCGGTTACCAGACGGCGCAGCAGAGGGGCCTTGGCGCCCACTGCAACCGGAATATCCGTTCGACCGGCGATCTCGACCATTCGCAAGGCATTGGGAAGCGACAGCTCCAGCGGAACATTTCCCGCTACCGGAGTGATGGCTTCAATCTTTAATTCTGGTGAGCGCATAGCAAGGAGGAGTGCCAGAGCGTCGTCTACGCCGGGATCAGTGTCAATGACTACGCGGAAGGGGCCGCGACCTGCTATCTGGTTTTGTCCCGCTACCGGTGAGCTCGCGGCGAAAGCCTGGCTTACGAAACTGCCGGCAGCCAAAGCGGCCGACGAGGATGCCACAAACTGGCGTCGAGTTATGCGAGGTGATACTGAATCCATGTTTCTTCCTTAGGTGCTGCGCTCCGGCCTCTGCCGAATCTGTTGCGCTGCTGCAGTAGCCGGCAAGATGCCGACGCTACTCTACTTCGGGTGCGGCGGAGGCTGGGTCATTAATTTTATGTACAGATCGTATAGTTTTTTTGTGTCAACATCGAACTGGACAGTAGCCAGTCTTTCGTAGGGCGGAAGCTCGGCGCCCGCGTCCCAGAAGAGCGTTTCGCCGTAGCTCGCTCCGTGGTCAACGTCAATATCTACATAAAGTTCTTTCTGTCCGGTGATGATGGAAGGATCGATCATGGCCGCTGCTGAGAGTTCATCCCACATAAAACTTTCCGCGGCGTATGCGGTGAGGTAACGGGCCACGGGCGTATCGGCTTTGGCGATGGCAGCCTTGAGTTCGGGGTTCACGGTCGTTTTGACCGATATGTCGATGGGCGTGATTGTGATTTTTTTCCACGGCGAGCGCATCACGATCCGGACCGCCTCGGGATCAAACCACCAGTTAAATTCGCGGCGCCCGTCAATGCTGTTAATGCCACCCTGATTTGCGTACATACCGCTGCCCATCAGGACGAGTCCTTTCGCTAAGGCCGCAACTTCGGGATCGAGTCGCAGGGCGAGCGCGATGTTGGTTAATGGACCGCCGGCCCAGATGACTACTTCGCCCGGATACTTACGCACCATGCGAACGATGAAATTTGCGGCGGTCTCATTCAGCGGTTTAGTGTGAGGCGTTCCCTCAACCAGCGTGGGTACAACATCAGGCTCGTGATAGGGGGCACGAAACGCGGCGGGAGTATTGGGCGGGAGCTTGGAGAAATCACTCCAGCATCCTTTGTAGCGAATCTTGCCGTAAAGGCTCTCCCAGCGCTCGGTCTCCTCTTTAGAATTTAGTAGAGGAAATTCGGCGCCCGCCACCACGGGAACGTCGGTGCGGCCGGCGATTTCCACTAGCCGCAAGGTGCGCAGAGTTTCTTCCCTCACCCACTGATCCCCGCTCACCGTGGTGATCCCCAGCACGTCGAACTTGTCCGACTGCAAAAAAATCAGGATTGATTGCATGTCGGTGGTAGCTGGACCGCGAGCGTCCTGATCAACAATGACTTTGATTTTTTGTGCCTGCAGTCCGCTCGCCGTTGCCAGCGCCAGAACAGCGATCAATAGAACCAACCAGCGTCGCGCCTTCATGGTGAAGTCCTCGTACGTTCTTAGGTTTTGCTTCTGATGATTTGTTGAGGTTCTCTGGTCTAGTGCCAGGCAAAAAGAACTGGCATTGTAATGCCTACTTTCCTGCCACGCCAACCTTTCTACACTTTGCTTTGCAACCGCAACAAAAGAAATCTAGTCACTGGGCAGAGGGTGTGGGCGCGCGCTCATCAAGCTCACAAACATTCGATAGAAATTCTCGGTATCCAAATCGAGTGTATCTCTACCGGCCGTGCTCCGAGTTTCGATTGATCTTTCTCAATCCAGGTCAGGGTGTCTCCGTATCCCGCGCTCCGGTCGAGGTTCACACTCATGTAGCGAGTTTCGCGCTTTGTAATCAGAGACGGGCGGATCCAGGCCGCCGCCGCCAGTTCGTCCCACATGTACTCGCCGCCCTGTCCAGTTTGATAGAAGCGCGCGATGTAGCGTGCTAGAGGTGTCCCGCTCGCCCGAATCTCACTAATCATTGCCGGTGTCAAGCGAGTCTTGACCGAAATATCCGTCGAGGTGCAGACCATCTTTGTCCAAGGCGCACGCAATACGATGCGCGCGGCTTCGGGATCAAACCAGAAATTGAACTCGTGACGGGGAGCATTTAGAAACTCAGGATCGTCGGTCTGCGGACTCAGGCTTCCGCCCATAAAGATTAGCTCCCGCGCTAACTTTGGGAACTCGGGGTCCATCGCAACTGCGAGGGCGAGGTTAGTCATCGGACCGCCCTCGTAGATGCTCACCTGGTGCGGGTATTGGCGGACTTTGTGGATCAAGAAATGGGCGGCGTCTTCGTCGAGGGGCTTGGTCACGGGGCGCCCTTCCGGGAGAGCTGGAATGACGAACGCCTCATGCCACCATCGCTCATCCCATGCGCCCCCGAAGGCCACTTTTCCATAACGCCGCTGCCACAGCTGAGTTTCTTCATGCCGGCGCACTGAGGGAAAAACCGCGCCGGGGACTACGGGAATGTCAGTGCGGCCAATGATTTCGAGCAGGCGCAGAGTATGAGCCACTTCCTCGTCGCGCCATTGGTTTCCGCTGACTACGGTTATCCCCAGAACCTCGACTTCAGGAGACTGAATCAGTAGGAGTAGGGTCTGCATATTGCTGCCGCCAGGGCCGGAACAGTCCTGGTTGATAATGACCTTGCGCCGCTGCTGGGCCCACCCGAGAGAGTTCGCCAGGAGCAAACAGGCGATTGCCAAGCAAAACCTGCTCTTTATCCTCATTGAGCTTGTAGATTGACAGAAGTATCCAGGCAGGCCCATTCATCCTTGGGTTAGGTTTTCTGCTCGAACGTAAAGACTCAATTTGTATGACGTGGGTTGAAGGAACTTGAGGCTAAGCAACCCAGCTGTCTGGTCTACTCAGCCTGTCCGAAATTGATGCATTCCAGCGCCCTAAAACGCCATCCTAAAACGCAAGCTTAAGACCAAACTGAATCAAACGCGGGTTGTTCACCGTCCTCAGAATTTGCCCAAAGTCCGAAGAAGCCAGGTCTTGGCCAGGCTGATAGAACTGGGGATGGTTAAAGAGATTGAAGAACTCAGCCCGGAATTCCAGATCGGTATTTTCACGAATGCGGAAGTGCTTGATGGCTGAGAAATCGGTGTTCACAAAACCAGGGCCGTAAAGTGGGGTTCGATTCGCGTTTCCAAGTTCTCCGGCGGCGGGCGCTTGAAAACAATTGGTATCAAAAAATCTTGCGATAGTGTGATTGCTGAGCCGGCCGTTGCAAACCTGATCGGGTCGGTTGGTACTGCTGCCGAAGTTTACGCCGGAACCGTTGTTACTCGTGACCAGGAAAAGCGGGAATCCAGACGTGATCTTTTCGATCACATCGACTTCCCAGTTTCCCAGGAACGCGTTTACGGCCCCACTCCAATCATTGCCGAATTGCTTGCCTTTGCCGAAAGGCAACTCGTAGATCACGCTGCCAGTGAAATTATGGTTGAGCTGGATTTGAGAGAGTGCCCAATCCGCGTTTTTAGTTCCTGGCAGGGGAAAATACGTTGTTCCGGATGAGGTACCGAGGCCGTCGGGGAACCCGCTGTCGAAAGCTCGAGCGTAAGTATAGCCCAACAGGCCGTAGAGGCCGTGCAGAGCGCTCTTGGTCTCGGCCTTCACTTGCAGAGAATCGTATCGAGCCCTGCCAATATCATTGATATTAAAGATCGACTGGTATTGCGGATATGGCGTGTTGGTTATACCGCAACCAAATGTGTACCCGGGGACCTTCCCGCAAGCCGTCGGGGAGCTAACGTTTAAATTCATCTGGTCGACCAGGATGTGTGAGCTGCGCGATCCCGCATATCCGACGGTGAGCACAACGTTTCCGGGAATCTGGCGTTCAACGTTGAGGTTGTACTGCTGAACTCTTCCTAGTTTGAAATCAAGATTCTGTGAGGAGATGTTCCCACCAAAAGTTGCGGGATCGGTGGGCTGTGAAAGAAGGGGAAACCCGTTGGACATGGTGCGTCCGGTGCCAAAGGGGATCGCCATCCCGTTATTGGCGCAGGCAGATGGCTGCCCGGACGGCGCAAACGGCGAGGGACAGAGATCGGGGAAAAAAGACGCGAACGCAGACTCGGCGAAAAAGGGCGGGTTTTCCCACAGTCCTTGTCCTCCCTGATTCCAGGAAGAATCATGGAAAATCGCATAGCCCGCACGAACTGCGGTCTTCTCGCTACCAAAAGGCTTCCAGGCCAGTCCGATTCGCGGCTCGAAAGCTGTCTTGTCCATCTCTACGCCGACTCTCGAGTCCGAGGTTTGTCCCGGAATAAGAAATCTGCCGGTCTTAAAGTCGAAGTTTGACTGACGATCTTGATCTTCCGTGATTGGTGTTACCAGGGCCCAAGCCAGCCCGAGATTCAGGGTTAAATTGCTTGTCACGCGCCAATCGTCTTGCACGTAGGGACGAAACAATTTCCAGCGCCTGCCCGTCGTGGCACCCTTGAACGTCTGATCGTGCAGGGCCAAATCTGGCAAACCCAATAGGAAATTAGCCATGTTGTCGCCGCCTGGCCCTACGGATGCTTTCGTAAACCCGAGGTCCACCACGGAAGCGGTCCAAGCATTGCTAAAGACCCAGAACCCGTCCTGGAAAGCGTTTGTTCTTACGTTCATCTGGTTGGCGCGGACTTCGGCCCCTACTCGGATATTGTGCTTACCGCGAATCATGTCGAACGAGTCAGAGATGGAAAAAACGTTAGTTCCACCGGTAAAAGGGGCGAATCCGCGATCACCTAGAGACCAGAAACCGCCACCGACAATCGTCGAAGTCAATCCGCAACTGATGCCTCCCAGGTTTGCGCCAGGGATGCCCAGTTTTTGCGACTCGCAACTACCACTACCGAAAGACGCAATATTATTGAAAATCCGGTTGTAGCCCACGCTTAGTTGATTAATGCTGGTGGGAGTGAGAATGTGGGTTTCGGACAAAGCAATATTCCGGCCGTGGTTGGTTATGTTCTGGGTGCTGCCGAATGCGTTCTGTTCCGCGAATCCGGGCGAACCGCCGGGGATGAACGTCGTGGCTTGATCAAAGCTGAAGCGGCCGAACAACGTATCCTTAGTCGAGAAATTGTGGTCGACGCGAACGTCAAAGGAGTTTTCGTCGAGTTTCCTCGATGGCGTGTTGACAAAATTTCCGACCAGCGTCCCGGGCACATTGGGCAAAGGATAAAGATTAATCATTTGCTGTGCGATAGGATTTATCAGGCCGGGCGGGATTATGTTGCAAGGTATGCCCGATGCTTGGGTTCCATCGGGAGCAACCGGAAGCGGATTGCCGGCGTTATCGCACTGGAAGGGATCGCGGAACGTTCCGGTGGAATGAGTGCTGTAAGGATTGTAGAGTTGCGGCCCGCCGGAGAAATCACCATTTCGCATGGCGACCGTGGGTACTTGCCCGGTAAAAGGTATCCCTTGACGTCGCCTGGTGCCCTGATAATCGAAGAAGAAGAAGGTCTTGTCTCTCTTGATGGGACCCCCTATGGAGCCTCCAAATTGGTTCAGGTTGAATTTTTCCTTCGAGGCGGCGAAAAAGCTTTGAGCGTCCAACACTGTGTTCCGAAAGAACTCAAACAGGGATCCGTGAAGGTTGTTCGATCCCGATTTTGTATTTAATAGTACCGTTGGTCCTGCCCTGGTGCCGTATTGGGCTGAGTAATTGTAGGTGAGTACTTTAAATTCCTGAATGGCATCGATCGAAGGCACAACAGCGATTCCGCCCGCAGTGAGTTCGTTATTATCGTTGCCATCGAGCAGCCAATCAGTGCTGCTGGCGCGCGATCCTCCCACCGAAAGCGAAAAAGAACCGCGAGTTGAAACTTCGCTGCTGGGACCACCGTTGAAGAAACTATCGGGATTGGTTTCCTGGGTCGTGCCGGGAGTCAATGTCGCCAACTGGACGAAGTTGCGGCCGTTCAGCGGTAGCTGGGCGACCTGCTGCGAGGTGATTACTTGTCCCAACGTCGGATCTGAGGTTCGCACCGCCACTTCCGTTGCGCTTACTTCGACGTTTTCTGTGACCGCGCCCGGCGCCAGCGTGAAATTTACTTCGCGGTGTTCATCCACCTGCAGCCGAATGTCTTTCTGTTCTGAAGGCCGAAAGCCTTGCGACTCGACGCGAATGGTGTATTCGGCAACCGAAAGCAAGGGGACGAGATAATGTCCGGTATCGTCGGTCTTCGCGTCGCGTGCAACACCCGTACTTTGGGAAGTGATCGTCACCTTCGCCCCCGTGACGACGGATCCAGTCTTGTCCGAAACGGTCCCAGACAAGCTCCCGGTCGCCTGACCGTAGAGGAGTGGGCAAATAGGAAATATGAGGAAACAGAAAATTGCGAGCAGCGTGCGTTTGGTCAGCATCAACATCCCCCTTGGCGAGCCGTCATGATGAGACTCGTCATGTCCTAGGAATCACCAGGCTACTGGTCACAACACCGCCATATTCGCGGACGTCGAAGAACACACTTCGAACAGAGCTTCAGACGGTCTGCGCTCAAATGATTCTTGACTCTTCTTTGTCGTGCGACGGCTGAACAGATTAGGAATTGCGAATTTAAAATTTATATGCGGCCAGAACCATAGCCATTCAGCACCCCCTTTGTCAACCGCAACCGTCGCTGGTCTTTGTGACACCAACGAGAGAGTTGCAGGTTCCAGCCGTTCCGCCGCGCCATCGGCAGAGGTTGGAGGCAGGGCTAGGATTTGGCGCGCGCTGCCCAGTCTGCGTCGTAGCGCGCGCGATCATAAAATGATTTTTGAGTTCCGACTCCGGTGGTCGAGAGTCCGGCATAGAGATTGGCTCGACGGACGGCTTCGCGTTCCGGCAGGCCTTCTCCCAAAAACACGGCAAAGCTGCCGATGAATGCGTCGCCCGCGCCGGTGCTGTCTACGCTTTTCACGCTGAATGCCGCGATGTGCTCCATGCCTTCGCGACTAGCCAGCAACGAGCCGTTTGCTCCAAGTGTAATGATGACCCGCTTGACCCCAGCCGAGAGCAGTTTTTCTGCACATTTTTTTGCCTCATCGACGTTTCGTACCGGCATTCCCGTGATGGTCTCGGCTTCACTTTCGTTGGGCACGAAATAGTCGAGACCAGCCAGAGCATTCATGTCGGCCGGCTGAGCGGGGGCAGGGTTGACGATGCAGCGAATGCCATTCTTGCGTGCAAAACTGACGCTGTAATAGACGGTTTCGAGCGGAATTTCGAACTGCAGGACGATGCAATCGACGGTTTTGAGCAGATCGGCGGCGGCCTCCACGTCCGCGGGCTTAAGCAGATCGTTCGCGCCTTTGACCACCCAGATGCGATTCTGCCCGTTAGGCTCCACAAAAATTGGCGCCACTCCACTGGACACTCCTTCGATCTGCTTTACGTGGGTGGCATCGATTCCAAGTTTCTTGAAATTCTGAATGGTCGCAGGACCGAATAGATCGCTGCCCACCCTGGCGACCATAAAAACGTCCGCGCCGCAAAGTCGTGAAGCCACCGCCTGGTTGGCACCCTTGCCGCCAAAACCGAGGTCAAACTTCTGGCCGAAAATTGTTTCTCCCGCCTTTGGGAACTTCTCAGTAAAGGTAGTCAGGTCAATATTTGCGCTTCCGACCACGGCAATGCGGGAACGTTTCGCCATAGGGTTCACAGAGCTCTTTTCAAAATTTACTTTGTTTCGAATTCAAAGTTGAAGAAGGCCGAGTCTAGACAGCGCTGGCGTTTGTTGTCAACGGATTTGAGTTTTCAAGGGGTTTTCGAATTACTCGCCGTAGGGTACCCAGATATTCTTCACCTGAGTGGCGTGTTGGAGAAACCATCGACCCTCGCCTTGCTTCACGTCGAACCAGTCAATGGCGCGGCCTTCGTTGGTAAAGACCTGCTTCAAATTTCCAGTTGAGAATGATTTCGCCGCAAATGCGCTGGTTTGGTCAGTGAAACACCAGATGGCATCGACATCATCATGCTCGGCAAGAACTTTGAGGAGTTGGGATGAATATCCGGTAACGATGTTGACCACGCCGCCAGGCAGATCGCTGGTATCGAAGAGCTGGTAAAGATCTCCGGTGATGAGCGGATATGTTTCGGACGGGACAGCAACCACGGTATTGCCGGCAGCGACAACGGGCAGGACAAGAGAGAGAAAGCCAAGCAACGGTACTTCATGCGGACAAATGATGCCCACAGCTCCAATCGGCTCGTTCATCGCGATCGCAATGTTGCGAAATGGGGGATTGTGCACGGCCCCATCGAATTTATCCGCCCACGCAGCGTAGGAAAAGATGCGCTCAATCCCAGAGTTTACTTCGGCGGAAGCTTGTGCCTCTCCTACTGCAGCGGATAAGCGATGAGCAACTTCGTCCCGCCGCTGGGACAGGTTCTCTGCCATGTAGTAGAGAATTTGAGCGCGATTGTGCGCGGTGGTCTTGGCCCAGCCAGCGGCTTTGTGAGCAGCTTCGACCGCGTTCCGAATGTCTTTGCGATTGCCGAGCGGGACTTCACCGAGTATTTGTCCATTCCGGCCGCGGACTTCCATGCTGTAACCAGAATCCGGTCTCGCCTGCTTGCCCCCGATATATAGTTTCACGGTACGATCAATCTCAGCAGAAACGGGAGCGGGGTTTGCGGTTTGTCGGTCGCTGTCCGCATTTTCTCCTGGGCTAGGTTTCGCGGCGGGCAGGGAAGGGGCGCTTTTGAACCATGCCGGCTCGAGATATTCAAGCAGGCCTTCCCGCCCACCTTCGCGACCGTATCCGCTTTCACGATAGCCGCCAAAGCCACAGGAGGCGTCAAATAAGTTCGTGCAATTCACCCACACTACACCGGCTTTTATTTGTGCCGAAACGTGGAGGGCAATATTGATGCTTTCGCTCCACACGCATGCGGCAAGACCGTACGCCGTGTTGTTGGCAAGCTCGACTGCCTCACTGGGAGTGCGGAAAGTCATGGCGGCCAACACCGGGCCGAAAATTTCCTGCTGGGCCACCATCGAAGAGGGATGAACGTTGCTCAGCAAGGTCGGAGGGAAATAGAGGCCTCGCGACGGCATTTCCGTTTGAGGCTGCCAGCAGGTGGCGCCTTCCGCGACGCCCTGATTCACCAGGCGCTGAATGCGCTCGAGTTGGACAGGAGCAACGATGGCACCAATATCGATTCCTTTGTCGAGCGGTGGACCGACGCGGAGGGTTATCATGCGTTCGCGTATCTTCGCGATCAATGGCTCAGCAATACTTTCCTGCATGAGAAGCCGTGAGCCGGCGCAACAAACCTGTCCCTGATTGAGCCAGATTCCATCCACCAGCCCTTCTACGGCGCTGTCGAGATCGGCATCTTCAAAAACAATGAAAGGTGACTTGCCGCCGAGCTCCAGAGACAACCGCTTATGACTTTGCGCAGTCGCACTGCGGATGGCGCGACCTACTTCCGTCGAGCCCGTGAACGCGACCTTATCTACATCAGGATGTTTTACCAGCGCCTCGCCGGTGGAACCATCACCGGTCACAATGTTAACCACGCCGGTGGGTAGTCCGATCTCATGGCAGATTTCGGCAAATGCAAGCGCAGTTAGCGGAGTGAACTCGGCTGGCTTCAG
>WNGG01001066.1_pt1 | contig 42024 bp, 45 predicted proteins | sample 5400661 | NCBI WGS metagenome assembly WNGG01 (sample SAMN13153372, study PRJNA577476) | soil metagenome | isolation source: 100 cm soil or saprolite under Garry oak tree replicate 1 | place: USA:California | collected 2016-06-15 | reverse complement strand
TCCTGTTCCTGGTCGACCGGTCGAACCTGGGCAAGCAGGCCAAGCTCGAATTCGACAAGTTCACGATCCAGGAGACCCAGCGGAAGTTCCCGGCCGAGTACAACGTGCAGCACCTGACGCACAACGCCATCGATACCACGTCGCGGGTCTGCATCTCCACCATCCAGCGCATCTTCTCCATCCTCAAGGGCGAGGCCGAGCTGGACCAGGAGATCGACGAGCACTCGGTCTATGAGCTGCCGGTCGCGGAGCCGGTCGAGGTCAGCTACAACCCGGCTCTCCCCCCTGACACGTTCGACGTGATCATCATCGACGAGTGCCACCGCTCCATCTATGGCCTGTGGCGGCAGGTCCTGGAGTACTTCGACGCCCACCTGATCGGCCTGACCGCCACCCCGACGAAGCAGACCTTCGGGTTCTTCCGGCAGAACCTGGTGATGGAGTACTCCCACGACATGGCGGTCACCGACGGTGTCAACGTCGACTTCACCGTCTACAAGATCGAAACCACGATCACCAAGGCCGGGTCCACCATCGAGGCCGGGGAGTTCGCCGGGTACCGCGACCGCCAGACCAGGAAGATCCGGTGGAACGCCGTGGACGAGCCGGTCGAGTACACCGCCGCGCAGCTCGACCGGGCGGTCGTCGCCGAGGATCAGATCCGCACGATCTTGCAGACGTTCAAGGACAAACTGTTTACCGAGCTGTTTCCCGGCCGCAGGACCGTGCCGAAGACGCTGATCTTCGCCAAGGACGACTCGCACGCCGACGACATCGTCCAGATCGTGCGTGAGATCTTCGGCAAGGGCAACCAGTTCGCCACCAAGATCACCTACCGCACGCGCGACGGCAAGCCCGAGGACCTGCTGCAAGCGTTCCGCAACTCGATGTACCCCAGGATCGTGGTCACGGTGGACATGATCGCGACCGGGACCGATGTCAAGCCGCTGGAATGCCTGGTCTTCATGCGCAGCGTTAAGAGCCGGACCTACTTCGAGCAGATGCTCGGCCGTGGCGTCCGGGTCATCGACGACACCGAGTTCCAGTCAGTCACCGACGACGCGAAGACCAAGGACCGGTTCATCGTCGTCGACGCGGTCGGCGTCATGGACACCCCGTTGGCCGAAACCGTGCAGCCCCTGGAGCGCAAGCCCGCCCTGAGCCTGAAGGACTTGTTCAAGCAAGTCGCCTTCGGCAGCAAAGACCCGCAGGTCGCCTCCTCGATCGCCGGGCGCCTGGCCCGCCTGGACAAGCACCTAACCAGAGATGACCGGGACGTGCTCACTGGCCTCGCCGGAGGCACCGACCTGGGCACGATCGCCCACCGCCTGGTCGACGCGCTCGATCCCGACCAGCAGATCGCCGCTACCGAGGCGGCAGGCAAGTCGGCCGACGACCAGGCCGCCGTCGCTGCGACGGCGAACGCCATGCTCACCCAGGCCCTGGAACCGCTGGCCACCAACCCCGAACTACGTAATGCGATCCTCGACGTGCGCAGGTCCTACGAGCAGACGATCGATGAGGTGTCCAAGGACGAGGTGCTCTTCGCAGGGCATTCCGCCGAGGCCCGCGAGAAGGCCTCCGCGATGATCTCGTCGTTCAGGGACTACATCGAGGAGCACAAGGACGACATCCGGGCCTTGCAGGTGCTCTACAGCCGCCCGCACAAGGAACGGCTGACCTTTACCGAGGTCAAGGAACTCGCCAGGGCCATCGAGCGCCCGCCGCGCCAGTGGACACCGGACGTGCTCTGGCGCGCCTACGAGGTGCTCGATCAGTCAAAAGTACGCGGCTCTGGTGGCAGGATGCTGAGCGATATCGTGTCGCTGGTACGGTACACGCTGCATCAGGACGATGAACTCGTGCCGTTCCGCGACCAGGTCGAGCAACGGTTCGCGGCCTGGATGATCGCGCAGGAGCAGAAGGGGGTGGCCTTCACGGCCGAGCAGAAGCAGTGGCTGACCTGGATGAAGGAGAACATCGCCGGGGAACTCGGGATAGCACCCGAGTCGTTCGAGTACACCCCATTCGCGGAGCACGGCGGCATCGGTAAGGCCGTGCAGGTCTTCGGTGAGCGCCTCACGCCGCTGCTGGATGAGTTGACAGAGGTGCTCGCAGCATGAAGGTTGGACTGCCTTCAGGATGGGCGGAGGCGAGCTTTGGCACCATTACGGTCAATCACGACGGAACGCGAGTGCCAGTCAAGGCCAGCGACCGCGCTGCTCGCCGAGGTGGGTACAGGTACTTCGGCGCTCAAGGCGTAATCGACTACATAGACGACTATCTTTTCGACGGTATCTACCTGCTGATCGCTGAAGACGGCGCGAACCTTGTATCGCGGACTCAGCCAATCGCAGAGATAGCTACTGGGCAGTTCTGGGTCAATAATCACGCGCATGTGGTGGAAAGCGTCAATGGCATATCGCTTAAGTTCCTCAAGCATTTTATGAATGGGAATTCCCTCCACGGGGCTATCCGAGGTACTGCACAACCCAAGCTAACTCAGGCCGACCTCAACAGACTTTGCGTCCCGGTCCCTCCCACCGCAGAGCAGAACCGTATTACCGCTGCCATCGAGGAGCAGTTTTCCCGACTCGATGCAGGAGTCGCGATGCTGGAGCGGGTACGTCAGAACATTAAGCGTATGCGGGCTGCTATTTTTGAGTCGGCAGTTACGGAATGGATTGGTGAGGGGTTTCCGCAAATACGCCTCGGAGATGTTCTTCGCGAACCTCTCCGAAACGGACATTCGGCAAAGGCCGATCCACTTGGCACTATTCCGGTCCTAACTCTCACAGCGGTCACCTTGGACGACTTTGGGACCCATAACATTAAGATGACCGCTGCGAACCCTAAACGAGTGCGCGATTTGTGGATCCAGCCAGGCGATCTACTGATAGAGCGGTCGAACACACGGGAGTTGGTGGGAACGGCCTGCCTCTACCGAGGGCGTCCCAACCTTGCGGTCTACCCTGACCTGGTCATCCGTGCCCGCGTGGACGACAGAGTAGTGCCTGAGTATGCCGAACTCGTTCTTAAAGCACCACGAAGCCGCCGCTATTTTCAGCAAAGAGCGCAGGGCATTAGCGGAACCATGCCCAAAATTGATCAGCAGGCAATCGAAGATCTAGTGTTCACGCTCCCTTCACCCGAAATGCAAGCCGCAATTGTGCAGGAGGCTGAGCGGAGGTTGACGCTACTCGGGTCTCTCCAGGGGGGTCTGGAGTTGGTGGCCAAGCGTAGTTCATCCTTGCGGTCATCCATTCTCACAGCCGCTTTCTCCGGACAACTTGCTTCTCAAGATCCCAATGACGAACCTGCTTCGGTTCTCCTTGAACGGATTGCAGCCGAGCGAACGGCACCTAACGGCCACAAGACCACGCGGGCTCGTAAGCCACGTGTTCCTCGGGAGGAGGTCACGGCATGAGCGACAGCGCGACCATCGTCCAGAAGCTCTGGAACTACTGCAACGTCCTCCGAGACGACGGGTTGTCCTACCAGGACTACATCGAGCAGCTAACCTTCCTGCTCTTCCTGAAGATGGCAGACGAGCAGGCGCAGGCGCCATTTAACCGGCCCGCGATCGTCCCCATTGGCCTGGACTGGGCATCACTGGTGCGCCTGGACGGCGATGATCTGGAGGTTCACTACCGACACCTCTTGGGTGAACTCGGGAAGTGGCCGGGCACCCTCGGTGTCATCTTCCGCAAGGCGCAGAACAAGATCCAGGACCCGGCGAAGCTGAAGCGGCTCGTCTCCGACCTCATCGACCGCGAGCAGTGGATGACGCTCGACGCGGACGTGAAGGGCGACGCCTACGAGGGGCTCCTCGCGAAGAACGCCGAGGACGTCAAGACAGGCGCGGGCCAGTACTTCACGCCGCGTCCGCTCATCAAGGCGATCGTAGATGTTATGCGGCCCATGGCATCCATGCGGGTATGCGACCCGGCGGCCGGTACCGGAGGTTTCCTCCTGGCCGCCTACGAGCAGATGAAGTCGGGCAGCCTGGACCCAGACGAGAAGCGGTTTCTCCGGGATGAGGCGCTGCGGGGCTGGGAGATTGTCGACGCGACCGCGCGGCTCTGCGCCATGAACCTCCTCCTGCACGGGATCAGCGCACCGGAAAGCCCCAGCCTGATAACCGTGGATGATTCGCTCAGGTCCACTCCGTCTGATCATTTCGACATGGTGCTGACCAATCCGCCGTTCGGCAGGAAGTCCTCTTATAAGGTCATCAACGCCCAGGGTGAGACCGAGCGGGAGGAGATGAGTTACCTGCGAGAGGACTTCTGGGCGACCACGTCGAACAAGCAGCTCAACTTCCTCCAGCACGTCCGGTCGCTTCTCACCATCAACGGCCGCGCCGCGATCGTCGTCCCCGACAACGTGCTGTTCGAGGGCGGCGCGGGTGAGACCGTGCGAAGACGGCTGCTGGAGCAGTGCGATGTGCATACCCTTCTGCGGCTGCCGACCGGGATCTTCTACGCGGGCGGCGTGAAGGCGAACGTGCTGTTCTTCGACCGCAAGCCGCCGTCGGAGAACCCGTGGACTCAACAGCTATGGATCTACGACTTCCGTACGAACCAGAACTTCACGCTGAAGACCCGTGCCCTGGTACGAGCCGACCTCGATGACTTCGTGGCCTGCTACAACCCGGCCAACCGCCACGAGCGCATGGAGACGGAGCGGTTCAGGCCGTTCACTTACGACGAGCTGGTCGCCAGGGACAAGGCGTCCCTGGACATCTTCTGGCTCCGCGACGAGTCGCTGGAGGACACTGGCAACCTGCCAGCCCCGGAGCTGATCGCCGCCGAGATCGTCGAGGACCTGCAGGCGGCCCTGGACCAGTTCGCGGCAATCGCAGCATCTCTCGGAGCGGCGGACGCCACGACAGCCTGACCGGTACCTGGAAACGTCCGGCGGCAGACTCAACGGCGTCTGCACGCCATGGTGGGACTACCAGGCTCAGGTCTCCCAAGCGGAGTACGAGTGGTCGGCCGGAACATGGACCAGGGACTAGGGTCAGGCAGTTCAGGCGCGAGCACGGCCGCATGCCGGGTAAGGGCGAGCGGTGCCTGATCCTTGGCGGCCCGCCGTAATGCGCGGGCGCGGCCTCGGCGGCCTCTTCGTCCCGAAGCCAAGTAACGGTGCGGGCTGCCAGCGCTGTGGCATGCCTGACCTGAGAACGACCATCCGTCAGTGTCCGCTGGCGTCTACCGCTGGCCGCAGTGGTAGTTACTCATTTGGTTACTCGGTCACTCGCGAGTAGGTGTCATGAGTGGTTACTTAGGATGTCGTCCAGAGCCAGCCTGCCCCAGGTGCCGACCTTGCCATGTGGGCATATACCGTTGTTTACTTGTCGCATGCCCCCTAAGCGCCCTCGATCTCATATTAACGCCGATAAGTCCATTGCTAGAATTACACAAGCATTCTTGTCCGCTGGATGGTCAGTAGAAGAATTGGATAAGGACTACGGAGAAGATTTGTTCGTTCGTATCTTTCACAACGAAGAGGCGACACAATACACCTTCTTTGTTCAAGCGAAATCTAGCCAGAATTTGGCGAGATACAAGACAAACGGCGGCAAGTATATTCGATACCCGATCGACATCTCACATCTAGATCATTGGACGCAGTTTTGGGAGCCAGTAATACTGGTCGTGTGGGATTCGCTCAGTGATATTGCTTATTGGGAGGTTGTTCAATCACCAGAAAAGCCGATCGATAATTCTGGCCGACATGCACGCTTTTACGTCCCTATTGATAACATTCTTGACTCTGAAGGTCTCATGAGAATCGCCGTTCGAACTAGATCGAGACATGAACGATTTGAACGAGAGCGGCATGGAGCGCAGGTGTTGATTCACATGCTAGGAGAGATACTCAATATAGGAATTGAATACGACCCTCAAGCTGGCTTTCTGATTATTACCGAGCCATCAGGCGAAAAGCAAGTAACGGTCTTTGGCAGAGCACTGGAGATGATCAAAGGCGTGGAAGAACTACCTGATATATCAGGTAAGGAGGAAGTAAATAAATCTATCCAAGCCCTTGCGGAGCTATGTCGCTCACCCAGAAGAATTCAGCAGCGAGACTCTGAAGAGAATATCGTTGGGGAATGGGTGAGTGCAAACGACTTTATGCGACATATACAAGGAGTCAGCGAACTTGAAGATGAATAATCAATAATAGCGCCGCTGCACCGCTGTCTGGTCAGGCCTCAAGCCCTGGCCTCGCTTGCCTGCTTGTTAGAAGATCGTCCAAACGGTACGCTCGTTCATGTGGCGACGATCTTCTTGGGCTGGCCGGAGCAGTATGAGCGAATGCTGAGGAGTCACGGCCGACTGACTAACTACGCTCGTGGATATTGGGTCGCCTCTTCGGATGAAGCGCGTGATGCTCTCATCCACTTCTTCCAGGATGCTTTCCACCTAAAGGATTGGCTACGGAACGACCGGGGCCAGCAGGTCATTGGCAACCAGCCAGCAAGAAACCCGGTTGCCCAGCACATCAAGGATGCGGTGGAAGGCTACGTCAGCAGCACGTTCGCCCTCCAGCTATGCGCTGACATCGCCAATGGCAGTAAGCACCTTGGGCTCAGGCCAGGCAAGCCCGGAAAACCAAAGAGCGGCCCGAGAACCGGAGACGTCACTACTGCGGTCACTGGCCAGAGCGTCATAGTGAGACCAGCTTCTGCCGGTTCAGGCATGGCCCCCGACCCTGCAATACACAGTTGGCGAATCGAATCGGGCGGCAACTCATATGACGCCTTGGATACGGCCGATGAGGTCGTAGTTGCGTGGCAGGCCTGGCTGCGTAAGAACGGCCTACTGTAGCCAATGCCACCTTGAGTGTGGTACTAGCCCAGCTTGGAAGATCGGTAATGGACCGTCAGCTCGACGTGCTTAAGGGTATGTCCTGGTCATGCCGGTTCGGCTGACCGTGGCTGACCGTGGGTGTCCCCTTATCATCGCGGCATCTGGTCCGTACGTGGCCCCCTCGATGCGAACTGTCAACGGTACTCAAATAACACAGTCCAGTGCGCTATCAGGCCTTTGGATTCTTGATTACCGTCGCTGTTGCGCTCACCGTACCCTCTCCCTTAATTGACACCCCAGCGAATATCCTGTTGAGGAATTTGAGGACATAGTCCGTTGTCGTACTGTTTTCATCCAAAGTTACAGTCTGGATATTCTCTGAATTGGCGATCTTTGCGCCGCCCTCCTGGATTCCAAGCGGACTGACAATTATGCCGCTTTGCGCTCCTGTATCCATGATGCGATAGGCCAATGCTGCTACCTGTTCTTGCTTTTGCTTCGACTTGCTGTAGCGACGGCATTCAACAATCACAAACCCTTCCCCTTTGCCTTTCACCCCTTTCCCGTCAATCTCCCATCTAGTTCCAGAACGTTTGCCGATGATTTTTTGCTTACCTTCTACTTTTTCCATGCCGAGAACTTCTGCGATTTGATCCAAGAGATAGGCGGCTACTTCCTCATATGTCTTCCATTTGCGATCTTCTGGCACGTCTTTTCTTTCCAGTCTTGATGGCAGACATCATTTATATTGCGCCCTCGAACTTAGTCGATGACGTTCCGCATGATACGCAGGCGGCAGTTTACCGGGGTTCGCCGCGCGCCGCTCGGGCCTGGCCCTCGGCCTGGCCCTCGCCGTCAGGCCCGGACAATGCAGCGTTCCGGCCCGGTCCCTGTGACCTGCCCGGCGATCGGCGCGCTGGCCACCAGTGCGACCGGCACGGCCTGAGCGCGGCGGCCTCTGGCCAGGGGAGCCCCCTGGGGCACGGTCATCATGCTGGACCCGGCCGCACCGTTAGCATGCCGCGACCTGTGCTGATATGCGCGCGCCGAACCACGGGAACCTCTAACGCCAATTTTCACTAAGCGAATCGACCCCCAGTCTGTGGTCAGACCTGCTGGTAGTGAACGGTACGACCGCCCCACCAGGCACACTGGTCGTGCTTCACCATGTCTGTGACGGGCTGCCAACTACCGTACCTATATTGGCCAGCTCACCATGAACTACATGGGTATCGGCACTTGGCCACGCTGTCGACGCGCGAGGGCACGGGCGACGTCATCGACGACAACCAAGAGCAGTCAGCGTTACATCCCCTACTACTCAGCCATCTGTCGCGAGGCTCAGCGCAAAGCGCCTGCACAGCGACGCCGAGCTGTGATCCTCCGCCGGGCCGTCTCCAGTCGGCCAGGGGTCGACTACCGGGCGCGAAAATCGGCGCTAAGGTCTTGGGCTGTGACAAGGCGGGCAGCATGCGGGCTGGCAGCGCTGGCATGTGCCCTGATCGCGCTGGCCGCAGCGTGCGGCAGCGCTGGCAGCGACCCGGCCCCGGCCGCTAGCACCACCGTGCAGGCGGCTTCAGGCCCGGAACCGACCTTCTCCTACCCTGGCGATCGGCAGTGCGCGATCGCCTACCGCGATGACGGCAACGGCACGATGAGCTGGACCGCGACCGTCACCGTCGCCGGGGAGCTGCGCACTCATGCGTCGGACAAGAGCGGTGATCTCTATACGCACGACGTGCAGGTCAGCGTGGGTCCGAACACCCTGACAGCGCCGAAGCCCCTCTCGCAGATTGACGACATCGGCGGCGTCCTGTACGTCGGATCTGCTTCGTACGGCTGCTCGATCGCCCCGCAACGGTAGCCGCTCCGGTCGGCCTGGCGCGCTCCAAGATGGCTGGGGACGCTCGATGTGAGCCCGCTGGCTTCCAGCGCTCATGCTGTCCTACGCGGCGGAGGGCTGATGAATCTCACGAACTGCCTGCCGAAATCGGTAGTTAGCCGGTCCATAAGCGATGTGGGCGAAACCGAGCCTGACAGGCTGGCCGTAAGCATCCCTGCTGAGCCGAGTTCACTGGCGATGAGAAGGTAGAAGTCCTTCCGCCCCTGCATTTCCGGCAAACCGGCTTCCACGGTCGCCGTTCTGCTGCCGACAAATCCGGCCTCTGGCGGGGTCAGGCCATGCGACGAGAACCATGTCGGCGGATCGTCCCAGAGCGTCACCAGTCGCAGATGCGAGGGGGTGAAGCGGTCAACAAAGTTCAAGAAGATGGCCTGGGTGTCCGCGTCGGGCGCGTCTGGAGCCACCGAGTTGAGCACGGCGTTGCGAAGTGCGCTGATCTTCTCTTTCTGATGCGTGTGCTCGACTGTCCGGGTGGCCGTCACCACAGCATCCACGAAGAGATCGTTGTCCGCCAGAGTCTCAAGATCGAAATCGTCCACCCGCTCGCCTAGCTCCTCGACTGCCTCGGCTAGCTCGGTGAACCATCTTTCACGCCGTTGCTCCATCCGCCAGCCGAGGGCAGTGACAAAGGTGACGGCCAAGGCGGCCCCGACCAGCGGGATAGACCCGAGCCCCGCCTCGACTGCACGCTCAACGATCTCCCGGCCAGTGCTCTTACCTGGCGGCGTGGTCTCCATGTGGAAAGGCTACGGGCAGCACGGATGCTCGTGCTCGCAAGTCCGACAGAGCGCGGCGGCCCTAGTGGCAGGGGTTTCCCGGCCGCCGCGCGTTTGCTAGCCCTCGGGCCGGAACTGGCAATCCAGCGGCTGCGGGCGGTCGGCCTCCGCAATCCGCCTGCTGACCGGGCGCTCGGCATAGTCGGCGCGGATCAGGTCGAGCAGGGCATCGGCGCTGTCGGCGGTGAGCATGGTCCCGTCGTCGCGGCGGCGTGCCTCGTACCGGCCGCGCCGCATGCTGATCTCGTACGCCTCGCCGTAATGGTGGATCAGGTAGGCCAGGTTGACGGGCTCGCTCACGGCGTGCCGCCGAGGTGATCGAGCCGGGCCTGCTGGCACAGCTCCAGGTGGCGCTCCAGCAGCCCGACGCGCTCGGCGGCGGTCGTGGCCGGTGAGCCGGGCACGGGGGGACCGGCCGGGTTCGGCAACAGCGCCACCATCGTGGCCGCTGCGGGCTCCCAGGGCAAGTACGGACTGCCGGGGATGCCGCTGACGCTGCTGGCGGGCACGCCCATCTGGGCCGACTCGGCCGCAGGCTTTGCCACCGCGCCGCAGTTGCTGTACCAGGCGATCGGCGCATCCAACCTCCGGGCCTACGTCCAGGGCACCGATGATGTCGGACACGCCGCGCTGGCCAACTGAGCTGGACCTGCTGGCCAGGGCTCGGCGCAGCCCCGAGGCGGCCGGGCAGATCCTCGCTATGTTGGGCTCAAGCCCAACGAAACCGGACCTCAAGGCGGACGAAACCGGGGGATCTCGATCACCTCAAGGTGAACGTATGCCGCCCTCGAAGGCGGCGAAACCGGACCTCAAGGCGGACGAAACGGCCGGGATACGTCACTCTCAAGAGTGACGGGGCTGGGCTCGCCATCGTGCTCAAGCACGATAACCGGCCGGGCCTACGTCGTGTTCGAGCACGACAGCCGGGCCGATCTCATCGCGTTCGAGCACTTCGAGACGACCGGGTTTCACCGCCTTCGAGGGCGGTCAGTTGCCCGGCTGCGGGATGGTCTGCGCGTTGTTCGTGCACGGGTAGTAGTAGACCTGGCTGACCCCGCTGGCGCTGTTGGTGTTCTGGCTCTCGCATATCTGGTCGTAGGCGGACAGCGGGTCCGTCGGCACGGTCAGGCCGTCCACCTTCCCCTGGAGGCTGGCCACGTCACGCCGCATCGCGGCGAGCTGACGGGCCTGGCTGGCCTGGCTGGCGCTGAGGCTGGCGACCTGCGCCCGGAGCCTGGCGTCATCGTGGTGTGCGGCCGACAGCCCGGTGGCGGTGATGACCGCGAACGCCACGGCGGCGGCCAGCAGCACGCACAGCCCGGCGATGACCGCGAATCTGCGGCCTGGCTTGCTCATGATTCCTCCTAGCACGGCACGAACTCCCGGCGCTTGCGGGGGGGATACAAGACACCGGGGGTTCGTGGGCGCGGGCAACCTGCGGGTATGCGTGCAGGGCCAGGACGACCGGGGCGGGGCGGCGCTGTCGAACTAGGCCCGCCGCGCGCCTGCTCCTGGGCTTCCATTTTCAGAAGGATTTTGGGTCCACATGAGTTCACTACAGACCGCCTCAGCAGGCCAGACGACGTGTCAGGACACCTTTGGCGTCCACCGCCGTCCCCATGTATCCACAGCTATTGTTAGCAGAGCGTTAGCAGTTGGCCTCTTCGTCCCGAAGCCAAGTCGGCAGACGATCTAGCTATAACCCGAGGATGGGGATACTACCATACAGGCGTAACCCATGAAAAACCACGATAATACGCAAACTGGTGCAGGAGCGACCGAACAACTTCGAGTATTTCATAGAGATCAACATCTAGCCGATCGAACTCACCTTGATGTGCTAGGTCATTTCTTGCCTCCACCGCTTTTTGCATTACTCTTCGAAGCTCTCGCGGCGGAGAAGCCGCAACTCCCTTGCGTACTGGCAGCTCGGGGAGAGAATTACTCAGCAGCCTTACTATCGGTGGTGATTGCACGTTTAGCGTGAGCCATCGGACTTCGGGAACTAGGTCAATCACCAGCTCTTTAAAGCCCACTTCGGCTGCGGCGACGGCTAGGAGCAGTCCAGCACGCGGGTTGGCTCCGTGCGCTGCCCATGCCTCACGAAGGAGTTCTTCACTGGTTGGCTCAGCGATGCCGCTGGTCAGCAATCGCTGAACGGAGTACGCGACAGACGCATCAAGCTGGGGGATTACCCAGTTCGCCGCTCTTACGTATCCCTTGACAGGCAATTTATACCAGGGGGGCTGGCCATCCCTGGACCATTCGCTGGCAAGGATTGTCTGAAAAAGTGCATGTGACCCTATAGCGTCTGAGCGCCACCGCAACAGGCGCAAGACGCGAGACGCTGACTCATACAGCGTCCGGTAAATTCCGGACATGAAGGCTTGTACCTCAGCGGGGTACTGATCGAAGGGGAGGCTGTACGAGTGGTATACACCGTCACGGTACGATTGTCTCTTTACATCATCCTCACTCCGGCTGCCTTCCGGTAGTTCACCGGCCGCAAGCCGGCTGAACGTCTCGTCAAGCTGTTTGGTAAGCAGGAAACGCCCTGTCGCGGCGCATGTCAGCTTCACAGGATGAGTTGTTTCGTACCTCTCGGGGTCGAAATCCGCAACTTCAACAATGGTTTGGTGGTCATCCTGGCAGTCGAATTTCTGAATGGTGGCCGCGTCTACGGTGAAGATCTGATCATATGCACCCCATGTGATCCGGCCATACACATCCTTCACTGACCCTGCGGCCTCTTCGATGGGCTCTGTCATTGCAATCTCTCACTGACTGTTACCGTTGGCACGGGGCGCGCGTGCGGCCGGGCGGCGGATCCGCACCCGGCCAGCGCCGCGACGACTACGGTCCTGGCGTACTTCATGATTGCCTCCTTCTGCGCCGCAGTGGTCTATACCACGTGACCGGCCCGGCTCCTGTCGAGATCCCGGTGCCGCCAGCCCCGACGTGCAGGCGCAGCCAGTGCGGGCCGACGCCAACCCGGGTGCCGCGACCAAGGATCGCTAAGGTGAGTTCCATTGAAAGCCTGCTCAGCATCCAACAGAGCAAGATGAGAGCAGTGGACTCGACCCCGCCCAAGACGCCAAACGCGACATCCCAGCCGCCGCCGTGAATCAACAGGCCGGTCGCTACTGCCAAGATGCCAATCGCGAACCGGAAGCCTCCGTGTACCTCGATCGGGGCCTGCATTGATATCCAGGGCGGTCTCCTGATGATTACCCAGGGCGGCCTCCTGATGATCACGGATCCAAGCGCGAGGACTGCGGCGGAAATACCGGCAGCGGTGTGGTGTGAGCGGACGAGCGAATCGAAGGCGATTATCACCTCCGCACTTATCCCGGCGCTAAAGAGCAGGAACCAGGTGGTCCCGGCAACGGTCCATAGTCTGCTCCTTCGGGTGCAGGTGCAGGTCAACTCGTGCGCGACGGACGGTGCGACACGGAGCAAGCTCGCGGCGAAGTGCAGCCCGCGCAGGAGCCGCGTCACCGGCAGGCCATCGGTCCCGGAAACGATGAAGTCCAGCTCGGCCTTCCACTCATCGGCTAGGTCGCTGCGGACATCCCGGGGAAGCCGCAGGGCAGCGACACGGATCAGCGCGTTGGGGAGCCGCCCGATGCGGGTCTCGATCTCCTGCTCGCACATCGCGCCGAGCGCCCGCCAGAGCATCGTGGCCGCGAAGAGCACCAGTGCCATCACGATGGCCAGGGTCGCCGTCATGCGCGTCCGCCCTCGGTCCGGAGACGCGCCGGTCTCGCAGACGGTGGGGCGATCTGCTGGCTGAGCGCGGCCAGTTCGTAGCGGGCCGCTTCGGCCCCGCGTTCGCTGAGCCGGTACAGCCGACGGGCTGGGCGGCCTTCGCGTGCGGGGTCGATCTGCTCTTCCTCGCGGACCAGCCATCCGGCGTTCGTCAACTTGGCCAAGGCGGGATACAGCTTCCCGCTCGGGTAGCCGGTCGCCTGCATCAGGTCGTAGCCGTATCGGGCCTGCGAGGCTTCGGCCAAGAACTCCCGCAAGACCCGCGCGATGGTAATCGTCATCCTTACTTCCTGCATGTTCACGATTCTTACATAGGGGTGTGAGCCTGGCCCGTAACGACACGCGCAACAGAGGTGAAAGCTTCCCCGGTGTGCAAGTCCCGCAGCATCGCGTCGATCGCATCCACCGCATCACTGGCGCAGCGGCGGGCGTGAGCGTCTGGCTCGCTCCTGGCTTCCCAGATGGCGCCAGCCAGGTGGCTATGTCCTCGACGTGCTCGCGGAGCGCAGACAGCGGGCCGTCGTAGTCCGGGATCAGGGCTTCTGGTCGCTGCACGGGAAGTAGAACGTCGTGGGACCGCCGTTCGGGCCGGTGAGGTATTGCGAGCACACCGTGCTGAACTGCGCTATCGCGGCCATCGCGGTGTCCAGGCGGCTGATCTTGGCGGCCTGGCTGTCCACCTGGCTGGCGCTCGCCCTGCCCTGGGTGGCCGCCTGGGCGCTGGCCACCGCCTGCTGGAGCTGGCGGACCTGGGCCTGCGCCGTGGACTTGTAGCTCAGCAGCAGCGTCAGGCTGGCCGCGCTGACTGCCAGCCCGAGCAGGGCGACGGCGGCGGCGAAGATCACCGGCCCCCGGCCGGGCGACCCGTGCTTGAACTGGTGCAGGAACACCCGGCCCGTGTTGCCGTAGGGCCTGGTCCGCTGCTGGTCCTCGTACATAACGCTCTCTTCTCCCGTGCGATTGACCGCACGATCTCGGTGGCCTCGGTGCCGTAGACCGCCGAGCGGCGGAAGGCCGCGAGCTGGTCCCGGTAGACAGCCACGTCGGCCGGGTCGGAAGCGGACAGCGAGGCGTGCGGCGTCTCGGTGAACGCGAACGGGGGTCGGCCATCGGCCCGGTCCTCGTACACGATGAACCCGCACCGGGTGATGGCGTGCATGTCGGCATCGGCGGGGATGACGCCGAGGCTGACCGTCTCCAGGGTGGCCACGCTGGCGAGGTGGCCGAGCTGTGCGGGCAGGACATCCCCCGAGCCCGGCCGGAACCTCAGCGCCTGCTCGGTCAGCAAGAACTCAAGGGTCCGGCCGGGGTCGTACAGGATGGCCTGGCGGGCCATCCGCGCCGCCACGGCCTGCCCCAGGTCGGCGGACGGGTCGGCCATCGCCAGGATGCGCCGCGCGTACTCCGCAGTCTGGAGCAGGCCGGGGATGATGCACGGCTGGAAATGGCGCAGCGTCCGCGCCGCCTGCTCCAGCTCGTGCACCGTCTCCTGCTCTGCGGTCAGCCCCCAGTCGGTGAGGCGCTCGGCGTGGGTGATCACCTCGTTGACGGCCTGCTCGGCCAGCGCCAGCACCAGCGCCCTCCTTTCCTCGCCCGCCCCGGCCGCGTCGGCCCACGCGGTGACCTGCGCCAGCGACGGAACCGAGTCGCCCCGTTCGATCCGGCTGACGGTGGACTGGCTGACGCCCAGCGCCGCCGCGATCCGTGCCCCGGACAGGCCCGCGAGCACGCGGACCCGCTGTAGCTCCTGGCCCAGCCGCTCGCGGGCCTGCCCGGCGGTCATGCTGTCACGGACCCGGTGAAGGCACCGAGCAGGACGGCGCAGCGGACCGCGAGGGCGGCCTGCTGGCGGCAGCGGGCGATGACGCCGGGGTCGCCGGTCACCTCGGACCCGAGGTAGGCCCCGCCTTGGCCGTACGTCATCAGCGCCGCGAACGGCGCTGCGGTGTCACCGTCGAACAGCCAGAAGTCGCCGCCGAGCGCGGCCAGCTCCGGGTGCGCCGAGCGGTCAGCGATGCGGATCACCTCGCCCGCCTCCGCTGACGGCGGATAGCCGTAGCCGAGCTGGAACCGCTCGTACGGCGTGAGCGGGCGGCCGACTACGCGGACGCGGCTCCAGGTCTTCCCGGCCGCCGTGGTCCGCTCGATGCGGGCCAGCCAGGGGCTGGTCCGGGCCGAGCGCTCGGGCAGGGGCAGGCCGCGTGCGAAGGCCCGCAGCACCTCGGCCTCGGCGGGCACGTCGTAGGCCGGGAGCGTCTCGATGCGGACGGCGCTGACCTCGAACAGGTCAAAGCAGGCCATCAGATCGGTCATGGGGACTCCTTAAGATAGCTGTCCAGCAGCTCGCGGGGGATGAGGACGACCTGCTCGCCGGGCGGGACCGGCGCACCCGGCGGCCGAACGGGCGTGACCGCGCCCTGCACGCCGACCAGCGCGGGGTCGTCGGTGTCCCAGATCGCGGGGCAGGTGCCGTCGTTGCAGTCGCTGTGCTTGCGGGTGAATCGCATGGGGTTGACCTCCATCGTGATCGTGATCGGCACTGACTCACCTTCACTCACCATGCTCTCCGGGGTGTTTACACGGGTCAACCCGCATAGCCTTGACTCTTAACCCAATGCGAGTCATTCTTATGCAAAGTTACCCATCATGCAAGCACCGGGAAGGGGCGTGGCGCGATGTGCACAGCCCGCCAGACGGTGGCCAGGTACGCGGGCACGTTCCCCGGGGAGCCCGGCCAGGTCGGCCGGGTCCGCGCCGGTCTGCGGGAGTACCTGGACGGCTGCCCGAGGGCCGATGACGCAGTGCTGATCGCGTCCGAGCTGAGCGCCAACGCGGTCCTGCACAGCCGCTCGGCCGGGCAGTCCTTCACCGTCCGGGCCGAAGTGCTCCGCGACTACATCTGGGTCGAGTGCGAAGACCTGGGCGGGACGTGGCTGTGCCGGGGGCGGGACGACCGGCCGCACGGCCTGGACCTGGTGACCGCCCTGGCGGGTGACAACTGGGGCGTCGAGACCTCGGGCGGGTGCCGGGTCACCTGGGCGCGGGTGAGCTTCCATGGCTAGCGCTGCGCTGCTCGTCGCCATCGTCGTGATCGTCATCCTGCTGGCTGCCGTGCGCCGCCAGCACCGCAAGAACCGCGAGCTTCGCCGCTCGCTGAAGAGAGTCACCAAGTGGCTGAACTAAGCGGCCCGTATGAGAGCCCGCCGCGCCATACCAAACCAGGACAGTGAAGTCGGTACTGAAAAACCTGGGGCAACAAGAGGGCAACATGACGGCACCCACTCCCAAACCCACCCCCGGAGAATAGGCGCGACCCTGACATCAGTGCAGGCCAACAACTGAAGAGCACAGAGCGGACATGACGGCGAGTCAATCCGTGAGTGTGCAGGACGTGCCTGGTCGGCGGGGAAGCTGCCCAGGCATCTGCTGGCCCCCGGCCCCCCCTCGCGTGCAGCCCTTCCGGGTCCGATGGGGGACCGGGGGCCAGCCCCTATTCTGCCCCGTCCCTGCCCGCCTTCCCCGGACAGGGGCGGGGCTGGCTTAGCAGGAGAAGCACATGCGAGATCGGATCATCATCGCCCTGGCCGTGCTGTTCATCGGGGCCTGCGCGCTGTTCACGTTCAACCGGATCAATTCGAGCTACAGCCCGGCGTACTACCCGGACCCGTCGCCGCCCCCGCTGGTGCCTGCTGCTACCGCCAGCCCGACCGCCAGCAGCAGCGCCGAAACTACAAATTTGTACTTTTCAGCCAGCACCGCCACCACGCCAGCTAGCTCCGTCAGCACCGCGCCGGTCACGCCCAGGCCGACGCACACGATCACGGCCTGGGTCACGGTGCCCGCGCCTCCGGGGTGACGACAGCGCATAGCCTGCTGAGCATGAGCGACGTGCCATGGCGGATCGGGCCACCGGCCACCGATGAGGACATGCCCGAGGTCGGGAAGACAGTCCAGGCAGGCGACTCCGTGGCCGTCTGCACCAAGGTCGAATGGCGCTATGTGCCGCCAACGACGGAGGGCGAGCCCGTGGAGTGCCACAGCCAAGAGGTTGCCGAGGCGTGCGTGCGCGGGCACGGAGGCCACATCGAGCACCGGCCTGTCTACAGCGTCACCTGGTTAGCTCCGGGGGCTAGGGACGGCTGAGGGAATGCCTGACCATGGCGGCGGGGTTGTTACGGGTTTAAGGGGCACAAGTTTCAGCGCGCGCCCACCGGAGCGTGCCTCGCATCAGGTCTCAGCCTCTCAGCTCCAGGACATCGCCGACACCGTTCACGGTCCGCGGGATGGGCACGATCTTGGCATCGTCGGCCACCGTCCCGTCGAATAGGTTGATCACCCGGTCGGCCAGGCTCGCGACGCGGGCGTCGTGGGTGACCAGCAGGATCGCCTGGCCGCCGGAGTGCGCGCGGCGGAGCAAGCGGAGCACGTCGCGGGTGTTGGAGCTGTCCAGGTTGCCGGTCGGCTCGTCGGCCAGCAGCAGGCTCGGCTCGTTGGCCAGGGCGCGGGCCAGCGCGACGCGCTGCTGCTCCCCGCCGGACAGGCGGGCCGGGGCCGCGACCGCCTTGTCGGCGATGCCGAGTTCGGCCAGCAGTTCTTCCCGCCGCTTCCTGGCCTGCCGCGGGGTCGCGCCCGCGAGCAGCGCGGGCAGTTCCACGTTGTCGGCGACCGTCATGTTGGACAGCAGGTTGAAGAACTGGAAAACGAACCCGATGTGGCGGCGGCGCAAGATCGCCCAGCCGGCCGTAGACAGGCCGTCCACGCGCTGCCCCCGCAGCCAGATCTCGCCGCTCGTGGCGGGCTCGAGCCCGCCGAGGACGTGCAGCAGGGTGGACTTGCCCGAGCCGGACGGCCCCATGATGGCGACGAACTCGCCAATGGCGAGTTCGATGTCCACTCCCCGGACGGCCTCCACCGTGACTCCTTCGGCTCGGTAGACCTTGACCAGCTTGGAGGTCCTCAACAGGGCCGGGGACTCGGCCGACGGCGCGGGCGGCCGGGGCAGGCCTTTCGATGCTGAACGGCTCACACGAGTTCCTCCAGGCATCTTTCCAGCCAGTCGAGGTCCGCCTGCAGGTGCAAGACGGCACCCTCGATCAGGAGCCGGGCGGTGGTGTCCGCAGGGTCGGTTTCGGCCTGCAGCTCGGTCAGGTTACGCATTATGCCCAGATAATGCCTGCGCTGAGTGTTCATGAGGCTCATCCGGTCGGCCAGTCCCGCCATCGGCGCCAGGATCAGCTTGATGAAGAACTCATCGCGGATGCGCGGCCCTTCGCTCGGCTCCTCCACCCAGGCCCGCAGCGCCTGGCGGCCCGCGGGCGTGAGCTCGTAGACGCGCTTGTTGGGCCGGGTGGTCTGCTCGACGTCCTCGCTGCGGACCAGGCCGTCCTGCTCGAGGCGCTTCAGCGTGACGTAGATCTGCCCGATGTTCGGTGACGGATACGCCTGGCCGAAGATCTGTTCCAGGGCCAGCTTCAGCTCGTAGCCGTGGGCCGGCTCCTTGGCGAGCAGTGCCAGCAAGGGCTGCCGCACGATCCCGTCACCTCCATGGGCCTGCTGGGCCCGGGCTCAGATTATCGCTGGGCCTTACCCGTAAGTAAGGCCCAGCGCCGCGGATAAAACCGACCACGAGGGGAACATCGCAGGTGGCTGCCGTCCCTCGCGGCCTGTGACGCGCTTCGCTCCGCCGCCGCGAAACATGTCGGACTCGTTATGTGATGCTGTTGACATATACCTAACGGCGGTGCATAACATGCATGTACGAATCTTACATGGCCCCGGGTCTTTGGGTGGAGGCCGGCATGACGCGTGCGATGCCTGGTATCGCAGTCATCGCTGCCGGACTCCTGCTCACCGCGGGGTGCACGTCGGGTGGCGCCTCCCTGGGCGGGTCGGCTCCGTCGACGGACGGGATCGGCCCAATCACCTTCGCCATCGGCAAGGACAACCCCGGCTGGCTGCAGGGCGTGATCACCGGATGGAACCAGCGCAATCCCAGCCAGAAGGTCACCCTGCTGCTGCTGCCTGAGGCATCCAACGACCAGCTAGCCCAGCTGGTCGCGAATCTCCAGGCCAAGAGCGCCGAGTACGACGTCATCGACATGGATGTCATCTGGACCGCCGAGTTCGCCTCGAACGGCTGGATCATCCCGCTGCCGCAGAGTCAGTTCCCGCTCGGCGATTTCCTCAAGCCGGCCGTCGACACCGCGATGTACCAGGGCCGGCTGTACGCCGTGCCCGACTACAGCAACGCGGATCTCCTCTACTACCGCAAGGACATCCTCGCCAAGGCGGGCAAGCAGCCTCCCAAGACCTGGGCCCAGCTGCAGCAGCTCGCCGAGACCGTAGCGCCGGAATACGGTCTGTACGGATACGCGGGCACCTTCGCCCCGTACGAAGGGCTCACCGTCAACTTCGCGGAGGCCGTCCAGTCGGCCGGGGGGTCGATCCTCTCCCCGGAAGGCACCAAGGTCACCGTGAACTCAGCCAGTGCCCTGCAGGGGCTCGAGTTCCTCGTGAACGGTTTCCGGCAAGGCTGGATTCCCAAGGTCGCGCTCACCTATGAGGAGCAGTCGGCCCAGGACGCGTTCGAGGCCGGCAAGTTCCTGTTCCTCGACAACTGGCCCGACGTCTACGCGGCGCTCTCCGTGCCAGGACCGCGCAACAAGGTATACGGGAAGTTCGGGATCGCGGCGCTGCCGGGCCTGGTCGGCACGGGTTCTAGCTCACTCGGCGGAGCCAACCTCGCGATCAGCGCGTACTCCCAGCACCAGCGGACGGCGCTGAACTTCATCAAGTACATGACGAACCTGGCCAACGAGCGGCAGATGCTGGAGCAGGGATCATTCCCCCCGGTCTGGACCCAGCTCTACCGCGACAAGAGCCTGATCAGCAGCTACCACTACCTGCCGGTGCTCGAGCAGGCCATCAACTCGGCCCAGCCGCGCCCGGCGATCGCCAACTACGACCAGGCCAGCCTGGCCATCTCGAGCACGGTCTACGAGGCCCTGACTCACCAGAAGGAACCGCAGCAGGCCCTGACGGAAATGGCCGGGCAGCTGACCCAGATCATCCGCGACGGCTGAGGGCGCCAGGGCTGACCGCACGGGGGTCGGCCAGCCCTGCGCACTGATCAAACCTTTGAGCGGAGGACATGATGCGTGAACGGTCACTCAGATATCCCGGAAGATGCTCCATCAGCCGATGGCGGCTAACCGCCCTGGTGGGATCGGCTCTTGACGGTGCGGCGGCGCGGCGCGACGATGATCTAGTTCGGTGGAACCGGTTCCAACCGTCCGTTTCTGGAGTGTGACGATGCCGTCACCACGTCGAGCGACGATCGCGGATGTGGCTGCCGCCTCGGGCGTCGGCGTGGGCACGGTCTCCCGGGTCATCAACGGCGCGGCGAATGTACGGGAGACAACCCGCGTCTCGGTGCTGAAGGTCATCGATCAGCTGGGGTACCGGCCCAGCCACCTGGCCGCCTCGCTGTCGCGCGGCACGGCGCGCACGATGGCGATCGTGGTGCCGCACCTGACCCGGCCGTCGGCGGTAATGCGGCTGGCGGGTGCGCTGGCGGTGCTGGACGAGCAGGGCTACGACACCGTGGTGTGCAACGTCGACACCCCCCAGCAGCGGGATCACCACCTGGCCGCGCTGACCAAGAGGCACCGCGCCGACGGCGTGCTCGTGGTCTCGCTGCGGCTGTCCCGGCAGCAGCTGGAGTCCTTCCGGTACGCCCGGGTGCCGCTGGTGACAGTGGACGTGCTGGCTCCCGGCGTTCCGCAGACGGTCACCGACAACGTGACGGGCGGCCGGCTGGCCACCGAGCACTTGCTGTCGCTTGGCCACCGGCGGATCGGCTTCGTCGGCGACACGGCGCGCCCTATGTCAGCCACCAACCTGGGTTTCACCGCGTCGCAGCACCGGCTGACCGGATACCGCCAGGCGCTGGCGGCGGCCGGCATCGAGTACGAGCCCGGGCTGGCGCGGCGCGGCCCGTACGGCCCGGCGAACGCCGAGGCGCTGGCGGCCGGGCTGCTGGCGCTGCCGGACCGGCCGTCGGCCATCTTCGCGGCGTCGGACATCCAGGCGATGGGTGTGCTCACCGCGGCGGACCGCGGCGGCATTCCGGTTCCCGGCGAGCTGTCGGTGATCGGCTTCGATGACATCGAGTCGGCGGCCCTGCTCGGCCTGAGCACGGTCCGCCAGCCGCTGGAGGACAGCGGCGCCGAGGGGGCCCGCCGGCTCTGCGCGCTGCTGCGCAGGGAGCGGGTCAGGCCGCTGCGGCAACAGCTTGCCCTGGAGGTCGTGCACCGCTCGAGCACGGCGAGCTTTCGCGTGACCGGCCCGCCGACCGGATCAGCAGCCACCCGGCAGCGGTGCGGCGGCGGCCGGACCGCGGCCGGTGCGACCGGTGCGACATGTGTTGGCCAGCCAGCTTCGCGGCGGCCGGGAAAGGGAAACGTTACTCGTCGTCCAGCGAGGCGGTGCGATGACGCGCTGGCCGGGAACTGGCGGCTGGAGGGATGATGATGAGCGATAGCGGCAGAACAAGCGCCTCCATCCGGCGCGCTCACGCGCGGGGTGTCATGGGGGGTTCGCGTCGGCGGCTGGTCGCGGGCGTGGCCAGCTTCGTCCTGGCCGGGACGGGACTGGCCGCCTGCAGCTCGGCCGGCGCCGGCACCGGACCGGTGACGCTGAACTACTACCTCTACACGGACACTTCCGGGGCCACTGCGGCGGCCATCAGCAACTGCAACAAGCAGAGCGGCGGCAAGTACACGATCTCCTACCAGCAGCTGCCGCAGGGCGCAGACGGTCAGCGGCAGCAACTGGCCCGCAGGCTGGCCGCGCACGACCCTACCCTGGACATCCTGGGCCTCGACGTGACCTGGGAGCCCGAGTTCGCGACGGCCGGCTGGATCGAGCCGTGGACCGGCACCTACAAGGCCCAGGCCGAGGCGGGCACGCTCGGGCCCGCCCTGAACACCGCGATGTGGAAGGGCCAGCTCGTCGCGGTCCCCGACAACACCAATACCCAGCTGCTGTGGTACCGGTCCGACCTGGTACCGACCCCGCCGACCACCTGGGCCCAGATGATCGCGGACGCGGAGCAGCTGGCCAAGGAGGGCAAGCCGCACTACATCGAGATCCAGGGCGCGCAGTACGAGGGCGGAACCGTCTGGTTCAACACGATGGTCTCCAGCGCGGGCGGCACGGTCCTGAATCCGGACGCGACCAAGGTGACGCTGAGCGCGCCGGCCGTCCAGGCTCTTTCGATCATGAAGCAGCTCGCCAGCTCCTCCGCCGCGGACCCGAGCATGTCGGTGCAGATGGAGAACCCGAACCGGCTGCAGATGGAGGCGGGTAACGCCGCCTTCGAGCTGAATTACCCGTTCGTGTATCCGGGCATGAAGACCGACAACCCGAAGCTGTTCAAGGTCTTCAAGTGGGCGCTGTATCCGCAGGTCATCCCCGGCGTGCCTGCCAAGGTGACGATCGGCGGCATCGACCTCGCGGTGGGCGCGTACTCGCAGCACAAGGACCTCGCCTTCCAGGCCGCGCTGTGCCTGCGTGACCGGGAGAACCAGCTCATCGGCGCCAACGTGGGCGGCGTCCCGCCCACGATCGCCGACCTCTACAACGACCCGAAGCTGTTCGCCAACTACCCGTTCCACGCCGACATCCTGACGGCGCTGGAGAACGCGAGCGTGCGGCCGAAGTCACCCGTTTACCAGGTCGTGTCCATCGACATCTCGCACCTGATCTCGCCGGCGGCCAGCATCAACCCGACGAGCACGATGAATTCGATGGTCGGCCAGCTCAACAACGCCCTGCAAGCGAAGGGCCTGGTCCCGTGAGCCGCCACCCGGCAGGCCGCGGCCCGGCCGCGAGGAAAGGAGGGGGCCGGTGAGCACCAATACTCAGACGGTCACCGCCGGCGCGCCGGCGGAGGCGCCGCCGAGGCGCAAACCGCAGCTGTCGGAGGGCGCGCGGGCCGAGCGCAGGCTGGGCTTCATGCTGATCGCGCCGGCGGTCATCGTGATGATCGCGGTCACCGCCTACCCGGTCGTATACGCGATCTACCTGTCGCTGGAGCGCTACAACCTCGCGCTCCCGCAGGCCACCAAGTTCATCGGGTTCGGCAACTACGGCGCGGTGCTCAGCTCCCCGTACTGGTGGCACGCTCTGGAGGTGACCCTGATCATCACGGTCTTCTCGGTGGCCATCACGCTGACGCTCGGCATGCTGCTGGCCTTTGTCCTGCACCGGACGATATTCGGCCGGGGTCTCGTCCGGACCACCTCGCTCATCCCGTACGGGATCGTGACGGTGGCCGCCGCCTACAGCTGGCAGTACGCGTGGACGCCAAGTCAGGGCTACCTGTCCTCGATATTCAACAACAGCGCGCCTCTGACCGATCAAGTGAAAGCCGTCGTCGTCATCATCATCGCCGAGATCTGGAAGACCACGCCGTTCATGGCGCTCCTGCTGCTGGCCGGGCTGTCGCTGGTGCCAGAAGACCTGCAGAAGGCCGCGAAGGTGGACGGCGCCACGGCCTGGCAGCGCTTCACGAAGATCACGCTGCCGCTGATGAAGCCGGCGATCCTGGTCGCCCTGCTGTTCCGGACGCTGGACTCGTTCCGGATTTTCGACAACATCTACATCCTCACCCAGGGCAGCAACGGCACCGGATCGGTCTCGATCCTCGGCTACGACAACCTGTTCAACGCGCTGAACCTGGGCATCGGGTCGACAATCTCGATCCTGATCTTCATCTGCGTCGCGATCATCGCCTTCCTCTTCATCAAGGGCTTCGGCACCGCGGCCCCCGGCACGGACATCGGAAAGAGGTGACCCGCTGATGGCTGCCATCACTCCCCGCCAGAGGACTGGCTGGGCGACGGCGAACTTCGTCGTCATCGCGCTGGCGCTGATCCCGGTGCTCTGGCTGGTCTCGCTGTCGTTCAAGACGCCCGCGGCGGTCCTTGATCCGTCCTTCGTGCCCGCCCAGTGGACCTGGGCGAACTTCCACGGGATCCTGACCTCGTCGCAGTTCATCCGGCCGCTGATCAACTCGATCGGCATCGGCCTCATCGCCACGCTCATCGCCGTGATACTGGCCTCCATGGCGGCCTACGCGGTCGCACGGCTGCGGTTCCCCGGCAAGAGCGTGCTCATCGGGATGGCGCTGCTGATCGCCATGTTCCCGCTGATCGCGCTGGTGACCCCGATGTTCACCATCGAGCGCGCGCTCGGGCTGTTCAACACCTGGCCGGGGTTGATCATCCCGTACGTCGCGTTCGGCCTGCCGCTCGGCATCTACACGCTGTCGGCGTTCTTCCGTGAGATCCCCTGGGAGCTCGAGAAGGCCGCCAAGGTCGACGGCGCCACGCCCTTCCAGGCGTTCATCAGGGTCATCGCCCCGCTCGCCGCCCCCGGAATGGTCACCACGGCGATCCTGGTGTTCCTGGCCGCCTGGAACGACTTCCTGCTCGCGATCTCGTTCACCTCGACGATCAGCTCCCGGACGGCGCCGGCCGCCATGCAGTACTTCAGCGGCGGCTCGGTATTCACCGTTCCGACGGGTCCGATCGCGGCCGCCGCGGTGGTCATCACCATCCCGATCATCATCTTCGTGCTGTTCTTCCAGCGCCGGATCGTCGCCGGGCTGACGTCCGGCGCGGTCAAGGGCTAGCGGAGTTAACTAGCGGAGTTAAGGAGAGACAAGTGGCCGAAATCGCGCTTGATCACATCACCAAGCGTTTCCCTGACGGATCGCTCGCGGTCGACGACTTCAACCTGGGTATCGCCGACGGGGAATTCGTCATCCTGGTCGGCCCGTCGGGCTGCGGGAAGTCGACGACGCTGAACATGATCGCCGGCCTGGAGGACATCACCTCGGGCGAGCTGCGCATTGGCGGGAAGGTGGTGAACAACAAGACGCCCAAGGACCGCGACATCGCGATGGTCTTCCAGAGCTACGCGCTGTACCCGCACATGACCGTGCGGGAGAACATGGGCTTCGCGCTGAAGCTGGCCAAGACCCCGCCGAACGTCATCAAGGAGAAGGTGGAGGAGGCGGCCAGGATCCTGGACCTCACCCAGCACCTGGACCGCAGGCCGGCCAACCTGTCCGGCGGGCAGCGGCAGCGGGTCGCGATGGGCCGTGCGATCGTGCGCGACCCGGCGGCGTTCCTGATGGACGAGCCGCTGTCGAACCTGGACGCCAAGCTGCGCGTGCAGACACGCACCGAGGTGTCGCGGCTCCAGCGCCGCCTGGGGACCACCATGGTCTACGTCACGCACGATCAGACTGAGGCCTTGACGCTCGGCGACCGGGTCGCGGTGATGCGCACCGGCGTGCTGCAGCAGGCGGCCTCCCCCAAGGAACTCTATGATCGGCCCGTCAACCTGTTCGTGGCCGGCTTCATCGGGTCGCCGGCCATGAACTTCATGTCCGGCACGCTCGAGGATGGCATGCTGCGCACCAGCCTCGGGGACTTCCGGCTCAGCGACCGGCTGCGGCGCGAGGTGGAGAGCTCCGGGTCCGGGCGGGACGTCATCGTGGGCCTGCGGCCGGAGAACTTCGAGGACGTGGCGCTGGTCTCGGCCGACAACCGCCCGCACGGGCTCACGTTCCGCGCCAGCATCGACGTCCTGGAATCCCTGGGTTCCGACGTGTTCGTCTACTTCACGCGTGAGCTCGGGCAGGGGGTGAACTCCGCCGAGCTCGAAGAGCTGGCTCGGGATTCGGGACGCGCGGAGGCCATCGCCAGCGGCGGCGAGACCATCGTCGCCAGGCTCGACGCCGCCACCCGCGTCCGCGAGGGTCAGGACGCCGAGCTCTGGGTGGACGCCCGGGCGATGCACATCTTCGACCCGGCCAGCGGCCGCAACCTGTCGCTAGTCGCTGACGACGGCGGGGCTGTCTCGGTGCAGGCGGTGCCGGACCGTACCGACGCCGGTGAGCCGCAGGCTCCTGCCGGGTCAGGCGGCGTTCAAGCGGTTCCCGGCCAGGCTAGCCCGCCCGGGGAGGCTACCTGACCTTTCGCCGCAGGCGCTCGATGATCTCGTCGTTCCATTCGTGGGTCCGGATGAGCCGGTACCGCTCGGCGGCGACCCGCATGTAGGCCTCGGCCTCGGTGCGGGAGCCAATCACGTCGGCGGCCCGGAGCATCCGGACCACGGGCCGGTACTCCTCGGCGAACCACCGCCTGGCGATCTCGCCGCGGTCCATGAAACGGTGCTCGTCCTGCATGCACCGGCATCCCCAGGCCTCGACGGCCTCGCCTAGCTCGGCGTATGACCACGGATCGCTGAAGGTGATCTTGGCGTAGGCCTGCTCGGGCAACGGGACCCGGGACCTGAACAGTCGCTGGTAGTCCTTGACCAGCAGGTCGCCGCGGCGGCGGATGCCCGCGGCGGGCACGGTGGTGAGAACCTCGGTGACGTAGGCGTCGATCGTCGTGGCGCCGGTGGCGATCGCGATCGAGACCCGGTGATGGCCATCCTGCACGAAGTGCAGGTCGCCGATGCGGTACACGTCGATGGGCGGGATCGGCTCGCCGCGGCGCTGGGCCAGGGCCAGCCGCTCCCACCGCTCCCTGACCCGCCCGCTGGTGGGCCGGAACCGGCGGTCGAAGTCCCGGCTGGAGTCGAGGGTGCCAACGATGGTGTCCAGCCGGATGGTCTGCAGGCCAAGCTGCCGCTCGCCGCGCATACCCAGGGCCGCGACGACCTCGTCGAACGGCAGGATGAGGTTGACGTCGTCCGGTTCGCGGCGGAGCCAGTGGGCGAGCCGGGCCAGCATCTGGCGGCGCCGGGCCCGCAGGAAGTCGTTCTCCACGTCGGCGCGGGGGAAGCCGGTGTCAGCGGGCATCGCGACGACCGGGGAGCAGCTCAGCCAGGCCGACGCCCGGCTCGATCCCGAGCAGGTGCCATCCGGTGACGTTGCACACCGCGGTGCGGCCAAGCCGGCCCCGCCGCACGGACGTGCCGTAGGGGTGCACGTGACCGTGCAGCAGCGCCACGGGCTGGAGCGCAGCGACCAGGCCGCGCAGCACCCTGAACCCGCGGTGCGGCGGGTCATCACCGTCGCCGACGCCGCGCGGCGGCGCGTGGGTGAGCAGCACGTCGACCCCGCAGCCGTCCCGCTGCCTGCGCCACCACGCCCGACTTCGCAGCGCCCGGGCGCGCCGGGTCTGCTGCCGATCGGTGTACTGGTTCGGCCCGTCGCTGTAGCGCAGGCACCCGCCGAGCCCGGCCAGGCGCAGGCCAGCCACGTCGATGATCCGGCCGTCGGCGTTGATGGCGCCGTCCGGCCAGGGCGGCCGGGCAGGCAGGCCGGCCCTCAGCGTCAGGCCGGCCCGGGACGAGCGGTACCCGGCGACGTCAGGGTCATGATTACCTGGCACGAAGACCAGCGGAACGTCCAGCATGTTCATCAGCGAGCCCAGGTACTCGAACGGCAGGTCACCGCAGGCCAGGATCAGCTGGGCGCCGCGCGCCGCGGCCGGGTCAGCCACGAGCGCGTCGTCGACCTCATCGGACACCGCGAGGACGCGGACCATATCCCGATCAGGGGACGGGGCGGGCACGGCACCGCCTTTCCTGGCGAACCCCCTCAGGATACGGCCGTTTCCCGCACATCCCGGCGTACGTCAAGGCCGCGCTGCCGAAGCGCCGCCTCCACCCGGTAGATCTCGGCCTGCGCGGCGTGATCGCCGCCCAGCGGCGGGCTGACATCGAGCCGCCGGCAGGCCGCCGACAGAGCGTCCACGTACGCGCCCCGCAGTGCCTGCAGCCGGTGGTGCTTGGCGGTCAGGCCGGACCTGGTTTCTGTGTCCTCGAGCTCCGAGCGCAGCCGGCGCAGGTCGGCCGCGAGACGCTCGATCGGCTCGGGGGGCAGGGCCCGGAAACGGGCTCTGCGATGAGCCTCGCCGAGCCACCGCGCGGCGCGCAGCGCGCCGACGATCGCGAAGCCCACCGCCGTGGGCAGCGCAAACACGAGCAGGTAGCCGAAAACCGGGCTCACCCATCTAGTGTCGGCTCGGCACTAGGCGAAATCAAGCGCGTAGCCGCGCGAGCGTAGCCTGGCGCGGTTAGCGCCGACTCGGTGTTTCATTGATCATCGTCACCGATCGGGCCGGTCAGTCGCCCTTGACCCCTGAATCCTGGAGCTGCTGGCCGGTTGGGGCGTGGCAGCGGCAAGTGGTGTTCATTGACAGTCAGGCCTGCTACCCGGCCGCGGCCTGCCATCTCCAGTTTTCGTCTGGTCCCGTCGGGTAGAGAAATCTTTGCAGTCCAGTTGGGATCGTGGTGATCAGAATGCCGTGGTGGGAGTCCATCCTCTTCTTCGCCGCAGTGATCTTGGCCATCTGGGGATTCGCCAGCATAGTTGGCTTCAGAACGCGAACTTTGACGGCGCCGGACTGACCGCACTGCCCAGGACATGTACGACAACTTCGCCGATTCGCCGCGCAAGCAGCGCAGGCACGCCAGCGAGCCCGGCGGCGAGCGGCGGAACGAGTAGCCGCATTTGGGTGGCGATCTCGCAGGTGTGCCGGTCTACGGTCGCCGGCGCTAGATCTGGCATCACAGCCGCAAGCCGGGCCACACGCAGACCGGGCTGGCCATCCGGGGTTAGGAGGAACGTGGCTCAGGCGCAGGTTTCTGGGTCCGTCCCGCCGTGGTGGCACGGCGCCGTCGTCTACCAGCTGTACGTGCGGTCCTGGCGTGACACCAACGATGACGGGTACGGCGACCTGCACGGCATCATCGAACGCCTGGACCACCTTTCCTGGCTCGGGGTGGACGCCGTCTGGCTGTCACCCACCATGCCGTCTCCGGACGAGGACTGGGGTTATGACGTCAGCGACTACACCGGCGTCCACCCCGAGCTTGGCACGCTGGCCGACCTGGACGAGCTGATCGCCGAGGCCGGCCAGCGGGGCATGCGGGTGCTGCTCGACCTGGTGCCGAACCACACCAGCTCCGCGCATCCCTGGTTCGCCGACGCCGTGGCGAGCCGGGAGGCCGCGCACCGCGGCTATTACGTGTGGGCCGACCCTGAACCGGACGGCGGCCCGCCGAACAACTGGCTCGACTTCACCGGCCGGCCCGCCTGGCAGTGGCACGACAGCGGCCAGTACTACCTGCACAACTTCCTGCCCGGCCAGCCGGACCTGAACTGGTGGGAGCCCGCGGTCCACCAGGAGTTCCGCAAGATCCTGGAGTTCTGGTTCGAGCGGGGTGTGGCCGGGTTCCGCATCGACGTGGCGAACGGCCTGTACAAGGACGCCGAACTGCGCGACAACCCGCCAGCCGCCGGCGGCAGCCCGCTCGAGGGCGCGTTCGGCCTGCGCACGGTCTACAACCTCAACCGCCCGGAGACGCACGCCGTCTACCGTGACTGGCGGAAGATCGCCGACGGCTTCTCGCCCGCGCGGGTGCTGCTCGGCGAGACGTGGGTGCCCGACGCGGAACGGCTGGCCGCGTACTACGGCGACCACGACGAGCTGCAGCTCGGGTTCAACTTCCCGTTCGCCTTCGCCCGGTTCGACCCGGCCCAGCTGGCCGCGGTCGTGGAGCAGACGCTGACCGCGCTGCCGCCCGGCGCGTGCCCGGTCTGGATGGCCTCCAACCACGACCTGGGCCGGTTCCCCAGCCGATGGTGCGGCGGCGACGAGCGCAAGGTCCGGCTGGCGCTGCTCGTGCTGGCCACCTTGCCGGGTACCAGCGTGCTCTACTACGGCGACGAGATCGGCATGACCGACGTCGACGTGCCGGTCGCGCTGCGCCGGGACAACGCGACGCTGGACGTGGCCCAGGGCGCCGACCGGGACCGGGCCAGGACGCCCATGCCGTGGGACGGCTCGCCGGGCGGCGGCTTCACCGGGCCGGGCGTGACGCCGTGGCTGCCGATGGCCGACCCTGCGGCCGGTACCGGTCACCCGGCCAGCAGCATTCACCCGGCCAGCAGCATTCACCCGGCCAGCAGCATTCACCCGGCCAGCAGCATTCACCCGGCCAGCACCGTGGCCGGCCAGCGGGATGACCCCGGCTCCACGCTCTGGCTGCGGAGGGCGCCGAGGTGCTGCTGAGATCTGGTCCGGAGACAGCCGCGCCGCCGGGGGTGCTGCGCCCCTGGGAAGGCGTGATCACGCGCCGAGGGCGATGAAAGACCAGCCGGCCGCGGTGGCCACCGGGTCACCCGCGGTGGCCCGGCAGACGTCGGCCCGGGCGTCGCGCAGGGCGGCGGCGAGCGCGCCCGGAGCCGTCCCGGCGCCGCGGAGCCGACGGTGCAGGGCCAGCATCAGGTCGGGCCAGTGGCCGGTGTCGGGTAAATGGTCGGTGTCGGGCCAGTGGCCGGTGTCGGGCCAGTGGCCGGCGTCGGGTAAATGGTCGGCACTGGTCGTGTGGTGTAGACTATCTATGAGCGGGGCGGGCATCGGCCTGGGTTCCGCATCGGCCGACACCGGGAAGGAACAGAGCGTGAACCATCACGACGCCAGGCCGGCCGAACTGGTCCCCGACGCCGCGCCCCGGGATGCATTGCCCCAGTCCGGCGAGTCGCCCGGGCCCGATGGATCGCTCGTCCCCGACGTATCACCCGGATCGGATGCCTCGGCGGTCCGGGGCGGGCCCGAGTGGCGGCAGCTGTCGTTCCGGACCAGCGGCCTGACCATCGAGCTGGAGATCACCGGAAGCGGGGAGTACCGGCGGCTGCTGGGCCAGTTGATCCCCCGGCAGTCGGCCGTGGTGGACATCAGGCACGGCCAGGGTCTGATCACCGTCAAGGCGGACTCGCTCGGCCGGTTCAGCGCCGATGAGGTCCCGTTCGGCCAGATCAGCCTGCGCTGCCGACTGGGCTCGGACCAGTCACCCGTGGTCACCGGCTGGATCAGCCTCTGAGCCTGGGGTTATCGGCGGGCGGGCACGGCCGCATGCCGCCGGGCGCCCGGGCTGGGGTGCGTGGGCCCCTGACCCCATCTATCGGGGTGCGGGGCGCACGCACCCCAGCCCGCTGACCGCGCCGCACCCGGCAGAGCGGCTGGGGTGGATGAGGAGGAGCGGCTGGGGTGGATGAGGAGGAGCGGCTGGGGTGGATGAGGAGGAGCGGCTGGGGTGGATGAGGAACGCGTGGGTGATGTGATGTCCTGCCGGGTGGCTGTCAGGGCACGGCGAACCGCGCCCTGGCCTTTGCTGCCCAGTCGGACAGCGCCTCGGCAATGACATGTTCACGGCCGTAGAACCGCTGGGCCGGCACCGGTATGGAGACGGCTGTGGGGACATCGGCCACCAGGCCCAGGAAGACGCCCGCACCGCAGATGCCCTCGGTGTGCTCCTCGCGGTCGAGCGCGTACCCGCGCCCCCGGATCATCGCGAGCTCTGCCGCCAGGACTGACCGGTCAGTGATGGTGGCCGGGGTCAGCCGGGCGAGCGTGCCGGGCAGCGCCCGGGCCAGTCCGGCTTCGTCCATCGCGGCCAGGAGCGCCTTCCCGTTGGCGGTGCAGTACGGCGGGACGGACTCGCCGATCATGCTCACCGCGCGGAGCCGCTGCGAGCTGGTGATCTGGTCGGCGATCGTCACCCGGTCGCGGTCGAGCACGGACAGGTCTACCGTCTCGTTGACCGTCCAGGCCAGTTCCTCAAGGAGGGGATGCAGGCCGCCGAGACTGCTCCGCCAGGCGGCATCCGCCATCCGGCGTATCGCTGGGCCGAGCCGGTACCTGCCGCGCGGGCCGGACGTCTGCACGAGGCCCTCGCTCCGCATGGCGTGCAGCAGCCGGTGCACGGTCGAGCGGGCCAGGCCGATCTGCTCGCAGACTTCGGCCTGGGTCATGCCGCCCGGCGCGGTGCGCAGCAGGCGGAGGATTTCCGCGGTCCTGGCGATGGCCTGGATGCCCCCCTGGCCAGGTTCCTCCGCCGGCCTGCTGGCCGTAGATCGGGCATGGCCCGCGCTCATGCCCGGGACGCGGTGGGCCGCTCGTCGGCGCCGCCGCCGGGCAGGCAGCGAGACAGGCCGATCCAGAAGCCCGATGGCGGCCCGGCCGCACGTCCCTGCAGTCGTTGCGCCACGACCCCATGATGCGCGGCCGCTTCGTACGTAGGCGCCGACGACAGCCGGGTCACCCGCATCGTCATCTGCCCTCCCGTCACGGAATGCCCGTCCGCCGCCAGCCCGGCGGTCCCTGGTCAGAACGAGCTGCGGCACCACCGCTGAGGCAGCTGCCTCAGCGGTGAAGCGGTGAAGCGGTGAAGCGGTGAGAAGTTCAGCCACTGTGTCCCATCATGCGGACAAATAAAACCGTATCCCGGTACAGTAGCTATCGGCCGGGCACCGGTCAAGGGGTCGCACTGTCGAGCGCCACGCCACGAACGTACGGCCGCTGACCTACGGGACACGCCTTGACTGGGCGGACGGCAAGGGATAACTTTCACGGGTCCCACGATACGGATATAAAAAACCGTATCGTGGGACATGGGGAGCTGTCAGGGCGCCAATCACACCCCGGAGGTACACGTTTTCATGAGACATAGAGGCTTCGCCTCCATGAAACACCAAGGCTCCGCCGCACGTGCGGCTGCCGCTGTCGCGCTGGCCGCCGCACTCGCGGCCTGCAGCAGCGCGGGTGGCTCATCGGGCGCTTCAGGCTCGCCGGACGACATCGTCATCGGGGCTTCCATTCCGCTGACCGGCGGCCTGGCCGGCTTTGGCTACTTCGAGAAGTGGGGCTACCAGCACGCCGTTGACCAGGTGAACGCCGGCGGCGGCATCGCGGTCGGCGGCGTCAAGCACAAGGTGAAGCTCGTCGTGCTCGACGACCAGACCAACCCGAACACGACGGTGACGAACGTCCAGCAGCTCATCACCAAGGACCACGTCAGCGCGCTGCTCGGCTCGTGCACCAATACCCTGGTCGTCCCCGGCGCGCTGATCGCCGAGCGGAGCGGCGTACCGATGGTCACGCCGTGTGCCGTCACCGACGGCTTCGCGTCGGTCCGCGCGTGGAAGTGGGTCTGGGACATCTTCTTCAATTCCGCGGACCTGACTCAGGCGCCGTTCAAGATGATCGACGAAGACCACCTGGCGACCAACAAGAAGCTCGCGATCTTGCACTCGAACGGGGTGGCGGAGAACATCATCGGCGGGACGCTCTGGCCGTCCTGGGCCAAGCACTACGGCTACCACGTCACCGGCAACGTCGCGTACCCGCCGACGAGCACCGAGTTCACCTCGGACTTGCAGGCGGCCAAGGCAGCCGGCGCGCAGATCCTGCTCGCCATCGGCGAGCCGCCGTCCATGATCGCCATGCGCAAGCAGATGGCGGCGGTCGGCTTCCACCCGAAGATCGTCGTCATGGAGGAGGGCGGCGAGCCGCTGGCGTTCGCCAACGCCCTGGGCCCGCTCGCGAACGGCGTGCTCGTGGGCGGGTACTGGGACTCCACGTTCCCGTACCCCGGCGCAGCGCAGATCCGCACCGAATTCGAGAAGCAGACGCACACCACATACTCCCAGCACATCGCGGACACCGACGCGGCCGCGACGGTCCTGCTCAACGCGGTCGCGCGGGCCGGCTCGCTCGACCCGGCGAAGATCAACGCGGCGATATCGCAGACCAGCCTGATGACCGTGGTCGGGCAAGTCAAGTTCACCGCGCAGCACACCTACACGCTGCCGATGGTGGAGATGCAGTGGCAGAACGGTCACTGCTATGTCGTCGCCCCGGCCAGCCGGGGGAACGCGAAGCTCATCTTCCCGATGCCGACCGGCTGAAGCCCGCACGAGGCGGACAGGAGTGGCGGCGGGCGGCCCGGACCGGGCCGCCCGCCGCGATGTCATCCGTGGTAGATCATGCTCCTGATATCGAAATTGCGGAACCTGGGGCTGAGGATGCCGAAGTGAAGCATCGCGCTGACGGTGCGCTGCAGCCGGACCGCGTCCACCCCTTGCGGGAAGGCGGGCAGCGAGACCAGGGCCGCCGCCACCGGGTCCAGGTGCAGGTACGTCTCGAGGACGTGCTCCACCTTGGCCCGGTCAGTAGCCGCGATCGCCTGGCCCTGGTTATAGGCGCGCAGGAACGCCTGCAGGGTCCCGGGATTCCGCTGGGCCCAGGACTTGGTGGTGGCCATCCCCTGGATCGGGAAGTTGGTGGTGGCACCCTCGTCCAGGTCGGCTAGCTCCTGCACCCCGCCCTCGGCCAGGAAGGTGACGAACGGCTCGGGCGCGAAGGCCGCCACCATCTTCCGTTGGCGGAATGCCGTTCCGATATCGGGGAACGCGACATAAGGAAAATGCTCATCGGCGAGCGGGATGCCGTTCGTCTCGAGCAACGAGTCGACCAGGATGTCCCCGATGTTGCGCGGTGCGAGGACGGAGATCGCCTTCCCCTTAAGCGCGCGGATCGATGTCGCACTCGAACCCGGCGGGGCGACAAGCTCGAGCACGTTGGGCTGCAGGAAGGACGACTCGCTGATGATGCGCAGATCCGGCTTGCGGTTGCCTAGGTCGGGGTCACCGCTCGTCTCGTTGTCGATGAACGTGACGTAGTCCCCCGAGGCGATGTCGGCCTTACCCGACAGCAGGTCATCGACCTGCGGCTGGACCAGGATCTGCATGCGGAGGTTCACTTTCAGGCCCTGGGCGGCGAACAGCCCGTCCTGCTCGGCGATGAACAGCCCGGCGGTGTCGATTGCCCCGAAGGCGTCTACGGTGATCGTGGTCTGTTCCAGCTGACCTGGCCCCGAGGACCCGCCGGTGCAGCCCGCGAGCAGCACCAGCGAGGTTACTACCGTCGTCCAGTGCGCCCTGGATAGCGGGATAGGCATGACGGACCTCCGTATCATTCCGGCTAAAGTGTTGGCATCGAGCGTTCTCGAGGCGGCGCAGCCGTCCTGGTCAGCGCGGTGGGTGATATCCATGGCCTTCTTCCGCCGTGTCCTGCGCCCCGCCGACGTAGAGAGAGAGCAGGCGCTCGTCGGAGCGGATGCCGGCAGGCGTGCCGGCCAGCGCCACCCGGCCCTTTTCCAGGACCGCGACGTGGTCGGCCAGGGCGAGGCCGCGCTCGACGTTCTGCTCGATGACGAGCATGGCCGTGCCGTTGGCGTTGATCGCGGCGAGCGCTTCGTACAGCCGGTCGACCATGATCGGGGCCAGGCCGAGCGAGATCTCGTCGAAGATCACCAGCCGCGGGGCCGCCATCAGGGCCCGGCCGATCGCCAGCATCTGCTGCTCGCCGCCGGACAGCGCCGCACCCGAGTTGCCGCGCCGCTCCCGCAGCGCGGGGAACACGTCGTAGACCGAGCCGAGGCGCCGGGACCGCTCCGCCGACGACGCCGCGGCCCGGGCGCCGAGCAGCAGGTTCTCCGCTACGGTCAGGTCACCGAAGACGTGGCGGCCTTCCATGCAGTGCGCCAGGCCGAGCCGGGCGATGTCGTGCGCGCGGAGCCGGTCGGTACGCCGTCCGGCGAACCAGATCTCCCCGGCGCTGACCGGCAGCATTCCGCTGATCGCCCGCGCGGTGGTGGTCTTGCCCGCGCCGTTCGCGCCGAGCAGCGTGACGACCTCGCCCGCCGCGACGCTGAACGACACGTCCTCCAGGGCGCGGAACGTGCCGTACCGCGCGGCGATTCCGCTGACCTCGAGCAGCGGGCCCGAATCACGGCGCGGCCTGCCGTTACCGTGCCGTACCTGCGCACCGCCCGAGGTGCCCAGGTAGACCGCCGCGACCCGCTGGTCGCGGAGCACCTCGCCGGGCGGACCGGAAATCAGCAGCCGGCCGCCGTCCAGGACCAGCAGCCGGTCGCAGCACCCCCGGATCAGGTCGAGCACGTGCTCCACGATGAGGATGGCCTCGACCTCACCGCGAAGCGAGCCGATGAGGTCTATCAGCTCGCGCAGTTCGGAGTCGATCAGGCCGGCGCCGATCTCGTCGAGCAGCAGGATCCGCGGCCTGACGGCAAGCGCCCGGGCCAGCTCCAGCCGCTTGAGGCGGAGCAGCCCAAGCTCGCTGGCGGGCGTGCCAGCGAATTCATCGAGCCCGCAGCGCGCCAGGATCCGGCGGGCTTCGCGCAGAGCGGCATGGCGGCCGGCCCGGGCTCCGTGCCGCTGAGCGACCAGCAGGTTCTCCAGCACGGTCATCCGGCCGAACGGTCGCGGTACCTGGTGCGTGCGCCCCACGCCGCGCCGGGCGCGGCCTTGCGCTCCGATGGCGGTCACGTGCTCGCCGAACAGTTCCACGCTGCCGTCACCGGGAATGGCGCCCGACAGCAGGCCGATCAGAGTCGACTTGCCCGCGCCGTTCGGCCCCACGATGCCGAGGACCTCGCCGGCCTGGAGCTCCAGGCTGACGTCGTCGACCGCGCGCACGCCACCGAACGTCTTGCCGACCGCCGCGGCGCGCAGCACGGCGCCCTCCGGGGCAGGCTTCCCGCCGCCCGGCCGGGCCGCAGCAGCGGGAATTACCGAACGGGCCTGGGCTGACGCGCCCGCGGACAGGGCGGGCCGCAGGCCTGCCGGCACCCGGATCGCGGCGCGCCGCAGGCCTGCCGGCAGCCGGATCGCGGCGCGCCCGGCGAGCTGGCAGGCCAGGCCCCACAGCCCGGCCGGGGCGAGCCGGATGATGACGATGAGCAGGACCCCGAGGATCGCCAGGTGAATCTCCGGGTAGTTCGCCAGCCACTGCGAAAGCTCCACCGAGACCACCGATCCCGCCAGCGGTCCCGCGATGGTGCCGAGTCCCCCGATGATGGCCGCGTTGACGGCCTCGATCGTCCAGTCGAGGGCGAACGCGCCGCTCGGCTCGACGTAACCGGTGTGCTCGGCCTGGATGCCGCCGACGATGCCCATGACGAACGCGGCGACGGTGAACGCCGCGAGCTTGGTGCGGAAGGTGATGACCCCCACCCGCTCGGCCACGTCCTCGTCGTCCCTGATCGCCTTCAGGCCGAGGCCCAGCCCTGACCTGACCAGCCATGCGACCGCCACAGTGGCCGCGACGGCCACGCCCGCCGACAGGAACCAGATCTCCGACTGGCTCGGCGCGGAGCCGGCCAGGAAGATACCCTGATTGCCGCCGAGGCCGTTGTAGTTGGACATGAAGATGGCAAGCGCCTGCGCGAGCACCAGCGAGGCGACGGTGAAGTAGAGCGCGCGGAAGCGGAACATCGGCACGGACACGGCCAGCGCGAACAGCGCCGCGACCACGCCGCCGGCCAGGATCGACGGCAGCACGCCCAGGCCGGCCGATTCGGACAGCTTCGCCGTTCCGTACGAACCGGCGCCGACGAAGGCGGCTACCGCCAGCGAGACCATGCCGCCGTAGCCGGCCATCAGGTTCCAGGCTTGCGCCAGCGCGGCGAGCTGCGCCATCTCGAACGCCACCAGCAATCCGTACTGGGTGGTGAGGCCGGGCAGCGCGCCCAGGATCGCGACCGCGGCCAGCGTCGCGCCGAGTGCGGTCATCCGCCGCCGGGTCATCCCGCCGGTCATCGAGGGAGCACCCTTCCGAACAACCCCTGCGGCCGGAGCGAGAGCACGACGAGGAATACGGCGAAACCAATGAGGTCGCGGTAGCTGTCGCCGAAGAAGGCCGCGCCGACGTTCTCGGTGGCGCCGAGACCGATGGCGCCGAGCAGCGTGCCCTTGACCGAGCCGAGCCCGCCGAGCACCACGACCGCGAAACCGCTGATCAGGTACGTGATGCCGGTGGTCGGAGTGAAGTCGAAGGTGATGCCGACAAGCACGCCGCCGATGGCCGCGCACGCCGCCGCGAGGCCGAACACGAACATGTGCACCCTGGCCACGTTGACGCCGAGCACCGAAGCCGCCGCCGCGTCCTCCGAGCTGGCCCTGATCTGGCGGCCGAGGCTGGTCCGCTGCAGCAGCAGGTGCACGGCGGCGGCGAGCACCAGCGCGCACCCGAACGAGATCAGGTGTGTCACCGGAACCCGGATCCCGGCCGCCGTGACCGAGCTGGTCACGTAGGAGCCCTGCAGCGCCTGCGTGTCGCCGGACCAGATCAGGATGAACAGGTTCTGCGCGATGACGGAAAGCGCGAACGTGGTGAGCAACGCCGGTTCCGGTCCGCGCGACATGAGCGGTTCCAGCAGCACCCGGTGCACCGGCACGGCGATGGCGAACAGGACCGCCGCCACCACCGGGATGGTCAGCAGCGGATCGAGGCCGCCGTGCCGGCTGAGCTCAAGGGCCAGGTAGGCCCCGAGTACCACCAGTTCCCCGTGCGCCAGGTTGACCAGGCGCATCACGCCGAATACCAGCGACAGGCCGAGCGCGGTAACCGCCAGCAGCCCGCCGAGCAGCAGGCCGGATACCAAGGCCGTCGCCAGGATGCTTCCGGACGGGATCGTCATGCCGCGGTGTACCCGCCGTCGACGTAGAGGATCTGGCCCGTCACCCAGTCCGAGGCGGCCGACGGGACGAAGATCAGGCCGGTATCCGGCTCCGTCACAATCCCGGACATATCATCCGCTTTTCCGTAGAATTGCCTGCGATGCGGGATGCAGAAACCGCATTCCGGGACATTAGGGTCGTTCAGGGCACCTGTCAAGCGGATCAGCGCTTGCCGCCAGACCAGCCTGACCAGACCAGCCAGACCAGCCAGACCAGACCGGGGAGAGCCGATGGAACTGGGGTGCCTGTTCGCGCCGACCGCGCAGACGGCGGAGCACATCGCGCTCGCCGAGGCACTCGGCTACGAGCGGGCGCTCGTGTACGATTCGCCGACCTTCCTGGCCGACCCCTGGATCACGCTCGCCCTCGCCGCGGCCCGGACATCGGTGATCAGGCTCGGCGTGGCCGCGATAACCCCGCGCCTGAGGCACGTGGTGGCGGCCGCCGGCGCGCTGGCCACCCTGCATGCGCACGCACCCGGGCGGGTGGAGGCGGTCATCGGCGCGGGCTTCACCGCCCAGCTCATGCTGGGCCGCAAGCCCGTGCCGTGGGCCGAAGTCGAGCGGTACGCCGTCGCCCTGCGCGCCTTGCTGGCCGGCCGGGAGATTCACTGGGACGGCGCGCTGACCGGCCTGAAGCACGGCGCCCGGACCGGGATCACGCCGCCCGGCCCGGGCATCCCGCTGTACATCGCGGCGCACGGGCCGCGCGGCTACGGGGTCGCGGAGCGGGCCGGCGACGGGATCGTGACCAACGTGTCACACCGCGGCGGTAACCCGCTGCCGACGGACATGGGCCAGGTGCAGGTGCTGTACTACGGAACCGTGCTGGCGCCTGGTGAAGGCTATGACGACCCGCGGGTGCTGTCCGCTGCCGGGCCGTACGCCGCGTTCCAGCTCCACCTCGGCGAACTCGGCGTGGCGGGCGACACCGCGGAGTGCGCAGCGTTCGGCAAGGCGCTCGCCGAGGTCGCGGAGAACCGCAGGCACCTGGACCTGCACCGGGCGCACCTCATCGACCTGACCGAACTGGACCGGCCGTTCGTCACCGGCGAGCTCATCGCCCGCACGACCGGCAGCGGAACCCAGGGCCAGGTGCGCGCGGGGCTATCGGACATCGCCGCCTGGGGCGCGCGCGGCGTGCTCTACGGGCCGATGGGCGACGACATCCCAGGTGAGCTGCGAGCGTTCGCCGAGGCGGCGGCGCCACTCCGTTCGGCCTGATAAGGGTTTGATCGTGAAAATCCGCCGCGTTGTCACCGGTCATGATCACAGCGGCCGGGCGACGGTGGTCAGTGACGGTCCCGCGCCCCGGACCCACGACTTCCGGCACGTGCCCGGCATGTCCACCACCATGCTCTGGTCAACCGTCCCCGGGCTGCCGGCGGACGCCACGGATCCCACGCCGGGGCTGCGCAGTCAGCTGCCCCCGCCGGGCGGTACCTGCTTCGTGATCGTGCGCTTCCCCCCGGATGACGTGCTACGTGACGTGGATCAAGGGGCGGCTGACGCCGAGCAGCGGATGGCCTCCCCGGGCATCGCCGAGCGCTTCGAGCCGGGCAACCCGGGCATGCACGCCACCGACTCGGTGGACTACGTGCTGGTGCTCGACGGCGCGATCTGGCTGGACCTCGACGACGGCACGATGGTCCGGCTCGGTCCCGGTGACACGGTGATCCAGAACGCGACCCGGCACGCATGGCGCAACCTCGGCCGCGAGCCGGCCACGCTCGCCGTCGTCCACGTCGGCGTCACGCGCTGAACGCGGCGAGCGCATCGTCCCGCGCCTGCTGCAGGGCGCCGGTGATCGCGGCCTGGGCGCCCAGGAACCGCTGGGCAGGCACCACCACCGAGATCGTCAGCAGCATCCCGGCTGGTTCCCGGACCGCGATGGCGGCCGCGCAGATACCGAGCGTAGCCTCTTCGAAGTCGTACGCCACGCCCGTCTCCGTCACCTTGTCCAGGTCCGCCTCGATCGCCGCGGCGCTGGTGAGCGTCCGCGCCGTGTACTGGTGCAGCACGGACGGCAGCATGCGCAGCGCGGCCCGCCGGTCCAGGGCGGCGAGCAGCGCCTTGCCCTTCGCGGTGCAGTAAAGCGGGAAGGACTGGCCGACGTCGGCGATCGCGCGGAGCATGTGCCGGGTGGTCGGGATCACATGCACCACCCGGACCTGGTGGCCGTCCAGTATTCCGCAATCGACTGTCTCCCCGAGCTGGTCGTGCAGCCGCCGCATGAACGGCTCGACCGGGCGCCAGAACTCGGCCGCTCCCGCCGCCAGCCGCGCGAACTCCGGCCCGATGCGGACCCGGCCTGTCGGCGACGCGCTGGCGACCAGGCCCTCGGCCGCCAGCGCGGTCACGATCCGGTGCACGGTGGAGCGGGGCAGCCCGACCCGTTCCGCCAGCTGCGCCAGGCTCAGCCCCTGCGGCTCGCCCTCCAGGGCCCGCAGCACCTGCGCCGCCCGGGCGATGACCTGCACGCCGCCAGCCGATTCCGTACCCGTCACAGCAGGCAGAATACCCATCAGGTGATCATGAATTCACTGGCGGCGGCATTGGCTGGACGCAGCGATAACGTACCGGCCGGGAAAGGACGGGAAATGCGCGCTGAGCCGCCGGGCCGGCTGGTCAGCCGGGCCCTTGACTGGGAGCTGAGCGCGGCCGACGCGCTGCGGCTGCTGAGGGCCGACCCGCACCCGGTGGCGCTGGTCGGCTCCTGGGCCGGCGGCAGCGACATCCTCGCCTCCGATCCGGTACGGGCCTGCGGGCCGCCGGCACAGGTCGGCGAGGTGCTGGACGACGCGCCGCGGCCAGGTCCCGGATATTGTCCCGAACGGTCCGGGGGTGCCTGTTTCGGCGGCGGCTGGATCGGCTACCTGGGGTTCGGCGCGAGCGGCGCGTTCCTGCCGGTGCCGCCGGCGCCGGGCGAGCCCCGCCGCCTGCCCGCCTGGTGGTTCGGCTTCTACGACCATGTGCTGCGCCGCGACCGGGCCACCGGCAGGTGGGTGTTCGAGGCGCTGTGGACGCCCGGCCGCGCCGATGCGCTGGAGCGCCGGTTCGAGGAGCTGGCGCGCCGTCCGCACGCGGCCGGCGGCCGGCCGCGTGGTTATTCCCTGGGCCGCTTCGCGATGATCCCGTCCGCGGCGGAGCACAGGTCCGCGGTCCGCCAGGCGGTCAGCTACATCCGCAGTGGCGATATATTCCAGGCCAACATCTGCCTGCGGCTGGAGGCAGACTTCGCGGGCGACCCGCTCGACGCGTTCTGCCGTGTGATCACCCGGCTGGACCCGCCGTATGCCGCGTTCATCCGCACACCAGGCGGCGCGGTGGCGAGCTTGTCGCC